>Ga0310690_10001750_pt1 | contig 37662 bp, 29 predicted proteins | sample AusTroGonzalo_MG_2_FD_207661 | JGI IMG/M metagenome (GOLD analysis project Ga0310690, IMG submission 207661) | Bovine rumen microbial communities from tropical cattle in Woodstock, Queensland, Australia - Gonzalo_04 (v2) (version 2) | ecosystem: Host-associated > Mammals > Digestive system >...
AAATTGCATCCGCTTGCGTGATGTGCGCGTCTTTGCCTATGACGACGATCAGCCTACCGCAGTGGGACAAATGGATGCAGCTATACCTGCACAAAAGGTACTCCGTGACGGTCAGTTGTTCATCATCCGTGACGGCAAGACCTACACCATCCAAGGCGCACGCGTACGCTAATTCATACGCAAAGGCGTAGGCGGCCGGCTGCCGCCTGCGCTTACAAAAACTTAAATGAAGCTATCATGACACGGACCTTACTACTAATCCTGATTACCTGCACTGCGATGCTGACAGCACGTGCTGAAGTCGCCTTGTGGCCGGCTAACACCACTTTGCTTGCTTCTGAGCCTGCTACGGTCAAAGTGCTCTCTATCAACAACAGCCTGATAGACTACAATGACCAGTATGCCATGTTCAACAACATGGCCTCCGCAATGGGCAAGGACGCGCAATGGACCAAACATACCAATCTGGGTAAGACGCTGGCGTACCACTTCAACGAAGACCCGCTTGTGCCTAATGCTCAGGAGGTGGTGGCAAGCGAAGTGTGGACGCACATCATCCTGCAGGAGCAGTCATCCCTGCCGCGCAATAACTTCGAGCAGTTCCGCACAAATGTGCAGACCTGGGTGGACTATATCCGTACCCACTGCCCGAACCCGCAGGTGGTGATTATCCTGCCAATCAACTGGCCGTTCAACAATGATGCCGACTATCAGGCCGCAGCCGCTACGTTTGTGGCGAACTACCGCAAGGTAGCGCAGGAGTTCGGTCTGGTGCTCTGTCCGTCCGGTATGGCATATGCCAATTATCAGGCGGCCAATCCTTCGACTTTCTCTGCAGACCTTTATACCGATGACCGTCACCCGACTTGGGCGGCAACCTATCTTGCCGCCTGTCTGGAGTACGCCGTTATCTTCAACGCTGACCCAGCTACTATCACCTGGAAGCATGGCAACCTGACGGAGGACAAGGCCGCAGCCATGCGGTCATGCGCCAAAGCGACATTCGACAGTTTCACGCAGATAGTCAACCAACATGCGCACTCTGTTCACTATGAGATACACGGTATTGATGCCAATGGCCTGTCCACCGGTATGCTTAAGGATGCCGGAACGGAGACATTCACTGCCAGCGGCAACCATACCGTCAAGCGCACCTACGAGTCGCAGGAACTGGAGGCTACCGTCCGTATGGCGGAAGCCGAGACCGTTGTGCCGGAGTCTGAACTGCTGCCGGCTATCTCCATAACAGGAACAGACACCTATACGCAAGACTTCAATAGTATAGGTGGTGAGGATGTCGATCCGTCCACTCAGGAGAAGACAGCCTATGTGCGCGAAACCACGCTGCCCGAAGGCTGGCGTATTGACAACAACATTGTCTCTTTGCGCACCGTGCGCTCCTTTACCGCAGTGACGGACAAGACCATGTATATAGGTGGTCAGTCGCTGGCGTCGAATGCGAAGAACGGTACGTGGAACTTCGGAGCTACCGGCTCCACCGATCGCGCTGTAGGCGGCATCACATCCAGCGTCACCAATGGTGCACGTACCGTCAACCTGATGGCGCACTTGCGCAACGATGCCCATACTGATTACAATACTCTGACCCTGAGTTATGATGTCGAGAAGTACCGCAATGGTGCCAACGAAGCCGGATTCATCGTGCAACTCTATACTTCAACGGATGGCGTCAACTGGGCGAGTGCAGGCAGTGACTTCTGCACAACTTATGCCAAGGACGCCAATACCGATGGTGCTGCCGTTGTGCCGATAGATACGAAGCATGTGAGCGGCGTGATGGAGTGTGCGTTTGATGCGGATGCCGACCTCTTCCTGGCATGGAGTATATCTGTTGCCAGCGGCGAGGACTGCGCCAAGTCAATGGCGTTGGCGATTGACAATGTGTCTATCGCATTGAGCAAGGTGGTGCAGATCCCGTCCTACGCCATAATCGTAACTGACAACAGTACGCTCACAGAGAACTTCGACAGCATGGGTGGCAGCGATGCCGACCCGTCCACCGATACCAAGACGGGTGTGGCTATAGAATCGACCCTGCCTATGGGTTGGAAGATTGAGCGTAACCTGAGAGGTCCTCGTCAATTGGGTGCGTATAGTGCAGCCTCGGAAACAACGATGTATATCGGCGGCCAGTCGCTGGCCAGCAATGCCTATAACGGCACGTGGAACTTCGGTGCTACAGGTTCTACCGATCGTGCTTTGGGCGGACTGACCACGGGCGTTGACGGCGGCACGCGCGGACTGACCATAATGGTGCGCTTGTTTAACAACAGTGAAACGGATTTTGAGGGACTCAACCTCGCCTACGATATAGAGAAGTACCGTAACGGCTCGAACACTGCGGGCTTTACTGTACAGCTTTATACCTCGAAGAACGGTGTGAACTGGACATCGGCCGGTGCAGACTTCTGCACCTCGTATGCTCCGGATGCCAATACCAACGGTTTTGCATCCGTACCGGCAAGTACGACCCAAGTGAGCAAGACTTTGGCAGTGGACTTTCCGGTGGAGGAGAACTTCTACCTCGGTTGGAACATCTCTGTCACGAGCGGCACAAGTTGCAATGCTGCTCCCGGTTATGCTATCGACAATGTGTCTATTACACCTTTGGTGTCGGTTCCGTCCGGCGTTGAGAACCTTACGGATGCTGTGAGCAACTGGACGAAAGTGCTCCGAGACGGGCAACTGCTCCTGCAGTGTGGTAGCCATACATACACTATGCAGGGTATACGTGTGAAATAAGATAATTTTAAATATATAATACGATGAAAAGAATCATTTTTTCCTTATCTGTTATGTTTGCGCTGATGGTTTCAGCGCTGCCGGTGCAGGCTAAGAAGTATTGTCAGGAGCCGCTCACGCAGGGAGATAACACCATTTATCTGACCTGCGAACTGTTGAGCAGCACGTACAAGATGACAATCGAGGCGGATGTTGAACTCGCCGGTCTCGGGGGCTCGTTCATGACCCTGAGTGACGGTAACCATGACCTGCGGGAGTTCATGACAAAGGGTGAAGGTAACAAGTCGTTGGTTATCACGTTCACGTCGGCAACCGATCCTAATTTCTACACGCCGCTATATGTGCTGATGCCCGGTGAGGTGAATTTCGGCTTGCTCACTGATGTAGAGTGGGGGTTGTGCTCAGCTGACCAAACTGAATACACCATTACCGTCGTTCAGCCTGCTGCCGGAGGTACGATTGCCGCCAGTGTGGCGACTGCTACCTATGGCACAGAAGTGGTGCTCACCGCAACGCCCGACGAGGGCAAGGAGCTGGACAAGTGGTTCGTTACCGATGCCGAGGACAAACCTGTGGCGGTCAACAAAGGCCGGTTCAATATGCCGGCATCCAATGTGACTGTTACAGCAACCTTCAAGGACGAGGAACATCTCATACCTGCTACATGGTCAGGTCAGAACGTGCTTGAGGTAGCTACCTTCGCATGGAGCGTGACCCGCAATGTGGACCACACGCTGAGCTTCGCTATCAGTTGGGATAAAGACCTGGAGGGTGCCAACCCACAGATTAACATCAATAACGGTGCTTTCCGTGGAATGCAATTGCAGGGAAAGAGCGCAACCTATACCACCACCGATGAGTATGAGGACGGAACAGCGCTGCCATTCTTCTTCTACATTGCTTACACCGGCAATGCTGCACGCATTGATGTCGATTACACCGTCGGTGCATCCAACGGCGAAACGACGGGAGTGGCTGAGCAGTTCATGCAGCCAGCTGTCCGCAAAGTGATGCTTAACGGCATGCTGTACATCGAAAAAGATGGGGTGCGGTATAATGTTAGTGGCATTCAATTTTGAACAAAATCTTAAATTCTTGATACAATGAAAAAATTAACATTTCTTTTTGCGCTATTATGCGCAAGTGTGATGGCGTTCGCGACGCAGTATTGCGGCGAAACGTTAACAGCAACTGACGGAGTATCAACAGTTACTGTTACTTGTACGAATCCGACTACAGATACGTATGTGATGGAGATTGTGGGAGGCGATAATTTCGCAGGATTTATTGGAGAAGGGAACTATTTTGAGTTGAGCGGAGTCGGAGGCAATCAGGTAAAGAATACTACATCGGAGGCCAATCGTACATGTTCATTTAATGAGAGTACGAAAACCTTGACGGTTACATTGACATCGAACGCTACTCCGAAAATGTACACTCCGCTCTATCTCAACATAAACGGAGAGAAACAGTTTTCCGCCCTTCAAAATCAGGTTTTTGAATGGCCTGCTTCTTGTTCAGGAGGCAGTACACCTGATCCGACTCCCGAAGGTGAGAAATTCGTAGCTGCGAATGCCTCGATTGACCACACCTATTTCGCTAATTGGGAGTGGGCACCGGAAACCAATAGTAATGCTGAATACAACTCCACTACTGGAGAACTTTCTGTGCACATTGACAACGACAAGAATGTCCAGTGGTATGCACAGGTGCATTTCGCATTAGGTTTTGAATATGTCGCTGACAAATACTATGATTTTTCGATTAAGTTTCATGCAGACAAAGCTGTCAATGGCATTACTTTGAAGACAAATGATGACGTCGAAATGTTTTACGAGAACCAATCTGTAAATTTGCCTGCGGATGAAGATTTTGTTTTTACCAAATCAGATGTTCTTGGTAAAACCGGAAACAATATATTCGTATTTGACTTCGGTCATGCTTCTGCAAACAGCAATATTGTCATTTCAGAGATTTCCATTATTGAGAAAGATGAACCGACACCTGAACCCGGTGAGATTGATTGGACTTCGGAAGCATGGATAGGTAACGCCTCCGGCAATGCAGCTTATACAGATAAATTTAAAATGTCCGGTCATAGCTGTGTAAATATCCAGTCACCGGGATTTGCTACCGCGGCAGGTATGTATATCAATGACTTCGCTGCCCCCATTTCTTATTGTTCTCTTGGAGCAGGAAACTATGATGTGCAAGGCGGTGGTATGATTCTGCATGCAGATGCCTTTACTGCACAAGTAACCGAAGTCGCAGTCGTTGCAAATCATGTTCAGTATATCTTCTACGTTTATTATGCTGACGGAACAGGCACATCCAATCTGGTAGATCCAGCACCCGCGCGGGTTTATGATACCAACTTCGCTTTAGAGGCAAATGGCGGTTATGCAAGTGCAAATAGCGGAAATGCATGGGAAGCTATTGATAATAATAATGGTTCTCGATGGGAATCGGCAGCTTCTGATCCTCAGATATGGACGTTGGATATGAGTCAGCGCCGGATCTTCAATACTGTGCAGATTCGTTGGGAAGGAGCATATGGAAAGACCTTTACAATTGATGTTTCCAACGACGGAGAAACATGGACCACAGTAAAGACGGTGACCGACCAAGTCCTGGCAGGATTCCCGTATGAGCAGACTTTGGAGTTTGACGAGCAGACTGCACGTTTCGTGCGTTTCAATGGTACAGCACGTGGTACAGGATATGGCTATAGTTTCTGGGAGTTCCGTGTGTTGTTGCCGGGCGTCAGCACGCTTACTTCGATTGATTTGTCGGCAGCCGCTGCCATCGCAGCAGTAGGCGGTGCAGGTGTCGCTCTAACTGCTCAACCCAAAGATCAGAATGGGCAGAATATGGAAGAGGCCGTCTCGTACGAGATTTCTCCTGCTGCTGCCGGTCACATGAGCGGGAATACATATATCCCAGACCAGGTCGGTAACGCAAGTATCAGGGCGTATAACGGCGACATTTATTCCAATACAATTGTTATAGCCGGTTATTCGGGAAGCAATGTGGCGTTGAATAAAGAAGTTGAGGCAAGCGGTTATGATACAGGGGCTAATCTGTATCCGAGTTTTGCTGTGGACAACGATGAAGGCTCTCTCTGGAGTGCACGCACAGGTGAGACTGGCGATGAGAGAATATATGATGCGTGGATTGTGGTTGACTTAGGCGATTTCTATGACATCAATCTGATTGCTATCCGTTGGGAAGGTGCTTGCTCTCGTCACTACCATGTAGATTTCTCGGAGGACAATAGCACATGGCGTACAGCATATGATGCCGGATGGAATGCAGTTGCAACTCACTGGGAGTATCTGGTTGGCACAGAGCAGGATAACACCAAGGTGCACTATGTGCGCATCTGGAGTACCGAAGCGGTATCCCAGTATGGAATCAAGATTATGGATTTGAAAGTGTTTGGCACCGAATGGGTGGACAGTGGTGACACGGAGGCTCCTGTAATGACTTCCGCAAGCCTCGTCAGCAGCAAATGGAGCAGTGCTGTGATTGCGGTTGCTGCTACGGATAATGTGGAAGTAACAAAATATCACGTAGTAAACACCACTCCGGCTGTGGATGTCAAACTCGTTCCCGCTGACGGCAAGATAACCGTAACCGGACTGAGTGCCGAAACGGAATACAAATTTGCAGTCACTGCCATGGATGCTGCAAACAATGAGTCGGCAAACAGCATAGCGGTTGCTGTTACCACTCCTGTTCATCACCTTGTTCCGACCACCGTTGCCCCTGTTCCCACATGGCCGGATGATCAGGTCAAGAGCTTGTATAGTGACACCTATACGTTTGCTCCTGCTTCGTTAAACAGCTATAACGAAGGATGGTGGGATCCGCCCACAATGACCGAAGAAGCAGTCGCAGGCAACCATTATCTGCATTACAACTTATACCGCAATGGTATGATTGGCGTGCAGTTCGCGGAGATTGCCGTCGCCAATATGGAGAAGATTCATATTGATATCTATTCCTCGGAAGATGGTTCAGTCCGTTTCCGCCCGATTACTGTTGGTGGCCCCGGGGATGCAGTGTATAAGACTTTGAATCTGCAGGCAGAGCAATGGAACTCGTTCGACATTGATATGAGTGATTTCCCCGGTCACGTTTGGACGAAACTCTACCAGTATGCATTCCAAGGATTTGCTGAGGGAGATATGGTTGGCAAACATATATCAATAGATAATGTTTATTTCTATCGCGAAACGCCTATAGTGGACGATGAAGCACCGACTTCGTTGACAGCCGCTCTGACTGCTACGGGATTATATTCCGTAACGCTTACAGTTCAGGCGGAGGATAATTCCGGTTCAGTGAATTTCAGCGTACGCAATGGTGCCAGTGAATTGGCGACAGGTACTGCTGCTACAGCAACTGCTACTGCCATTACGGTCAACGGTCTTTCTTCAGGAACTGCCTATAGCCTGAATGTGGTGGCATTGGACGATGCCGGCAACGAAACTGCACCTGTTGTCATTAACGCAACCACACGCTCTTTGCCGGCATCCGCTCCTGCGCCTGCATTTGGCAACAAAGTTGTTGTCCCGGTATTTACGGATGCAATGGCCGGCGGTGTGAGCTTCAGCTGGGGAGGCTGGAGTGAGGCAACTGTCGCCCAAATGCTTCAATTGAATACAAGCGACAGGGCTTTCCATGTTTCCAAGTTCAATTATATTGGTTGGCATAGTTTCCCGGCCATTGATGTTTCGGATATGCTTTTCCTGCATGTGGATATCTATTCGTTCGGAATGACTTCCATGGGTATTACGCCAATCAGCCCGAACCATGAATTATCTACATCACAGACACTTACGCCCAATGCATGGACATCACTTGACATTCCGTTGAGTGTGTACGCCAGCGCAAACATTGATTGGACGAACGTCTTCCAGTTCAAGTTTGATTCTCCTGTAGACGGCAATGAGGCGCTGATTGACAACGTCTATTTTTGGCGCTATGGTATAACATCCAATGTGGATCGTTGGGCAAGTTTTGCTGCTGCCGAGAATCTCAAAGTTCCATCCGGCGTAACGGTTTACAAGGCTGTTTATTCCAATGAAGGGGGCGATGAAGTGCTTAAATTGACGGATGCCGGTTCTGTTATCCCGGCCGGTACAGGCGTGTTGCTCCGAAGTGAGGATGCTTCTACTCCTTATGGCTTCACCACTGCCACTTCCGGTGAAGCTTCCGATGCGGCAGGCAACTTCACGGGCAACTGTCTCGTCGGCTGCGTGACGCGTACGGATATTTCTTCGGTTCTGGAGAACAATGACGTCTTCTGCCTCCGTCGTTCGGACTTGTATGAGATGACGGGCTTCTTCCTCTACACCGGTCAGTACATCCCTGCCGGCAAGGCGTATCTCAAACTTTCCAAGGAAGGCGCAGCACCGGCTCCTGCACGGCGTATCCGCTTGGTTGTGGATGCTGAGAATACAGCTACGGCTATTGACGCCGCTTCGGCAGTTTCGGTTACCAAGTTCGTCCGCGACGGACAGCTCTTCATCCGCCGTGGTGACGCCGTATATACCGTTCAGGGAACACGTGTGAAATAATAGCAATGAGGTTTCTAATATGTTTAACTCTTAATTGACTGTCAGTATGAGAAAGAATTATATAGTGCCTCGGATTGAGGTTTTGCAGTTCAGTAGCGAAGGTATCATGGATTCAATTGGAATAGTTCACCATTCTGGTGGTGAAGGTTTCCCGGAAGGGGCAATTGCCTGATTGTCCGGCGGGGCGGCTAACCGATGGGCTTGGCTGCCCGCGTGCCACGTTTATCTCAACCCGGAGCCTTTCCACGGCGGAAAGGCTCCGGGTTGTATCCAAACTCTGTTCAAACTCGGTTCAACCTCGGTCCAAACTCGGCGCATACTCGGTCCTCGACCATAAGATACCCACAGAAACCCATATGCACGCCATAGAAAAAAGACGTATAGGTCAAATATTAGGCTAATTTCTCTGTACTAGTTTGATATACATTGCGTAGCGGCGTTCAAGAATCTTGTGCGCAAAATCGGCAAACGATAATGTTCTATAGGTCAAATTTTAGGCTAAAACTTGCATAATTGATTATTTTTTAGTAATTTAGTGGCGTCAACAATTTATGGAAACGCCCTATGTATACTACAAAATGTCCCTTCTGCCAATCTTCACGAGTAAAGAAAAATGGTCTTAATCATGGAGTCCAACTCTACAAATGTAAGTCCTGTGGTCGACAGTTCCTTGGAAGTTATCATCGACTCTCCTCTAATCAAATATGGTCGGCGTATTTAGAAGGTAAGCAGACTATCTTAGAGATAGCTCAATCTCATCACGTAAGCGAATCTACGATAAAACGTCTATTACGCAAAAGTACGTTCGAATGGAAGCAGCCTTCTTTGGAAGGTAGGAGCGGATTCGTTCATCTCGATGCAACCTATTGGGGACGTAATTGGGGTATCGTTTTGGCAATAGATGAAGCAACCGGAGATGTCTTATATCTGGCTTTTATCAAACACGAGACAATACAAGCCTTTGTAGATGCTATAGCGGCTATAGTAACTGCCGGATATGCGATTAAAGGCATCATTATCGATGGTAAGATAGAATTGTTTACAGCCTTCGCTGACTATCCTATACAGATGTGTCAATTCCATATGATACAGATAGTTAAGCGCTATCTGACTAAGAATCCAAAGATGAATGCATCCAAAGAATTGATGCAGTTATGTCGATATATGATCAAGAGCCGTGAAACTGACTTTGTTAAGGATTATGAAGCATGGAAAGAAAGATGGTACGACTTTCTAAACAAACGTACTACACATAAAGATGGCAAGACGTATTATCTACATCGACGTATACGTACATTAGTGCATAGTATCGACTTTTATCTACCATACCTATTTACATTCCAGAAGCCAGAATGCACAGGAATGCCTAACACCAATAACAAGATTGAAGGCACATTTACGGATTTAAAGAAAAACCTCAACAATCATAGCGGACTAACAATAGATCATCGTCGATTGTTTATCATCGCCTACTTTCTGATGAGACAGAAAATACCACTAATTAACTTTTGCTTGGGGATTGCGTAGTATGCGGTTTGGGGAACCGCGTAGACAACTTTTAGATTAGACTACGTACCAGCCTAATTTTTGACCTATTGACGCATACCTATCTCTAAACAGCCTAAAAAATGACCTATAGACCAGAAAAAATATGAAAATGTTCGAAAAGAAACGCTACACTATATATACATAGTATATATATAATTCGTCATTTTTCCTGGTTTCAGTAAAACGAACTTTTTTTGTTAAATTAACGCAAGAAAATTTGCAAATGTGCGTTTTTTTTTGTATCTTTGTGAACTTTTTTTTATTGGTAATACTACAAACGAAATATCCATGATTTTACCCATTTACTTATACGGACAACCTGTTCTTCGTCGCCCGACAGAAGATCTCGAGCCCGGCGAACTCAATCTCAAAGAGCTCGTAGCTAATATGTACGAAACACTGACAGCTGCCGAGGGCTGCGGCTTGGCTGCACCGCAGGTAGGTCTATCCAAGCGACTGTTCGTCGTGGATGGCTCTGAACTCGTGGAGGATTATCCCGAGTGCAAGGATTTCAAGCAGGCATTTATCAATCCTGAGATTATAGACGAGAGCGAAGATACCACGGTTTATTCCGAAGGTTGCCTGTCTCTACCCGGCATCAGCGAGAACGTGACACGTCCAAAGACTATCACTATCCGGTATCTGGACGAGGACTTCCAACCGCATACGGATACTTTCACCGATTTCAAGGCACGCATTGTCCTGCATGAATACGACCACCTGGAGGCGCATGTGTTCACGGATCGTATATCTCCTATACGCAGGCAGTTCTGCAAGGGCAAGCTGACCAACATTGCCAAGGGAAAGACCGGTGCACGCTACAAGTACAAACGCCAATGATACTCATCCGGGATACAATCGTCAGTCTTGAGATTCTGGACAAGGAGTTCTGCTGCGATATTGACAACTGCAAAGGCTGCTGTTGTATCGAGGGGGACGCCGGTGCACCCGTCACAACCGAGGAGGAGCAACTGATCAAGGCACTGCTGCCCGAACTACTGCCGCAGATGACCAAACAGGCGCGGCAAGTGCTTGAACAGCAGGGTATCGCCTACAACGACCCGTCGGGAGAACGTGTGCTCTCCATCGTCAACGACAAGGATTGCATCTTCGCCCGCACAGACCACAACGGATGGTGTTACTGCCTGATAGAGAAGATGCATAACCGGGCGTTCAAGAAGCCCATCTCCTGTCACCTGTACCCAATACGGCTGACCAAAGTCGGTAACCTGACTGGACTGGAGTACCACCGATGGGACATCTGCCACTCGTCGCGGCAACTCGGGCACAAACTGCACATGCCGCTATATAAGTTCCTCAAGGAACCGCTTGTCAGGCGTTTTGGGCAGGACTGGTACGACGAGCTTTGTCTTACCGCAGACGAATGGCAGAAAGCGAAAACGCAGGGTGGCGCATAGCGTTAACAGTTGATATCATATGAAAAACATTCTTGCGGAAATAATCTCTATCGGTGACGAACTGCTTATCGGACAGGTCGTGAACACCAATGCTTCGTGGATGGCGCAGGTTCTCAACAGTGTCGGCATCACCGTTGTACAGGTCACAACCGTCCGTGATGACAGGCGGGCTATCAGCAGTGCCGTTACTGATGCTATGCTGCGTGCGGACATAGTACTTACTACAGGCGGACTCGGACCGACCAAGGATGACATCACCAAAACAGTACTCTGCGACTATTTCCACACCCGTCTGGTTGAGGATGAGGGTGTTCGTAAGCATGTGCAGGAGTTATACAAGAATCGTCCCGAGGTTCTCAACAGCCTTACAGCCACGCAGTGGCTCGTTCCCGAATGTGCAACCATCTTGCCGAACAGGGTAGGTAGTGCACCTGTCATGGTTTTTAGCCAATCACAGGCCGGCAGTCAGTCAGCAGCAGACAAACTGCTCGTAAGTATGCCGGGCGTGCCCCACGAGATGCAGATAGCCATGAACGAGCAGGTGCTGCCGTTCCTGCAGGAGCATCTGGCTCTTTCTGCTGACATTATCCATCGTACGCTGGTGGTTTACGGTATTCCTGAGTCATCGCTGGCGTTGCGTATAGAGCAGTGGGAGAAAGCGCTGCCCGAGACTATTCGTCTTGCATACTTGCCCAAGCAAGGGGTCGTACGCTTGCGTCTCTCCTCCTATGGCGAGGCGACACCGCAGCAGATTGATGAGCAGACAAGCCGCCTGCTCCCGCTTATCAGCGATCATCTGATTGCTACTGATGACCTCACGCCTACGGCTGTGTTGGCGCAACTGCTGACTGACAACCATCAGACCATAGCCACTGCCGAGTCCTGTACCGGCGGACGCCTGGCTGCTCTCTTGAACGAACTGTCCGGCAGCTCGGCGTATTACATGGGCAGCGTCATTGCTTATGACAACTCGGTAAAGCAGCACGTGCTTGGCGTCAAGCCGGAAATGCTTGCTGCTGACGGTGCTGTGAGCGAGGCGTGTGTCCGTCAGATGGCGGAAGGCGTACGGCGCTTGCTCAACACTGATTATGCTATTGCCACCTCCGGCATTGCCGGACCTACAGGCGGAACGCCGGATAAACCTGTCGGTACAGTCTGGCTCGCGTGGGCGACACCCGACGGCACGTATGCTGAATGTTGCCATTTCTCCGGTGACCGCAATCAGATTACCGGCAACGCTGCCATGGCTTCCATCGGCAAACTGCTGTTGCTGCTGAAGAATACACAACGACAATAACCTAAAAACTGAATGATATGAAACGTTTGCTTCTTGCTATGACGGCTGTATGCATTGCTGTCGCAATGTCTGCCGCTTCGGTTAACTACACCGCCGACAACGAAACCATCTTCCCAAACCCTGAACGTGGATTCATTACCATGATTGGAGGAAGCCTGACCAAGAGCGCCCCGTATGGTGTAAAGGGGCAGGAGAGTTCCCTGAACAAGCATGCGAACAATGACAAGGGCTCTATCGTTCTGGTGCACTACTATCTGGATCACTTTCGCTCGACAACTACTATTCCCACCGAGGTGCTTAATGCCTTCGACGAGGATATGCAGGTTCTCCGTGAAAAGGGAATGAAGGCTATCATTCGTTTCTCCTATGCCAACGGCACATACGAGAAAAGCGGCGGTGAAGAGTCCGCCAAGGATGCTGCCTGGACATACGTCAAGGAACATATAGCGCAGTACAAGAGCCACTGGCAGGCCAATGCCGATGTAATATTCTGCTTCCAGGCCGGTATAGTCGGTGCGTGGGGCGAGTGGTATTATTCCGATAATTACGGCAATCGGCAGAGCACGATGAACGACAGCCGCAGGCAGGTGGTTGACGCACTTCTGGATGCTGTGCCTGCCGACCGAATGATCCAGCTGCGTACGCCGCTCTTCAAGACCGGATACATGGGTGACACCAAGGCTCTGACATCCGAGGAAGCGTTCACCGGTACGCCGCGTGCACGCCTCGGACAACATAACGACGCCTTCCTGTACGATTATGACAATATGGGTACTTATACTGATACTGCCACACAGAAGCCCTGGCTGGCACAGGAGACACTTTACGTACCTATCGGTGGCGAGACAGATATTACGGAGCTCAACAAGGCCAAGAAGTGGGCAACCTACGAAAAGACTACCGCCGAGATGAGCCGTCTTCACTGGACGTTTATCCAGAGTGGTTATGCGGAAACAACTACGAATATGTGGCGTGAGAACGGTACATTTGACGAACTTAACCGTAAGATGGGCTACCGCTATCAACTTGTCAGCGGTACGTACGGCAGCGAGGTGAAGCAGGGAGAGAAATTGTCGGTGAATATCAAGCTTAAGAATGTCGGTTACGCACCACTCTATAACGAGCGTCCTGCATATATCGTTCTCAAGAACGGTGGCAAGACCTATTCCCTCAAACTCGCCTCTGACCCGCGCCGCTGGCTGCCCAATGGTGTGGAAACGGTCATCAACGAGCAACTTACTGTACCGAGTACCGTACCGGCAGGTACGTACCAGCTCTATCTTCACCTGCCCGATGCTTATACTAAGCTGGCTTCGGATACGCGTTATTCCATCCGTTTCGCCAATACCGGTGTATGGGAGGAAACTACCGGTATGAACAAACTAAATGCTTCTGTAACGGTTACCGAAAACGGTGATCCGCAGCCGCCGACGCCTGTGAGTGACGCTGTGCTGCTGCCTGCTACTCTTGATAAAAGCAATGTGACTGCATATAGCGATGATATGACCTGGTACAACGGCAGTTTTTTTGACTTCGGCCCGGAGGATGCAGAGAACCTTGACCGATGGGCCGAATGGAAGGTTGAACTCCGTTATCCGGGTGAGTATATAGTGTCTGAAGTAATGGCTTCGGTACAGGTCGATTGGGGAATTATCGGTCACTCCTGGCAATTGCAGTTGATTAATACAGAAAGTTCTATTGTAAGTTCGTACACGACTGCCCCTATTTGGGCGGAAGGCAACCTCACTTACGATGAAAAATGGGACCTGTCAGCTATTCCGACCGGAGTATATACGCTAAATATAAAGAATGTAACAGAGTGGGGACGGCCGAAACTGAAAAGCGTCACGCTTCAATACGATGGCATATTGCCTTCCGGTACAAATAACATTCATGTAGAAAATGGTGTAGAACAGGCATATGACCTGCTCGGACGTCCGGTGGACGCATCGTACAAAGGTGTTGTAATTATCAACGGTAAAAAAATGATGCAGATGCGCACCTATTGAACAGGCAAAAAAAAGAAGGATTGTCTCCCGACAACCCAATCTTCATTAACCTTAAATCTAATACCATGAAAAACACGGTGCAAAAGTACTACATTTTACGCATATTTGCAAATATGTGAGCAAAAAACATGTTTTATAACATAAAATATGCGTATTTTGATAGTTTTATGTGTCATTTTAGCATATTATTAACCTCTAATCTCAATAATAGCCATGAAAATACAATTCCTCGGTGCTGCGGAAGAGGTGACTGGCAGCAAGCACCTAATCACCACCAATAACGGTCACACTATCCTGTTGGATTGCGGAATGTACCAAGGCAAGGGAATGGAGACCGATGCCGCCAACCGTGATCTCGGCTTCGACCCGAAAGCGCTTGACTGCGTCGTTCTCAGCCATGCGCATATTGACCATTCGGGATTGTTACCCTATATTTATAAGTTAGGTTTCCGTGGGGATATCTATTGCACGCCGGCTACGCGTGACCTGTGTTCTATTGTGCTGGCTGACACGGCATATATCCAGGCGCAGGATGTGCGCTGGTACAACAAGAAGATGGACAAACTTCATCAGCCGAAAATAGAACCTCTCTACGACCTCAAGCAGGTTGACGGTGTGATGAAGCACTTCGTGACCGTCAGTTATGACCGGCCGATACGCCTGTTCGATGACACGATGCTCACCTTCACCAACTCCGGACACATGCTTGGCTCTGCCATCTGCAATCTGGAGATAACCGAACAGGAGGGATATGTGGAAAAACCGTCGAAGAAGGACAAGTGGTACATGGAGAACATGTCGGCGTTCGCTCCGGCACCGAAGAACTTGGTGAAAAAGCGTATTGCATTCACGGGCGATATAGGCCGTCCGCACAGCCATATTCTCAGTTCGCCTATGGCGTTCCCGCAATGTGACTACCTGATTACTGAATCTACCTATGGCGATCGCCTGCATGAGGGCGAACAGACCACCGAGGAAGAATTGCTGGCTGTAGTGGAGAACACCTGCGTCCGCAAAAAGGGCAAACTGCTTATCCCTTCGTTCTCAGTAGGACGTACGCAGGAGATTGTTTATGTGCTGAATAACCTGTATAACGACGGCCGTCTGCCACATATACCCGTTTATGTCGATTCACCTCTGGCGGTGAATGCTACGGAGATTTTCCGCATGTATATGTCCGATCTCAATGAGGATGTTCAGGATGTGCTGCGTTACGATGACGACCCGTTCGGCTTCAATACGCTCAAATATATCAAGGATATCAATGAGTCAAAGCAGCTCAACCACACCGACGAACCGTCTATCATCATCGCCGCCTCGGGCATGTTGGAGGCCGGGCGTATCAAGCACCACGTGGCGAACCATATTGCCGACCCGAGCACCACCATCCTGATTGTCGGCTACTGTACGCCGACCTCACTCGGCGCACGTATCCAGGACCCGTCGAAACGCTGGATAAGTATCTTCGGTATGGACCGCAAGATCAATGCGGAGATAATCAAGATTGAGGCGTTCTCCGGTCACGGCGATTATCAGGAGATGACCGATTACCTGAGCAAGAGTGTCGATCCCAAGCAGGTGAAGCAGACCTTCATCGTTCACGGCGAACCGCTGGCACAAGCCGCGTTCAAGGAACACCTGCATGACGCAGGGTTCCGTAACTTGAGTATTCCTAAGAAACGGGAGACGGTGGAGTTGTAATTCCTTAACGAATAGTCAGGGAGTTATTCTTTACATCCTTTGAAAGCGTTCTTGCCAACGATACAGTCGTCAGGCAGGACAATCTGAAAAGAGGGGAGCATTTCGCAGTCGCGGAATGCTTCTTCGCCTACTTCCTTGAGCTTGACGGGCAACTCTACCTTACGCAGTTGTTTGCACAATGCAAATGCCCGTGCACCGATTTTCTCCAGACCTTTAGGCAGTTTTACTTCGCGCAGTGCACGGCACTCGCGGAATGCCTCACGGTCTATGAAGCGGAGTTTTTTCGGTAGTTCAAGTTTGCGTAATCCGTAGCAACCTGCAAATGCACCGGCGCCTATACTTGTCACTTCTGAAGGCATACTTAGTTCTTCTATGCGCGGGCAGTTGGCAAATGCGCCATCGTCAATCGTATGCAGGTCCTCGCCCAATAGCACTTGTTCGAGGGATGCGCAGCCTGCGAACGCTTCTTTGCCGATGGCAAACGTGCGGTCAGGAACAGTTATGCGCTCCAGACGTCCGCAGCCGCGGAACGCTGCGTTATGAATGGCATACAGGTTCTCGGGTAGTGTGACTTTGAATATGTGATTACAACCTACAAACGCCTCTTCGGGGATGGCTGTTACTTTTTCGGGAATGGTTACCTGCTCCAGAGCTGCACAGCCTGCGAAGCATTGCTTGCCCATACTCTCAAGACTTTTAGGCAGTTTGATATTTTCCAAACGTATGCAGCCTGCAAATGCGCCGTCGCCTATGTATTTGAGTGATTTGGGGAAAGGGAAGGTTGTTAGCATCTTGCAGCCATAGAAGCATGCTTTGCCTATTGTGTCCACACCGTCGGGCAGCAGCATGGCAGGCAGGGCACTGCACTCATAGAATGCGCCGGCATAGAGGCGGGTCACATGTTCGGGCAGTTGCACATCCTTGAGCAAAGCGCAGCGGTAGAACACAAATACACCAACTTCACGCAGTCCTTCAGGCAGTTTGACACTACGCAGGTTGGGGCATTCATAGAAGCAAGCTGCAGGCAGGACCTCTACCAGCGGAGAAATCTCTATTGACTGGATAACACTGTTCGAAGCGAAAGCGCCTTCGGCTATCAGCCTGTATGGCGTCTTGTACTGCACTTTGGCAGGCAGTTCTTTATTCACGGCAATCAGGCATGAGTCCACGTAAAGTATGCCTTTCTTCCATTTCTTTTCGTTCAGATAGATACCCGATCCGGTGAAAGCGTCACGGCCGATGGAGGTTATATTACGTCCGAAGGTGACTTTCTGCAGGTTCTTGCAGTCACGGAAAGTGGATACGTCTATGCGTGATACACTTGTAGGGATGACGACGGCTGTCACGACTTTGTTGCCTTGGAATGCGCCGCCGGCAATGACGCGTGTGCTGTCCGCCACAACGAATTTCGGCTTGCTGATTGTTTTGTCCACGGCAATCAGGCAACCGTCGATATACAGCGCACCGTCGTTCCATAGTTCGCGGTTGGCAAAGACGCCTGTGCCCTCGAGCGAGGAACGGTATAGTTGACGGATTGTGGGCGGCAGAACGATGGATGACAGTCCCTTGCAGCCTTTGAACGCATCGGCGCTCAGCGAGGTGACCGTATAGGTGTTGCCTTCGCCATCCTTGATCTGCTCGGGGATAATCAGGTCTCCGGAAGCCTTGGCGTTTGTTGCCACCTCGGCGGTGCGGTGCTCATAGTCAAGTGTATAGACCAGATCATCTACGAATGCTGTAGGCTCGGTGCCGTACGAAGTGAGTGCACCAAATAGTAGAATAGCGCAAAATGTAACCAAACGGTTCATATCTATATGGTTTTCTGATTATAGCTTCTCTCCGAATATGGCGGAACCGATGCGTACCATCGTGCTGCCTTCACTGACGGCTATCCTGTAGTCGTCTGACATGCCCATGGATAATTGACAATTGACTATTGATAATTGGTCTTTCAGCCATTGGTACTGTTCTTTAAGCGCATGGAAGCAACGATGGATTTCCTGCTCGTCATCGGTGTTTGTAGCCATGCCCATTAGTCCGCATATGCGCACGTTCGGTGTATCTTCATTCGTGAGTGCCGTGACCAGCTGCTCTAGTTCAGCAATGCTGAATCCGCTCTTTGTATCTTCGGCGGCCACATGAAGTTCAAGCAGGATATCTTGTACGATATCTTGCTTTGCTGCTTCAGCATTAATGGCGTCAAGCAGGTGCTTGCTGTCAACCGAGTGGATAAGGTAAGGGCGTAATTTGAGCAGGCTGCGTACCTTGTTGGTCTGCAGGTGTCCAATGAAGTGCCAGTGGATGTCTTTCGGTAAAGCGGCTTGCTTGACTTGCAGTTCTTGCACGCGGCTCTCCCCGAAATCTCTGCATCCTGCAGCATACGCTTCGGCAATCTGCTCAATTGAGTGGTACTTGCTAACCGCTACAAGCCGGACATTGTCCGGCAAAGTCTGACGTATGTCTTGCCAGTTAGTCATTAAGCAGCGTTTTGATTTGCGTGGCATCTGTTATCCCCTGCGGGAAAGCCTGATAGGCACCTGACCAGATCATGACGGGTACTATCGGGTTATTCTCCACTACGTGGTCGAGTATGTCGTTGTCGCTGGCTTTGAGCAGCCTGTGTGGCTGGAGGGTAAACACTACGTCGCCGAATCCTCGTTTGTTGACTGTGTTCGCCAATGCCACACTACCCAGTGCCTCGGTAAAAGTGAAAGCAGCCGCTACTCCTTCAAAGTCCATGAGGAATGCTGCCACCTGTTGCTGTAGCTGGGGCAGGGAGAGGTGTTTCTGCTCAATGAGCGTACGGTTGAGATATACCGACTGTCCGTAACCGCCGTCCACCCAGCGTTCCGTACCATAGAGTGCCATGAGGTACGTGGCGGTGAGAGCTGCGGCGCGGTCCACATTGAAGTATTGTACGGGCATGCGTGCTGCATTTAGTGCGGCGGTGTTCTGCCCTAGCAGCGGACGACCCATGACTACAACGCGCAGATGTTGCACGCCTACAATACGTGCCAACTGGTCAATGAGATACCCGAGGTCCTGATTAAGCCACAGGTACATATCTTCCTGTTCCGCAGAGCATAGCTGATCGCTGGTTGCCTGAGGACTGCGGGTTGTCAGGTGCAGGCACAACAGGTCTGGTATATTATCTTCCCCGAGGTGCTCCTGCTTCTGCAGGGCCAGAGCACTCTCTATCACCATCGTGTTGGCTATCGGCGTGCATAGCAGTTGTTCTGTCGTGTAATTGAAGCCTTTCTTTTTCTCCTGTTCTGTCGGAGAATTATATAGGTCGATGTCCAGACGCGGAATCCATGTGCGTGCCAGTAGTTCCTGACGGCGCGTGCCTTCGTTCCAGTCGCTGAGCGTTTTGGGCAGTTGTTCGCCGTAGTAACTGCTGCTAACCCATTGTGCTGTACTCCCGTCCAGCCAGCCGCAGCCGTCGGCAGCGTGACCTGCCATGAGGATAGTAGTGTTAGCGTCAAGTCCTAATGCGTAGATATGTGCGCGCTCACCGTACCGTACGCGCAGTTCGTCACCGATAGTCGCGGCAAGCAGGTTCCGTGGTGAGAGCGAAGCTGTACAACCTATTCCGTGCTCATCACTGTCTTCAAGGATAGCGTGGGGCTTGCGGTCACTGCGGCGGAAATAGGTGTCGGCCGCTATTCCGTGCTCTGAAGGTGTTGTGCCGGTCATGAGTGTGGCGATGCACTCGCTGCCGCCATATACGATATGCGGAAAACTTATGGTCGTCTGGTACGCCTCTTCTGACATTGTCCGCAGTCCGCCTTGCTGCCAGTATGGACGGAGTTGGTCAAGCGTCTCCTGACGCAATCCGTCAACCACTACGGCAACGGTCAGCCGGGGAGCTGCAAAGGTGCTTATGCTTATAAGTAGGCTTGTTATCGCCAGAGATAGATGATTCGAGCGCATAGATGAATGTTGGGAATGATTAGCAGGTACGGTCCGAAACCTACCAGCGGGTGAATCGAAAAGAACGTGAGGAACGTCACCAGTATGAGCAATAGGATATATATGCTGTACAGGATGTAGTCCACCCAACGTGTGCGTCTGCCGCGTTTGCGGTCGCTATATGAGAGTATGGCAAGCACCACGAACAGCACTGCCATACCGAAGTACCAGGTTTTGTACCACGGCAGGCGCTCCACGCCGAATGGGCGTATTTGCTCCGCAGCTACCAGAGCTGTACCGTCTGCATAGTGTGCCGCACTGATATAGTTCATCAGTTCTTCAGGCAGGAATAGTCGTTGTTCGCCTGTCATCTGTTTGTCGGCTTTCGGACCGAATACCAGATTGATACCGAAGTCTCCCCATGAGCCTTGAGGCGTATAGTGACGGATGAATGTCCGATAGGTCATACCTTCGGCTCCCTTATAGGTTGAACTGACAGGTAACAAACTGTCACTTGTATTTGTACTCAGTGCATCCATCAGCAGGTAGTATGGCCGGGTGGCACAGTTGTCAAATACAAAGTTATAGAGATATACGCGGTTCTCGGGGTAGTAGTTCACGATGAGTGCACGGTAGATGGCATCCCTGTCTGCCGGTGACAGGTTCAACTCCTGGATGTTCACTTGTCGTCCGCTGTATACATAGGTGCTGATAAACCATTCGGCGTGCTCCTTACCTAATTGGTAATAAGTCTCGCCGCGTACGAACCGCCAGTAGAAGTGTGTGGTGTTGAAGTCGAAGATGCCATAGTTGTATATTTCGCTGATGCCCAGTTCTTCATCCAACACCATCAATGCTGTATGACCGTATCGCTCATAGAGTGCCTCTCCGGGACTGCATGTCACCAGGTATATCTTTGCCTCCTCGGAGAGCAGTTGCTGCTCGTCCGCTTGGACAGCAGCCGGTAGCAATGAGCCTGCTGTTATCAGTAGGCTGCATATGACACCATATAATTTAGAAATCTTCAAGTTTTCAAATCTTCAAATCGTCTCAGCCACAAGGTTAGGCAGGAACGTCGCCATTGTGCCCAGCAGATAGCCGCATATGACCTGCAACGGAGTATGCGATTCGTCATATACACGTGCGAACATCAGCAGCAGTGCGGCTATAGAGCACCCGATGAGTGCCGGTGTGGCGCTTACTCCGGTGCTCAGACTGAAACTCATCATTCCGCCGAACAGGCCGCCTAACGCGGTAAGGTGCGCACTGATCTTCCATGTGCGGTTAATCAGCAGTACAATCAGCAGTACGACTGCTGAGCCGATTGCAGTCAGCACGATGAACTGCGGTAGGTGCATCACCTGGCTGCAGAAGTATGCCCAGAATCCGTAACAGATTGCCGAATAAATATACGGCATTGTGCGTTGTTTCGGGTTGCGGATATAGATATCGGTTAGATTGCCACGATGGATCATCACAAGGATAACTGACAAGGGCAGCAGGCAGGTGAAGATGAGCGTGCCGATGACACCAATCCAGATTAGCGGTGTAGGGTAGGTAATCAGCGAACGCAGAGCCAGAAAATATATCAGTATTCCGTACGTGGGAATAAACATCGGGTACAGAATAGCCGAAATCGTTCGCGAAATATAATATAAGGTGTTGTTCATTTACATTTGTTTTCTTAGTCGCGCAATGGTCTTGCCCAGTTGCTGACGGTACTTGCTTACCGTACGGCGTGCGATAGGATAGCCAGCCTCTTTCATGGCAACAACCAGTTCGTCATCGTTCAACGGGTGTGATTTGTCCTCACGGTCAATTATCTCACGAAGAGCCTGTTTTATCTCGCGTGTGGACACCTCGTCGCCTTCCAGGTTCTGCATTCCTTCGGAAAAGAAATGTTTGAGCGGATAAACGCCGAATTCTGTCTGCACGTACTTGGAGTTGCTAACGCGGGAGATGGTAGATACGTCATAGCCTGTCTTGTCGGCGATGTCCTGTAGTATCATGGGCTTGAGTGCACTGTCGTCACCTTCGTAGAAGAAGTCACGTTGTGCTTCGATGATTGCCATCATTGTGCGTGTCAGTGTCTCGTTGCGCTGTTTGATAGCATCAATGAACCACTTGGCGCTGTCAATCTTCGATTTGACGAATTGTACGGCTTCTTTTTCACTGTCAGTCAGCTTGTTGCGCCGTGCGGCATAGTCCTTCATCATCTGCTGGTAGTCGGTGCTTACATGCAGGTCGGGTATCTCGCCGTCCAGAAGTTGCATCACCAGTTCTCCGTCTCTGTTCTCGACCAGAAAATCAGGAATGATGGTTGCTCCGTGGGTGTCATAACTGGTGCCGGCCCAGTCGGCTCCCGGTGTGGGGTTGAGGTGCTCTATTTCGCTTATGACATCGTGCATCTCTTCCTCCGTCAGGTTGTAGCGTACTCGTATGCGCTCGAAATGTCTACGGCTGAATGCCTCGAATTGCTCAGTGAGTATCTGTCTTGCACGCAGATTGGTCGGGGTAGGTTCGCGTTGCTCCAGTTGCAGTAGCAGGCACTCCTTAAGGTCATATGCACCAACTCCGGGAGGGTCAAACTGCTTGATTTGTGATATAATGTCCACCATCTGCTCATGGGGCACGATGAGCGACTCTCGGAATGCAAGATCATCTTCCAGTTCCTCAGCTGTGCGGCGCAGGTAGCCGTCTTCATCTATGTTGCCGACCACGAACTTGGCGATATGCCGTTCGGGCTTGGTCATTTTGGTGAGGTACACCTGTGACTTGAGGTGCTCTACCAGTGACGGGGAACCCGTGAACGTGCTGTCCATCGTGTCCTGTGGGGCGGTGTAGTTGGTGATACGGGTTTTGTAGTCCGGCGTCTCATCGTCCGTTACGTAGTCATCGTAATTGAACTCGGAGTTGTCCAGGGGGTTCTCGTATGTCTCGTCGGCTGCATAGGTGTCGTCGGTGACGGTCTCGCTGGGATATAGTTCTTCGGGAGCGTCCTCGTTGTAATCGTCTTGCCCGGTGCCGCCGTCCGGATAATCCTCCTCACCGTAGTTTTCGCCGTCGTAGTCTTCACTGCGTTTCTGTTCCACCTCCTCGCGCAACGTTTCAGGGTCTTTGCCTTCGTCCAAGGCGGGGTTCTCCTGCAATTCCTCGTTGATACGGCGTTGCAATTCCACACTCGGTATCTCCAGCAGTCGTACAATCTGTATCTGCTGCGGACTGAGTTTGGTCTGTAATATCTGCCTCTGGGATAAGGATAGAGCCATCGTTCTTCGGATTTGGTGAATCAATATTTATGCTTCAACGGCGCGCAGTACCTGTTCGGTGATGTACGCCAACTGCTCTTCGTCCAGCTCGGTATGCATGGGTAGTGACAGTACGCAAGCGGCCAGACGTTCGGCTACGGGGAAATCTCCTGCTTTATACCGTGGGTCCTGATAGGCTTTCTGCAGGTGCAGCGGGATGGGGTAGTATATCATTGCAGGCACTCCTGCTTGAATCAGGCGCTCGCGTACCGCGTCACGGTCTGCACCTGTGATACGCAAGGTGTACTGGTGGAACACATGCGTGCTGTTCTTGCTGCGTTCGGGTGTAAGGATTTTCTCACATCCGGCAAATGCCTTGTCGTAGTATGCGGCGGCAGCCTGCCGTGCGGCGGTATATTCGTCCAGATGCGGCAACTTGGTGTCCAGAATAGCCGCCTGGATGGTGTCCAACCGCGAGTTCACACCAATCATATCGTGATGGTAGCGGACGGTCATTCCGTGGTTGGCTATTGTGCGTATCTTGCGTGCAAGCTCGACATCGTTGGTGAACAGTGCGCCACCGTCGCCATAGCAACCTAGGTTCTTCGAGGGGAAGAAACTCGTACAGCCTATTTCGCCCATCGTGCCGGCCTGTACTGTGCGCCCGTCGCTGAATGTGTAGCGTGCGCCGATAGCCTGTGCCGTGTCCTCTACAACATATAGGTTATGTTCGCGTGCCAATGCCAGCAGTGGTTCTATGTCGGCGCACTGCCCGAACAGATGTACGGGCACGATGGCCTTGGTCCTGGGGGTAATGGCCCGCTTGACAGCCTCTACGCTCATGTTCATTGTTCCCCAATTCACATCCACCACTACGGGAGTCAGACCAAGCAGTGCAACTACTTCGGCAGTGGCGATAAAGGTGAACGTTGGTGTTATAACCTCGTCACCCGGTTTGAGCCCGAGTGCCATTAGGGCTATCTGCAGGGCTTCTGTGCCGTTGGCTGCAGGAATAACATGTTTGGCGCCGGTATAGGCGGCAAGGTGCTCTGCGAACTGCTCCACCTGTGCGCCCTTAACGAATGCCGCGCTGTCTATTACTGCCTGAATGGCAGCGTCCATCTCAGGTTTAATCTTTTGATACTGGCGCTGCAGATCTACCATCTGTATGGGTCTCATAATTCTCAATCAAGTATTCAACTTCGTCGGGTTTGACGCGTATATGGGTTATGTGCGGGTTACGGCTCTCCACATGCACAGGCAAGTGCTCGTTGTCCTTCTTCGGCATATCGACATACACTTTTATGTCTTTTTCGCTTACGCTGTTGAACCGCGCCGTACCTATTCGGAACGTTACCGTTACTTGTTCGGGGAAAAGGTGAAGCTTCTGCTTGCGCGCACTCAGGTCGGGCGTGCGTATATTGAGTTTCATCGCCTTTTCAGTGAACTGTTCCGCTATCACTTGCAGGTCAACTGTGTCCGGCACGACGCGTATGTTCTCTGGCGCAATCAGGGCAAGCCGTGTATTGAATGTGTCCTGTACCCCCTCGTAGTCGGTTAGGCAGGTCTCTATCTGCGTGATGGCTTTAAGCGCTTGTTGGGTGCCGTATATGTGCGCCACGCTCGGTGATAGCTTCACCTCACCGCAAAGTTGGTGCTGGGCGGCGGGCTTGACCTGACCGGTATATACGATGGGCACCTCTTTTTCGTGCTGCCTTGTGTAACTGCCTGTCAGCTGTTCCGGTTCAAAGGCCACCAGACCGGCGTCACCCGTCAACTGCTGGGTGATGGCCTGTCGCAGTTCGTCCATCGGGATGGTGAACGAGCCTTCTGCCCCATGTATGTGCCCCTTCAGATCGAACGTCAGTTCGTATAACCGCTTGCGGTTGTGGAACAGGTCTAAGCCTTCGTCATCCAGTGTGACATGTACGTGGTTGGTGGGTGGAGTGGTGAAAATGTAGTCATCGGGCACGTTCGTATACGTCACCGGTATAACCATAGTGATGGTACGCCGTGTGCTGAATGCGTTGACAAACCAGATGAATGTGGCAAACAGCACAAACAGCAAATAGATCAGTGCATCTTTGCTGTGCAGAAAATGCCTGAATTTCCGCCACTGACGGTGTAGGAACTCACTCACGTCTCTAAACGCTAAACTGTCAACACTAAGCTACTTCTGTGCAGGCTGTGCATCCTCTGCGGAAGCATACACGCTGTTCTTGTCCACGCGGATGACAACGTCCTTGTCAATGGTGATGAGGAAATAGTTCTCCTTCACTTCCTTAATTTCGCCGTAGATGCCACCGGCAGTAACGACTTTGTCGCCTTTCTTCATCTCCTCGCGCTGCTTTTGCAGTTCTTTCTGTTTCTTCGTCTGCGGACGGATCATGAAGAAGTAGAATACGACGAAAATCAGGATCATCATAATCCAGAATGACCACTGGTTGCCGGCCTGTGCGCCGTCAGCTCCGGCGCCGCCTCCTAATTGTAATAAAATCGTTGATAACATAATATAAATTGTTAATAGTTAATTTTTAAATCTTTTCTCACTCCTCCAGCGCCTCTGCTTTGAGCAGTTTGTCTTCGCGCCTCAGTTGGCGGATAATCTCGTCCAGTATTCCGTTGATGAAGAAGTAGTTCTTCTCGCCGGAGTACTCCTTGGCTATTTCTATATATTCGTTGAGTGAAATCTGCAGGGCGATTTCGGGGTAATTGGTTATTTCCGCGAGTGCCACCAGCAGAATGATGCGGTCCATAAGTGCCACGCGCTCGGGATCCCAGTTCTTAAGGTGGGCGTCAATCAGCGCATCGTACTCGTCCCTTTGCTCAATGGTGTGCTGTAGCAGCGAGGTGGCGAACTCCAGGTCTTCCTCCGAGTCGAACATCTCCAGCAGTGATTGCTCCACGCCTTCCTCTTCGCGGAACTTTCTGACGGATTTCACTACGTACGACAATACAAAATCCAGATCTGTCACCCATGTGAAGTGGTCAAGCTCCAGTTCCATCTCGTCCAGTGCCGAAAGCATGGCTTCGTTACCGGGAAGCAGTTCCGTGTATATCTTGCGCCAGATGCGCTTGTCATCTTCATAGGTGCACTCTTGCTGCTCCATGTACTGCTTGTACCAGTCGGTAGCCACAAGGCTTAGATACACGGCTTTCACCGCCGGCATGCCGGCTTCCCATGATAGGTGGCGCTCCTCCAGTTCGCGGCGAAGGCGCTGGTTGGTGAACAACTGCTCGGCAAAGCGGTTGCGGATGAAACGTCTGTTGGGTGTGAACGGTGTGTGGGTGGCCTGCGAACGGGCGATGCGTTCCTGCAACTGCTCGTCGGCATATGTGGTAAGCGCGCTGGCGAAGTCCAGAAGCAGGATATACAGGTCGTAGCAGTCAGCAAAGTTGCGTAGCAACTGCTTTCTGGCTTCGGAGGGCAGTAAACCTTCGTTTTGGTAGTACCCGAACAAGGTCTGTACCACTTTGATGCGTATAAGGGTTCGATTAATCATAATGTAAAACATAAAAAGTGTACAAAGATACAATTTTTTTTGCATATATGCAAATATATTCAGAAAAAAAACGCTTAACCTGTATTTTTGTTTGCAAATATGAAAACTTTTTTGTATTTTTGTATCCGGTTTCGGTCAGCCGGAACCGATGCGTCGGACGGCAGACGTCCGGAATGTACTAAATTAATTGAGGGGCAAAGCCCGATGATTGAGATGGAGAACCGTAAGTTTGATGAGAGACGGGAGTCGGAAATCGTGTATTCCCGTTCGGTGAAGGCAGGTAAGCGTATTTATTACCTGGACGTGAAGAAGGACCGTACAGGTGACCACTACCTGTGTATCACGGAGAGTAAGAAACGAGTGATGGGTGAGGAAGCCCCGCAGTTTGAGAAGCACAAGCTTTTCCTGTACAAGGAGGATTTCGCGCACTTCTGTGAAGGTCTGGAGGATGTTATCGCATACGTGAAAACCCAGGTGGGTGAGATCGAAGCGCGTCGAGAATGGACGCCCGAAGAGGCTGCTGAGGCACCGGCTGAGGCTAAACCTGAAACTGCAGAGGAGCCGGTGGAGAAGAAGCGCGGCTTATTGGACCGCCTTATGGGTAAGGAGTAAGTTTACTATTCCTTCCGCTATGTCGGATTTGGAGGCGAGAGGCAGACGATGGCTTTCGCCTTCTTTTGTATATACGGTCACGCTGTTCGTGTCCGTTCCGAAACCTGCACCTTTTTCGCGCAAGGAGTTCATTACGATGTAGTCAAGGTGTTTGCTTTCCAGTTTCTTGAGCGCATTCTGTTGTTCGTTGTCCGTTTCAAGGGCAAAGCCTACCAGGCATTGTCCTCTGCGCTTGCTTTCGCCCATCGCGCGTGCTATGTCCGGTGTCTCACGCAGGGCGATGCTGTCCGTCAGATCCTGTCCTTTTTTTATCTTGTGGTCGGCAACCTGTGCCGGTGTCATGTCGGCAACAGCTGCAGCGAGGATGGCTGTGTCTGCTTCGCGCCATGCATCAATCGCAGCTTCGTACATCTGTTGCGCCGAAACGACATCAACGCGTTTCACCTTGCCTGTGCCTTGCATGGCAGGGTGGTAGAGTACGGGTGTCCACTGCTCCGTTGTAGGCCCCATGACGAGGGTCACTTCTGCACCGTGGTGCGCCAATGCGCGTGCCAGAGCTATACCCATCTTGCCGGACGAGTGGTTGCTTATATAACGTACGGGGTCGATGGCTTCGCGTGTAGGTCCGGCGGTGATGACCACTTTCTCTCCCAGCCGGTCTTTCTTTGTCAGTGCAGCTTCGATGGCTTCAAGCAGTGCTTCCGGTTCCTGCATCCGTCCGCGGCCGTTCGTGCCGCAGGCAAGGAATCCGTCTGCACAGTCCAGTACATCCACGTTCTCCCTGCCGGCCAGTGTTGCCAGTGCGTCCTGCAGTGCTTCGCCTGCGTACATCTTGTCGTTCATCGCAGGAGCGATAACTACGGGTTTGCGCATTGCGGCAAGGGTTGTGGTCAGTGCATCGTCGGCTATGCCGGCAGCCATCTTACATATGACATCATGCGTCGCCGGAGCCACAATCATCGCATCTGCCCAGTCGGGTAGGGAGATGTGCTCCGTCGAGTGGTCATTGATGGCGGCAAACACGTCGCTATACACCTTGTGCCCGGACAGGGTCTGCAGGGTCAGGTCAGTCACGAACTCCAGCGCGTGCTTGGTGGTCGTAACCTTCACCTCTGCACCGCGCTTGCGGAGCAGACGAATAAGTTCGGGAATCTTGTATGCCGCAATTCCCGAACCTATACCTACAACGATGTGCTTGCCTTCCACGTCTTGTTTCTTTTGTCGCTACGGCTTATCTGAGCATGTCGTCGCGCGAACCGTTGTTGCAGACAATCTGGTTGTCAATCAGTTCCTGTGTGGCAATCAGTGTCGGCTTGGGCAGTACTTCGTACGAACGCGAAATTTCGATCTGCTCGCGGTTTTCGAAGGTCTCCTCTATGTCACCGCGGTCCACGCTGAAGTCTTGCAGCTTGGCGTCAAGTTCTTTTTTGAGTGTCGAACTGATCTGGTTGGCACGCTTGCTGATGATGGCTACTGCCTCGTACACGTTGCCCACTTTGCTGGTCAGCTCGTTCATGTCGCGTGTGATGGTTGTCTTCGGAGCTTTGCTCTTCTTGTAATCCACATTGAATGTTGGTGTAATCATATCTGTTATTTGTTTAGTATCTTGTTGATGTCTTTTTTGATGCGTTCCGCCGCCTGCCGGTGCTTGGAGGTCGGGAAGTCGGTGATGAAGTTGTAATACTCGTCTTCGGTTGCGCGTGCCCGGTCAGGCTTCTTGTCCTCAAACGAATTGATTGTCTGCTGGTATTTGGCTTGCAGAATTATCCAACTGAGTTCTTCGGTATAGCTGTTCCCGGGGTATTTTTTGATGGCGTTTTTCGCCACTATCTCTGCCGACAGGTAGTTGTTGCCCAGGTAAGTGCCGAGGTTGTAGTATAGGTTCGCACTGTAGTACTCTTTCTCTGCCAGCCGGTTGTTCATCTCGTCAATCTGCTGATAGGCGTCCTGTGCGTACGGACTGTCACCGAACAGTTCCACGAACTCCGTCAGCCATTTGATGGCTTTGTGTGTCGTTTCCTGGTCAAGCCGCGCGTCCGGTGCGTCCATATAGTAGCAGTGGCCTATCTGGTAGCGTGCCTCAACGATGTACTTGCCCTTCGGGTAGTTGCGCGCATATGCTTCGTAGTACTCTGCTGCAGTGGCGTAATCCTTGTTCCCCATGTAGCACCGTGCGAGGTAACAGATGACGTCCTCGCTGCGTTCTGTGCCTTTGTAATAGACGGCTACGTCGTCAAGCAGGGTCTGCGCACGTGTGTACTGGTTGTCGTTGAAGTAGCGGAGGGCTGCCTGGTATTTCTCATCGGGATCTTTCGACTTGAGCAGCTTCTGGTACTCACCGCAACCTGTTAGCAGCAACGCGGCTACGGCAACGATTGCCATCGCCGTTTTGTGAAATCTATGTCCGAAATAGATGCGCATTGCCTGTGTACGTTTTGTGCGCCAGAATTGCCGAACGCATAAAAAGCCTACAAAGATACGCAAAATTTTTGATATTTGCAAATAATTCTGCAAATTTTCGTTATTTTGCAATCTGCTGTTAAGCAAATGCCGGGCGAAAGCAGGAAAAATCATCCCCGCAATGCATATGAACGTCATCGGTCCGTTATCGGGGCATCATCGGTCCGTTGTCGGTCCGTTTTCGGGGGATTATCGGTGTTAATCACACAAACAGGCATTTTTTTTCGCAAATCATTTGCAAATATCAGATTTTTTTATTATCTTTGCATGCGGAATTTTGAGACGTATGTTCTCTTATGCGCCAACGGATAGCATTGAAAGAAACGCCACACATTATTGTTCCTGAGGGACTGCACACCGTTCTGCTTCATGCGTGCTGTGCGCCATGCTCGTCAGCTATAGTGGAGTGGATGCTTGCGCATGACATAGAGCCGGTAATCTACTACTTCAATCCCAATATCTGGCCGCGTGAGGAGTATGAAATCCGCAAGCAGGAGAGCAAACGCCATGCCGATAGTCTGGGCATCCGATGGATAGACGATGACCGGACGGGTTCCTGCCCTGACCGGTCATGCGGTTACGGACACGAGGAGTGGCTGCAGGCTGTATGCGGTCTGGAGCATGAGCCGGAACGCGGCAGACGATGCGAGGCGTGCTTCTACCACCGGCTGCTGGCTACGGCACACAAGGCGCATGAACTTGGCATTCCATGGTTTGCTACGACCCTCGCCTCATCGCGTTGGAAGAACCTCGAGCAAGTCAATGCCGCAGGACTGCGTGCGCAAAATGCGCTGATGGACGAATTGAAGAGCTCTTCCGGTCAGCAGAACCAATCTAAATTGGATGGATTTCCACGCTTCTGGGCGCAGAACTGGCGGAAAGACGGATTGCAAGACCGGCGCAATGCGCTACTGAAAGAATATAACTTTTATAACCAACTATATTGCGGTTGTGAATATAGTATAAACCATATATAACCTCCATCGGCAGGAGAACCCTCCTTCGTGGCACAAACCGGCAAACTGAGTCCCCATAGATAATACGCAGTGAGGTGCCTGCAGAACTTTTGTGATACGAACAGTGGAGGATGGATCGTCTTGATGGCGCCAAGCGCCGTCTGATAGCCCCCCATTGCCGAACACGATATGAAAGCATTAGTTAAACGATACGCCAAACCGGGCATATGGATGGAAGAGGTGCCTATGCCGGAAGTAGGTGTCAACGACGTACTGATCAAAGTCAAGAAAGCCGCCATCTGCGGTACCGACCTGCACATGTACAAGTGGGATGAGTGGAGTCAGACTCATTGCAAGCCGCCGTATATCATGGGACATGAGTTTGTGGGCGAGGTCGCGTATACAGGCTCGGGCGTGCGTAGTATAAAGATAGGTGAACGCGTAACCGCCGAAGGGCATATAGTCTGCGGTCAGTGTCGTAACTGCCGCCGTGGCATGGGACACGTGTGCGAACATTCGCTGTCGGTAGGCATATTCGGCAAGGACGGTGCCTTCGCCGAGTACGTGACCATTCCGGAAAGCAATGTGGTCAAACTGCGTGACGAGATTCCCGACGATTTTGCGGCTATCATGGACCCGTTTGGCAATGCAACCCATACGGCACTGGCATTCCCCTTGCTGGGTGAGGACGTGCTCATAACAGGTGCAGGACTGATAGGCACCATGGCGGCAGGTATATGCCGGTTTGCCGGAGCGAAGAACATTGTGGTGACGGACATCAATCCTTTGCGTCTGGATATAGCGCGCCGGATGGGTGCCACATTGACCGTTGACGGCAGTAAGGGCGAAACGGTTGAAGGAGCGATGAAGCAGTTAGGCATCCGCGGCTTTGATGTCGGCTTGGAGATGTCCGGTGCACCGGCAGCGTTCAACGACATGATTGCTCATATGTACAAGGGTGCGAACATCGCCCAACTGGGAATCCTGCCCAAGGATACCCAGGTCAACTGGAGCGACGTTATCTTCAACGCGCTGACCATCAAAGGCATTACAGGCCGCCGCATGTGGGAGACCTGGTATCAGATGGAGCAGATGCTGCTGGGCGGACTGGATCTCTCGCCGGTCATAACCCACCGCTTCAATTTCGAGGACTTCCAGAAAGGCTTTGATGTGATGGTGAGCGGCCAGTGCGGCAAGGTGCTGTTGGAACTTTAATTTCAAGTTCAAGAACAAAGAATTAATCAATCACAATAATGAAAAAACTGTTTCTAAACATGTTGCTGCTTATCTGCAGCACAACGATTGTCTTCGCGCAACTGCCCGAAGGCCTGACGGAGTACAAACTGGATAACGGCTTGACCGTACTGCTGTGGGAAGATCACGACCAGCCGGACGTGTTCGGCGCAACGGTGACGCGTGCCGGTTCGATTGACGAGCCGGAGACAGCCACCGGTCTGGCACACTATCTGGAGCATATGCTCTTCAAAGGCACCGACCGCATGGGTGCCCTGAATTGGGAGAAAGAGCGCCCGCACTATGAGAAGATCATCGCCCTGTATGACACGCTGGCTATGACCACCGATGCAAAGGAGCGCGAGCAGGTGCAACTGCGCATCAACGAAGAAAGCCGTCTGGCTGCACAGTACAGTGCTACGGACGAGTTCTCCAACCTCATCCAGTCAATAGGCGGTGAAGACCTGAATGCCGGCACAAGCTACGACATGACATATTTCCACAACCGTTTTCCTGCCTACCAGATGGAGCGTTGGCTGACACTGTACGCCGACCGCTTGACCAACCCCGTGTTCCGTACCTTCCAGGCGGAGCTGGAGAACGTGTTTGAGGAGTATAACATGTATTCCGACGACAACAGCCAGCACGTGCAGAAGTTCATCAACGCCGAGTTGTACAAAGGCAGTGCGTATGCGCGTGACATCATCGGCTTCCCCGAAGACCTGAAGAACCCCAAGCTGCGCCAGCTCATCGAGTTCTATAACACCTGGTATGTGCCTAACAATATGGCGCTCATTCTCGTCGGTGACTTCTCGGCTGAAGAAGCCAAACCGTTGATTGAGAAAATCTTCGGCGGCATGCAGAGCAAGCCTCTGCCCGAGCGCAAGCATTTCACACCCACGGATTTCTCTAAAGACGAGCGCTACAGTGCCAAACTGGGTTACTATCCCGAACTGTGCGTTACGTACAACGGCGTAAAAGTGGGTGCAGACGAGGAACTGGCACTGAATTTTGCATGTGACCTGCTGTCCAACTCCATGGGCATTGGTCTGCTGGACGAACTGATACTGGACAACAAACTGATGTATGCCGGTGCGATAAACAACGGCGCACGCGAGTTAGGCCGTCTGGAGGTGATAGCCATCCCCTACATGGAGATGGAGACGCAGGAGTACCGTTCGCTCAAGGAGACGGAGACTTACGTAATGGCCGCCATTGACAGCCTGGTCAAGGGCAGGATAACTGACGACCTGTTTGAGGCTGTGCGTCTGAACAGCATCCAGGAGTATGACCGTATGCTGGAGTACCCGATACTCAAGGCGTTCACGCTGCTGCAGGGTTACGTTTATCAGGTTCCTCTGGAGAAACTGTTCCAGGAGAAAGACGAACTGGCTAAGTTGAGCAAGGACGAGGTTATACGTGTTGCGCAGAAATTCTTCTCCGCACCGCACAAGACCTTTGAGATAGGCGAAGGTTCGCCCAAGAAGGACAAACTCGCCAAACCGAAAATCAAACCGCTGGAACCCGGTATGGGACAGTCGGAGTACTACCAGAACTTCAGTTCCATCCCCGCAGGCAAACTTGTGCCGCGGTTCGTTGATTTGAAGGATATTGACAGCGACCGTTTTGCTGAGAACGTTTACGTGTTCGTAACGCCCAACCCGAAGAACGACATTTTCTCGCTGCGTCTCCGTTACGGCGTAGGTACGTACAATATGCCGCTGCTCGAATATGCCGTTCAGATGATGGAGGTAGCCGGCTTGAAAGGTGCGCCGGGACTGAGTGCCGGAGAGTTCCGCGCCAAACTGGCACGTCTTGGCGGCAAGTGCAGTTACAGCGTGAGCGAGAACTACGTGACCGTGAACATAGAAGGTGCCGAGCAGAACATGAAAGAGATTGTATCGCTCGTTCACCTGCATATGCTGTTCCCGGACTTCAGCTCGGAGAACGACGCCAAGCTCAACAGCATAAAGGGTCAGGTTTATTCCGGCCGTCAGGTGGAGCGTAAGAGTACGGATCTGGTGGCTGACGCAGCACGCGACTATGTGCTGTATGGTGATAAGTCGCAGTATATCAAGCGTACACCGCTGGACGAGGTGCTCGGGCTGGAGACAGCACAACTGGAAGCCGAGTGGCATAAGGTGAGCGAGTTCGAACTGGAAATACACTATGCCGGCAAGCTGCCTGCCGACTCGGTCAAGAACGCCCTGTACGGACATATTCCTATGTCGGAGAAGGCTATTCCCACCACCTCGCCGATAGAGCGTCCGCGTCTCGCATTCAACAAGCCGGAGCTCTACTTCCTGGCGGACGGCACGATGCAGCAGGCGAAGATTTATTTCTTCATAGAGGGGACACCGTACAACGTTAACGAGGCAGTGAAGTACGACGCATTCAACGAGTACTTCGGCGGTGGCTTCTCCGGACTGGTGATGAACGAGATTCGTGAGAAGCGTTCGATGGCCTATACGGCATACGGAACATTCATCACGCCGGCTGTGCCTCAGCGTAACACGCGCTTCATCGGCTATGTAGGCACGCAGTCCGACAAGGTGCTTGACGCACTCGATGTCTATCTGTCGCTGCTTGATTCCATGCCGCTGAACCCCGAGAACATTGAGAGTATCCGCACTATTCTGCGTCAGTCTATGCTCAGCCATCATCCCACGTTCCGCTACAAGAGCCAGAAGATGACTGACTGGATGCGTCTGGGCTATCAGATTGACCCGGCTACATTGCAGATACGCCAGGTGCAGAAGCTCAAGTTCGAGGATATAGTGTCGTTCTATGAGTCGCATGTCAAAGGCCAGCCGGTGAAGATCCTTATCATGGGTGACCCCAAGCAGATTGACCAGAAAGCCCTCAAAGCCCGCTTCGGTAAGGTGAACAAACTCAGTGCGGGCAAACTGTTCAGCGAATAATATGCATCGCTCAGGATTTGTAAATATTGTAGGAAACCCGAATGTCGGGAAATCCACGCTGATGAACGCGTTGGTTGGTGAGCGCCTTTCGATTATCACATCGAAGGCGCAGACCACGCGTCATCGCATAATGGGAATCGTCAGCGGTGAGGATTTTCAGATAGTCTATTCCGATACGCCGGGTGTACTCAAGCCCAACTACAAACTGCAGGAGCAGATGCTGGAGTTCAGTCAGGGAGCACTCGTCGATGCCGACGTGCTGCTGTATGTCACTGACGTGCAGGATACACCTGACAAGAACGCAGCCTTCCTGGAGAAGGTCAAACTCATCGCCAGCTCGCCCAAGCAGCAGACGAAGGTTTTTCTGCTCATCAACAAGATTGACCTGACCACACCGGAGACCCTTGACAGCCTTGTCGCCTATTGGCAGAAAGAACTGCCTACGGCGCAAATCTTCCCATTGTCAGCAAAAGAGAAGTTCGGTGTTGACCAACTGTTCGCCGCTATCAAGCAGGCACTGCCTGAGTGCCCGCCGTTCTTCGACAAGGACCAGCTGACGGACAAGCCGGCACGTTTCTTCGTCAATGAGATTATCCGCGAGAAGATCCTGCTCTGTTACGACAAGGAGATTCCTTACTCCACAGAAGTGGAGGTGGAAGCATTCAAAGAAGAGCAGGAGTCGCCGCAACATCCCCGAGGACTGATACGCATTCAGGCGGTCATCTACGTGGAGCGTGAGAGCCAGAAAGGGATTATCATCGGTCATAAGGGCGCCGCTCTGAAGAAAGTCGGCATGATGGCACGCAAGGATATAGAGGCATTCTTCGACAAGCCGGTATTCCTCGAACTTTTCGTCAAAGTTGACCGCGACTGGCGCTCAAGCACCAGCCGCCTCAAACATTACGGATACGATCTTTCGTAAATGGAACTCCGTCTGTTACGGACGGAGTACACCAAGGCTTTTGCCTACCTTGATAAAGGCCGCTACGCCACGGTCCAGTTGTTCGTGCGTATGGGCGGCGCTGACCTGCACGCGGATGCGCGCCTGGTCTTTCGGTACGACAGGGTAGTAGAAGCCTGTAACGTAGATTCCTTCTTTCTGCAGTTCGGCCGCAAAATCCTGGCTGAGTTTGGCATCGTACAGCATAACGGCGCAGATGGCACTTTCCGTAGGCTTGATATCGAACCCTGCGGCCTTCATCTTGCCGATGAAGTACTCGGTGTTGCCGTGCAGGCGGTCCTGCAGTTCGTTGCTGCGCGTGAGGATCTCCAATGTCTTCAGTCCGGCTGCGGCTATCATAGGCGGCAGCGAGTTGCTGAACAGGTACGGACGGCTGCGCTGGCGCAGCAGGTCGATAATTTCCTTCTTGCCGGTGGTGAAGCCTCCGACACTTCCGCCGAACGCCTTGCCTAGCGTGCCTGTGATAACCTCAATCTTGCCGCGGAGGTTGTATCGCTCGGTCACGCCGTGACCGGTCTTGCCCACCACGCCTGCAGAGTGGCTCTCGTCCACCATGACCATCGCGTCGTACTTCTGCGCGAGTTCGTATATCTTGTCGAGCGGGCACACGTTGCCGTCCATGGAGAACACGCCATCGGTAGCGATGATGCGGAAACGCTGTGCCTGTGCGGCCTGCAACTGCTTCTCCAGATCCTGCATGTCACCGTTGGCGTAGCGGTAACGCACGGCTTTGCACAGACGCACACCGTCAATGATTGATGCGTGGTTCAGGGCATCGGAGATAATCGCATCGTCAGCGGTCAGCAGCGGTTCGAACAAGCCGCCGTTGGCATCGAAGCACGAAGCGTACAGAATGGTGTCCTCGGTGCCGAAGAAGTCCGAAACGGCTTTCTCCAACTGTTTGTGGGTGTCCTGAGTGCCGCAGATGAAGCGCACACTGGCCATACCGTAGCCGCGACGGTCCATACAGTCCTTGGCGGCCTGAATGAGTTCGGCGTTGTCCGCCAGACCGAGGTAGTTGTTGGCACAGAAGTTAATCACATCGGTAGCCTTGCCGTCGGCAGCTACCTGTATGCCGGATGTCTGCGGGCTGACAATGATACGTTCGCGTTTGTACAGACCGGCAGCATCAATCTGCTGCAACTCTTCCTGTAAGTGTTGTTGGAATCGTGTGTACATGGTGGTATAATTTAAGATTTATGATTTCAAATTTATGATTTCAAACCGCTAACTCGCTAATTCGCTAATTCGTAATTTGTACTCTCACTTCTTCTTTCTCGCATTGTTCTTCCATCGGTAGGCGAGGCCCAGTTCCACGCGCTGGGGATAGAAACTCGTATGGTTGGCTATCGCCGTGGGGTTCTGCTTGTAGAACGTGGCGATATCCGTGAGGCTGACCATATAGTTGGCCACAATCTGCAAGCCTATAGGGAACTCGTAGGAGATGGTAGCCTCAAGTCCGGAGTGATTGTCGTGCAGAGTATACAGGTCATACGTACTGGTGGTGTTCGGCGGGGTTTCCTTGTTCTTGATGA
>Ga0310690_10001751_pt1 | contig 37655 bp, 26 predicted proteins | sample AusTroGonzalo_MG_2_FD_207661 | JGI IMG/M metagenome (GOLD analysis project Ga0310690, IMG submission 207661) | Bovine rumen microbial communities from tropical cattle in Woodstock, Queensland, Australia - Gonzalo_04 (v2) (version 2) | ecosystem: Host-associated > Mammals > Digestive system >...
TGTGCATCCGATGCCAAGTGCTGTGCTCGTGAGGAGTGCCCCTGCGCCAGCTGCGAGAAGGTCGCTCCCTGCGAGAAGCCCGAGGGCTGTGGCAAGCATGAAGGTTGCCCCAAAGCTCAGCAGGGCTGCGGTGGCTGCCCTGAGGAAGCTGCTGAAGAGCCTGCCCACAAGTGCCAGAGCGGTAGCGACTGCTGCCAAAGCGGTGTATGTGACAAGAGTGGTTCCTGTGGAAAGCCCGGTTGCGATGGCGACAAGGCTTGCTGTGGCCAGCGTTAAGTTCGCGCTGCGCACGAAGTTTATAGTTTAAGGTTTAAAGTTGAATGACTTTACCTTCAACGGCAGACTTCGCAAACAGCATCACAAACCACATTAAACTTTAAACTTTCAACATTAAACTATACGAAAGTATGAGTCTATTTTCTAAAGCAAATAAGGAGGCATTGATCAGTCCGCTGAACCTGAACAACCCCGTGGTGATGCAGGTCCTCGGTATCTGTTCCGCCCTGGCAGTGACGGCTCAGCTCGAGCCTGCCATCGTGATGGGTCTTTCCGTGACCATCATCACCGCCTTCTCCAACTTGATTATCTCCATCATCCGCAACTCCATCCCCAACCGCATCCGTATCATCGTGCAGCTGGTGGTGGTGGCTGCGCTGGTGACCATCGTCAGCCAGGTCCTCAAGGCCTTCGCCTATGACGTCAGCGTGCAGCTCTCCGTCTATGTAGGTCTGATCATCACCAACTGTATCCTCATGGGTCGCCTTGAAGCGTTTGCCATGATGAACAAACCCTGGCCCTCGTTCCTCGACGGTATTGGCAACGGCATCGGCTACGCCATCATCCTCGTCATCGTGGGCTTCTTCCGTGAACTCCTCGGCGCCGGCACCCTGCTCGGCTTCCAGGTCGTTCCGCAGTGGTGCTACGACCACGGTTATGTGAACAATGGTATGATGACCATGCCCGCGATGTCCCTGATCCTCGTCGGCTGCGTCATCTGGGCACACAGAGCATATAATAAAGATCTGCAGTAATTATGGAACATCTATTAAGCCTATTCGTCCGCTCCATCTTTGTGGACAATATGATTTTCGCGTTCTTCCTGGGTATGTGCTCTTACCTGGCCGTGTCCAAGACCGTGAAGACCGCTCTCGGCCTCGGCGTGGCAGTCACCTTCGTGCTGCTCATCACCGTGCCCGTTGACTACCTTTTGCAAGTCTATGTCCTCGGTCCCAACTGCTTGGTGGAGGGTGTGGACCTTAGCTTCCTTTCGTTCATCCTCTTCATCGCCGTGATTGCCGCCATCGTGCAATTGGTGGAGATGATTGTCGAGCGCTTCAGCCCCTCGCTGTATGCCGCCCTCGGTATCTTCCTCCCCCTCATCGCCGTGAACTGCGCCATCATGGGTGCTTCGCTGTTCATGCAGCAGCGCATCACCATGCCCGACACCAACTCCCAGGCCATCACCGGCATCTGGGACGCTGTGGCCTATGCCCTCGGTTCGGGTATCGGCTGGCTGTTGGCTATCACCTGCCTGGCTGCCATTCGCGAGAAGATGGCCTACACCGATGTGCCCAAGCCCCTCCAGGGTCTCGGCATTACGTTCATCACCGTCGGCCTGATGGCTATGGCCTTCATGTGCTTCAGTGGATTAAACCTCTAAACAAGCAGAACAACAATGAATACATCACTAATTCTCACAAGCATTGTGGTCTTCCTCGTGATTATCATCGCGTTGGTCATCATTCTGCTTGTCGCTAAGGCATACCTCTCGCCGAGCGGTAATGTCACGATTACAATGAATGGCAAGGACACGCTGTCCGTGCCCCAGGGTGCCAGCCTGCTCTCCACCCTCGCTGCTGAAGGTGTCTATCTCCCCTCAGCCTGCGGTGGTAAGGGTTCCTGTGGCCAGTGCAAGTGCCAGGTCACAGACGGCGGCGGCGAGATTCTCGACTCCGAGAAGGGCCATTTCACCCGTAAGGAAATTAAGGACCACTGGCGCCTCGGCTGTCAGTGCAAGGTCAAGGGCGACCTCGGCATCCAGGTGCCCGACAGCGTCCTCGGCGTCAAGGAGTGGGAGTGCACCGTCATCGGCAACAAGAACGTCGCTACCTTCATCAAGGAGTACAAGGTCGCTCTGCCCGAAGGCGAGCACATGGACTTCGAGCCCGGTAGCTACGCACAGATCAAGATTCCCGCTTTCGACTGCATCGACTACGACAAGGACTTCGACAAGTCCCTCATCGGCGACACCTATCTGCCCGCATGGGAGAAGTTCGGTCTCTTCCCGCTCAAGTGTAAGAACCCCGAACCCACCATCCGCGCTTACTCCATGGCCAACTATCCCGATGAGGGCGACATCATCACCCTCAACGTGCGTATCGCCACGCCGCCCTTCAAGCCGAAGGAGCAAGGCCCAGGCTTCATGGATGTCAACCCGGGTATCGCATCATCTTACATCTTCAGCCTCAAGCCCGGTGACAAGGTCATCATGAGCGGCCCCTACGGCGAGTTCCGTCCGCAGTACGGCACAGGCCGTGAGATGATTTGGGTCGGCGGCGGTGCCGGTATGGCTCCCCTGCGTGCTCAGATCATGCACATGCTCAAGGGCAACGGCGTGAAGGACGAAGACCGCAAGCGCCCCATGCACTACTTCTACGGTGCCCGTGCGCTGGAGGAGATTCCGTTCCTCGACGACTTCCTGCAGCTCGAGAAGGACTTCCCCAACTTCCACTTCCACCTCGCTCTCGACCGTCCCGATCCCAAGGCCGATGCCGCTGGCATCAAGTACACCCCGGGCTTCGTGGCACCTGTCATGGGCGACACCTACCTCAAGGCTCATGAGGCTCCCGAGGACTGCGAGTACTACCTCTGCGGACCTCCCATGATGGCTAAGACCGTCCTCGACCTCCTGCACTCGCTCGGCGTCGAAGACGACATGATCCGCTTCGATAACTTTGGCGGTTAGCGAGCACCATGAATGCTTGCATTCAAATGGCCGAGCATAGCCAAAGTCAACGCCGTTAACTTTGGCGGTTAATAATCACCATTAGTTAAAAGATTATGAAAAAGATTCAGAAGACACTCACGGCTATCCTCTTCTCTACGATGTTGGTAGCGATGTTCTGCTCATGCAACAAGTCCGGGGAAGGTGTTCAGAACAAGTTAATTGGCACATGGACGGAAAAGAACAGCCTGTTCACCGATGTGCTCACATTGAGCGAAAATGGCGAGTTTACCTTCCAGTCACACCTCTCATACATGAACGGTTCTGGTAACTACAAGTACCAAGTTACTACCCTCCCTAACAATGACCCCATGCAGAATAATGATGGGAAAACCCAATATATGGAAATCCTCATCCTGTATTATGCTGCGAAGGGTTCAGAGACGCTGAAAATCGTCTCTTTGACCGATAAGAAGTTGGAAGTGACAGACCGCTACGACAACGTCTATCATTTCACGAGATAACCGTCTGTCTCTATCTTCATCAACAAGGCACCCCGCCGTCTCACGACAGCGGGGTGCTTTCTTCTTGAAAGGTGAATTTTTGGCTGAGGATATCTGCAATCATTTAAACGGTTGACCACCTGGCCCTCCACCTGTTCCTCCACCAGGTCCGCCGCCAGGTCCGCCCCCGGGTTGTCCTCCACCACCGCCCATACCTTGACCTACGCAGGCTGCGGCTGTGCGCCGCCCGAGGCGAGGACTACGCCGCCGTTGACCACGAGGTTGCGGTTGGCGTCGATGGCATCGTTGCTCGTACCCTTGGCATAGATGTAGCCACCCTCCTCCTCATTTTTTCCTCTTTTTCTTTGTCCAAAAGTCATAAATCACTACTTTTGCAGCGTGATTCATAAGAAATGTGGTTCATCCGACAAATGCATAGGTAATCAACAAATAAATGAGCCATAAGAAAGATACCTAAAATAAGGTACGCGAATCTAGAAATAAAGTAATGATTAACATAAACATTTGAAGACTATGAAAAAGATTTTTCTTTCAGCAATGATGCTGATGTCCGTTATGGGCGTCAAGGCACAGATGACGCCTGAGGCAGTGATGGGCATGGTGCCTACCATGCCTTCGCTGGCAGAGATGATTCGTTATCAGAAGGAAGCCATGGACCCCAATCCTCAGAGGGAGATGACGCAACCCAGGCTCTACATAGACTTCCTGGAAGCCTTGAAGAACGCCAGAGAGCAGGCCGATGAGCAGATCAAGAGGAATGTCGGAGACGTTGTTGAGCACATGACGCTGAACGCAAAGGTCGCTGGCACCAACTACACTGTTCGACAGGTAGAGGGAATGAGCGAGGCCCAGCAAGAACAGTTGGGCAAAGACATCATGAACCAGCAGTTAGGCAGCTACGGACTCTCTCAGGCAGACATCGCGAAGATGCAGAGCGGCAACATGTCGGAGGCAGAACAGCAGGCGCTGGCCAACAAAATGATGCAGAACATGACGGGTGGCATAACCATCCAGGACGTACGGTTCATGCAGAATATGACTGACCAAGAGCGTGCCCAGTTCATGCAGATGTCAGGTCTGAACGAATCCACACAAGCCAAGATGAGGGAGCAGAAGCCCAAACTGCAAAAGGATGCCAAGGTGACAGCCTTGATTCAGGAAATGATTAAATGCGACAAACAGGCGAAAGAGGTCACCGACAAGTACCTTCAGATGTCGGAAGAAGTACGTGCTGCTGGTCGTACGCTTTACGACAGAGACTACAGGCCACAACTGGCCCAGTGGGAAGCCGTCAAGAAAGAAGCGCTCGCCGAAGGTGCCCTGTCTGAGAAATACACACAGGCAGAGAAGCCCAAAGTCGACGCTGCCAACAGGAAATTCGACAACGCCCAGAATCAGATTTGGAAGATTGACTGCGCCTTCTATGAGAAATACCTTCCCACCTGGCGCGACAATCTCGTGAAGAAGATGGATCTGTGCCGTTCGCAGCTGTTGCCCATCATGCAGAAGAAGAAGGAAATCACCGACGAGCTGTACAGCATCACCAAGGAGCCTCAGTACGCCTCAGGCGCCGTCTATCCCTTTATTGCTGCTACCGCTTATCTCGATACTCCTGAGGAAATCGAGCAATACGGTCCTTTCGACGAAAACAACTAACACACAAAAAAAAGGTTCATCCGACAAATGCATAGGTAATCAACAAATAAATGAGCCATAAGAAAGATAGCTAAGATAAAATCACTACTTTTGCAGCGTGATTCATAAGAAATGTGATATTAACGATGAAAACCATCTACTCAAAACTACTTATCTTTGCTTTGTGCATGACAGTTGTTGTTTCCCTGGAGACAATTCGGAACAATTGAAGCCCTTGAAGAATAAACATTATCAATCAACAGCATCACCCCCGGGATTCCCTTCTCAGAATCTCGGGGGTGTTGTTTTCTGTCATCCATGTGACGCAGGTGATGGAAACGAGCATCCGCAGCGTGATTCGGGGATATTGGCAGGGGGTGAAGAAGCTGGGCAGGGCTTATACTTTGGAGGTTGCTGGCTGAGGATATCTGCAATCATTTAAATGGTTGACCACCTGTTCCTCCACCAGGTCCTCCGCCAGGTCCGCCCCCGGGTTGTGCTCCACCACCGCCCATACCTTGACCTACGCAGGCTGCGGCTGTGGCGGTGCCGAGTGTGCTGCCGCCGCTGACGGTGCCTGTGGCGTTGATGCCGCACCAGGTGATGCCGCCACTTACGCTGGCACCGCTGGTGAGGGTGTAGCTGCTGCCGGCTGTCATGCCGTAGGCCGTCGTGTAGCAGGCGGTGCATGAGGTCGAGGGTACGCTGACGTACAGCATACCGTTGCCGTTGCTGTCTAAGAGTCCGAGGGTCTTACCGCTGACGCTGGCGCTGTAGGCGATGCTGGCCTGCTGGCTGCCGCTGGCGGTCTCGGCTGTGGAGCCGCCGATGCCGAACACCCATCCGCCGTTGATATAGATGCTGTAGCCCTCAGCGGCATCCAAAGCATTCTCGGGCTGTGCGCCGCCCGAGGCGAGGACTACGCCGCCGTTGACCACGAGGTTGCGGTTGGCGTCGATGGCATCGTTGTTCGTACCCTTGGCATAGATGTAGCCGCCGTTCACGGTGAGGTCGTACTTGCTGTTGATGGCATCGTCGTAGCTGCTGGCAGCGATGAAGCCGTCGTTGACGGTGATGGCTCCTTTGCTCTCGATGGCCTCCGTGCCGTCACCGGTGCCTGTGAGCTTCGCCACGACGGTGCCGCCGTTGAAGGTCATCTTGCCTGCGCTCTTGATGCCCTTGGGAGAGCTGTGCAGCGAGCTGTTGTAAGCGTAGCGCTTGCCTTGCGTGAGTACGCCCACGGTGCAGCCGTTGTTGAAGGTCAGCGTGCCGTCGGCTTTGATACCTTTGCCGCCGCTGCCGCTGCTCATGCAGAGGAGGGTGCCGCCGCTGATGACGATTTTGCCCTCGGAAGAGACACCGGCGCTGGCTTTCGTGTCGTTGTCGTCGCTGTCATAGGTGCCGTTGCCGCTCGTGAGGAGCGTCAGCCTGCCGCCTGTGATGGTGATGTCGCCGTCGGCGTTCACACCCTTGGCTGCGGCATCGCTCACGCTCACCTGCAGGGCACCGCCATAGAACAACACCTTGCCTGCCGACTTCACACCGTGGCTGCGCTCGCTGCTGTTGCTGGAGGCTGTGACACGCACGAAACCTCCCTTCTGCACGTAGTTCCCGGTGGCCTCATCCACTTGGATGCCGTCGCCGTAGGAGGTGACATAGGTCTTTCCGCCCGTGATGACTACGCTGTCGTTGGCGTGGATGCCGTCCTTGGCCTGGCTGGACAGCGTCAACGTGGGACCGCTGTGAATCCACACATAGTCATCCGAGGCGAGGGCGTGCATGGCGGCGCTGTTTACGTTGAGCGTTCCGCTACCGCTGACGAGCAGCTTCCCTTCGCTGAAGATACAGCCTTTCTGCTGCTCCTCGTCGCTTGTGAAGGTGCCGGTATTCGACAGCGTATTGGTGCCTTCCAGCTGCAGGTAGCAGCGCTTCGAAGGTTGTATATTGATGGCCGCGGCGTTCGCCTTTGCCAGCGTCAGGTCTTTGAGGATGAGCCCGAACTTTTTGTTATCATTGCCGCTCACCATTTTGAACGAACCCTCGGAGGCGCTGCCTGTCAGCACAAAGACCATTCCCTTCTGCGAACTCACCACCGCCACGTCGGCACCGTTGATCGCCATCGTCACCTTACTCACATCGCCCGTGGCTATGGCGCTGCCTTCGCTGTAGGTGATGGTGATGCGATAGCGTTCGGTGAAGTTCTCCACGTAGTCCTCGTAATCTGCGTCGTTCTCGTCCGTCGGTGCCGTCTCGCCCGTGTTGCCATAGGTTGCGGCTTCGCTGTCATCGAAAGCGATGCTGAAGGAGAGCACGTCGCCCGTGAGGGTGGGAGAGTAGCTGCTGGTGAAGTTTCCGGCATTGCCGTTCCAGTCGCCCGTATAGGCTGCGGTGAAGCTGTTGCTGCCGCCGTTGCCGTAGTCGAGCGCATCCGACGCATCATCTGTTGAACACCCGAAAGCCACAACGGTAAGTGCTGCCGTCATCAGGAAATAGAGAATGTTTTTCTTCATCGTTGTCCAAGAATAAATCCTATATCAACATAACGCTATTCCTTCTTCTTTATTATTCATCCTCCCCTCACTATCAACAAACCCCTCTTTTTTCATCATCAATCGTCATCAAATATGCTTTCTCATCATCCGAAAAAGGATTTCTTAACGACTTTTAGCGTTTAAGATTTTGTAGGGTGGGGGAAATGTTGTACTTTTGTGCGGTTTTTAGGACTGTTCTATGCAGGGAAAGCCCCAAAAGGCCCCAAAATTGCGTTCTAACGCAAGAAAAGGATTTACCAAGAAGGAAAAAAACTGACAATTCTGAACCCTTAAACCCCTTAAACTCTTGAACCCTTAAACCCTTTGAACCCTTTGAACCCTTTGAACTCTTAAACCCTTCGAACTCTTAAACCCTTGAACCCCTTAAACCCCTTGAACCCCTTAAACCCCTTAAACTCTTCGAACTCTTAAACTTCAAAACTATATTATGCAAGACTCAGAAGACAGAATTATCAAAGTGGACATTGAGCGCGAGATGCGAAGCTCGTTCCTCGACTACTCGATGTCCGTCATCGTAGCCCGTGCGCTGCCCGATGCACGCGACGGCTTCAAACCCGTACACCGCCGCATCCTCTACGGTATGCGCGTGGATGGCAACACCCATGACAGAGACTACCGCAAGTGCGCCCGCACCGTGGGTAATGTGCTCGGTCACTATCACCCCCACGGCGACAGCTCCGTGTACTTCGCGATGGTGCGTCTGGCACAGGACTGGAATATGCGCTACACGCTGGTGGATGGTCAGGGTAACTTCGGCTCCGTCGATGGTGACAGCCCCGCCGCCATGCGTTACACCGAGGCACGTCTGGCCTCGATGGGTGAAGCGATGATGCAGGACCTGGAGAAGGAGACGGTGGACATGGTGGACAACTTCGACGGCAAGGAGAAGGAGCCCAGCGTGCTGCCTACGCTGTTCCCGAACCTGCTGGTTAACGGTGCCACTGGTATCGCCGTGGGTATGGCCACGAACATCCCGACCCACAACCTGGGCGAGTGCATCGACGGCTGCGTCGCCTACATCGACAACCCCGACATCGACGTGGAGGGTCTGATGCACTACATCCCTGCTCCCGACTTCCCCACGGGTGCGTTCATCTATGGTATGCAAGGTGTTCGTGATGCTTATGAGACGGGTCGCGGCCGTGTGATTATGCGTGCCCGTGCCGAGATTGAACCGGGCGAGCAGCACGACAAGATTGTGGTGAGCGAGATTCCCTACGGCGTCAACAAGGCTGAACTCATCAAGAACATCGCCGACCTGGTGAACGATCACAAGATAGAAGGTATCAGCAATGCCAACGACGAGAGCGACCGCGAGGGTATGCGTATCGTCATCGATGTGAAGCGCGACTTCAACGCCAACGTGGTGCTGAACAAGCTGTTCAAGATGACACAGCTGCAGACCTCCTTCTCCGTGAACAGCATCGCACTGGTCAACGGACGTCCGAAGCTGATGACGCTGCGCGATATGATCAAGTGCTTCGTGGAGCACCGCCATGAGGTGGTCATCCGCCGCACGGAATACGACAAGCGCAAGGCTGAGGAGCGTGCTCACATCCTGGAAGGTCTGATTATCGCCAGCGACAACATCGACGAGGTGGTGCAGATCATCAAGACCAGCAAGACACCTGAAGAGGCTCGCAAGCGTTTGGAAGAGCGCTTCAACCTGGACGAGCTGCAGTCGAAGGCTATCGTGGATATGCGTCTGGCACAGCTCACAGGTCTGCAGCAGGAGAAGCTGCACGCCGAGTACGACGAGCTGATGAAGAAGATTGAATACTACAACCAAATCCTCACCGACGACGCCCTCTGCTGGAAGGTCATCAAGGACGAGCTCATCGATGTGAAGGAGCGCTTCGGCGATCCCCGTCGCAGCGAGATTGTGTATTCAAGTGAAGAATTCAACCCCGAGGACTTCTACGCTGATGATGAGGTGGTTATCACTATCAGTCATCTCGGATATATCAAGCGCACGCAGCTGGCTGAGTTCCGTGCTCAGGGCCGTGCCGGTGTGGGTGCCAAGGGTTCCGCTACGCGTGACGGCGACTTCATCGAACACATCTATCGTGCCACGATGCACAACACGATGTTGTTCTTCACGCAGAAGGGTCGCTGCTACTGGCTGAAGGTGTATGACATCCCCGAAGGCAACAAGGCTTCGAAGGGTCGCGCCATCCAGAATATGCTCAATATCGAGCCGGACGACAGCATCAACGCCTGCCTCTACATCAAGAAACTCAACGACAAGGAGTTCAACGAGAGCCACTACGTGCTGTTCTGCACGCGCGAGGGTACCATTAAGAAAACATCGCTGGCCAACTACAGCCGTCCGCGTACGAACGGTGTCATCGCCATCAACATCAACGAGGGCGACCGCGTGGTGGATGTGGCGCTGACGAACGGCGAGAACGAAGTGGTCATCGCCTCGAAGATGGGCCGCGCCGTGCGCTTCAACGAGAATACGGTACGCGCGATGGGTCGTAACTCCACCGGTGTGCGTGGTATCACGCTCGAAGGCGAAGGCAACGAAGTCGTCGGAATGGTGGTGGTTGACAAGCCCGAGGAAGAGACCATCCTGGTGGTGTCCGAGAAGGGCTACGGCAAGCGCTCCGACGTCGAGGACTACCGCATCACGAACCGTGGCGGCAAGGGCGTGAAGACGCTGGAAGTTACGGAGAAGACGGGTCTGCTCATGGCCATCAAGAGCGTCACCAACGACGAGGACCTGATGATTATCAACAAGAGCGGCGTGACACTCCGAATGCACCTCGAGGATATCAAGATCCAAGGTCGTGCTACGCAGGGCGTGAAGCTCATCGAACTGCAGAAGCGCGGCGACGTGATTGCCAACGTCTGCATCGTTCCCATGACAGAGGACGAGGAGGAGGAAGAACTGCCCGAAGAAGCACGTGCTAAGGAACTTCCCGAACCCACTCAACTCAGCGACGGACAGACGGTAACGCTGGACCGCGACGACCAACAATAAACCTTTTTGCCCTTCGGTCTGTCTAAAGTGCAGGCCGAGGGCGAAAAGAATGAAAAGTGAAAAGTGAAAAATTAAAAGTGAAAAGTGAAAAATTAAAAATGAAAAGTGAATAGTTAAAAGTCAACGAAGTTAAAAATAAAAATAGAAGAGACTTAACTAATTAACTAATACAACTATGAAAAAGATTTTATTTGCAGTAGCATTGTTCGCAGTAGCCGGAACGGCTGTTGCACAGGACAAAGTCGTGCGTAAGGCACGCGAGTTGAAAGAAGAAGTGCAGAATCTGGTGGCCAATACCCAGAGGAGCGAGAAAGAAACCGCTCAGATGAACCAGAAGATTCAGCAGTGCTTAGAGATGCTCGAACCCACCTTCACCAGCCCCGAGACAAAGAAGGAACTGGCCAACGCATGGGATATCCAGGCACAGATCTATAAGTTCAAGTTCGCTCCGCTGCTCGACAACGTCATCAATAAGCAGCCTACCGATACCACAGCGCTCGCAGAATATATCTACAAGGCTCTGGATGCGATGGAGGAGTGCTATAAGGCGACTCAGGCCCTCGGTCTGAAAGGCGAGAAAGACCCTTACACGAAGCCGAATAAGGCAGATGTCGTGCGCTTCCGTCAGTATATCGCCTTCTGCGGTCAGATGTTCTTCCAGAACGGCCAGCATGACAAAGCTCTCAATGCTTTCAGCCGCTGGATGAGCTATCCCCAGACCTATACCATCTTAGGTGATGACGCTCAGGTGCTCGCAGAGGATGAGACAACGGCCCAGATGGCATACTACACCTGCCTCTGCGCTTACTTTGGCAAGAATCACAAGGCCTTCATGGAGTTCATCCCCAAGGCACGTGAATACACCCAGGAGAAGAGCCAGGTGAACCAGCTCTATCTGGCCGACCTGTGGGAACAGGGCGACACCCTGCAGTGGCTGAAAGTGGGTCGTGAGGTGGTTGTCGAAGACCCCTCTGCCAATGACGGTATCGCACAGAACATCCTGGCGTACTATTTCAACCACGACGACCAGACCAATGCGATGGCTTTTGCCGACGAGATTATCGCTGCCGACGAACTCAGCAAGATTGGTAACTACGCCAAGGGTATCGTGCTCATGAACCAGAAGAAGTACGAGGATGCCATCACCTTCTTTGACAAAGCTATCGATGCAGATCCCGAATTCTCGGATGCTTACTACAACGCCGGCGTCTGCTGGAGCAACCACGGCTACGACCTCAACGAAGCCCTCACAGGTAAGAAGATGACGCCCGCACAGTTCAAGGAGGCCGTGCAGCCCGTGAAAGATGCCTATGCAAAAGCTGAGCCTTACTTCCTGAAGGTGCAGGAGCTGGAGCCCGATAACACACACAAGTGGGCCAGCCGCTTAGCCACCGTCTATTACATCCTCGAGAACAAGGCTAAGCAGACCGAGATGGAGAAGTACCTCGAGTAATGAAACGACTAACCCTTTTACTTCTCATCATTCTGAGCGTGCCGTTGGCGGCGGAGAATATCGTCCGCACCGTCAAGGATGCATTGAAGCGACCTCAGAAACGCGAGCAACTTGTGAAGTACGCCGAGCAGTTGCTGGCAGAGGCTGCCAAACCCGAGACGAAGCAGAAGAAGCGCGCGGAATGCCTGCTGATGGCGGCAGAATGTAGCAAGGCCATCAACAACGCCGAGAATGAGAAGCTTTATCTGAAGAAGACCTACGATACAGTGGTCTTCTTCAGTTCTATCCGTGACATCTTCGAGCGCGTGGAGAAAGCCGACAGCATTGCTGCGCTGCCCAACGAGAAGGGGAGGGTGGATCTCTCGGGACGCAAGCATCACCGCGAGATGCTGAAACCGTACCGCTCCAACCTGCTGACAGGCGGTAAATGGCATTACCAGCGCGGACATACGCGCACCGCCTACGACTTCTTCGACAGCTATATCGATGCCGCCACGCATCCCATCTTTGCACAGGACTCCCTGCTGACGAAAGACGCTCAGCTGCCTATGACGGCCTATCTGGCGGTGTTCTCGGCACAGAAGGAGGGACTCCTCGACGGTGTCATCAAGCACGCGCCGCTGGCCAAGCTGGCGGGAGAGCGCACGGATATGGTGCAGGAATACTACGCCAGGGCATGGGAGGCAAAAGGGGATACAGCACAATGGCTGTCGGCATTGCAGGATGGCATTCGCAACAATGCCGACAACCTCTTTTTCTTTACACATCTGCTCAACTACTACACCAGCAAGGCACATTGGCAGGAGGGCCTGACGCTGGCGGATTCCATGGCAACGGCCGCTGATACGGTGCCGTTGTTCTGGTATGCCAAGAGCCTGATGCTCCTGCGACTGGACCGCGACCGCGAGGCTATAGCAGCCTGCGACTCGTGTCTCAAGAGGGCTCCCGACCACGTGAACGCCCTATATAATAAAGGTGTTGCTTCGCTGAACCTGGCAGCGGCCTTCGCCGAGACGGCCTGCACGGATATGAAGAACCCGCAATGCCGCAAGGACCAGGAGACGCTGCGCCTGCTCTACCTCTACGCCAAGGAGCCGATGGAGCGGGTGCGGAAGCTGGAACCCAACGAGCCCAAGCGCTGGGCGCCGTCGCTCTATCGCATCTACCTGCATCTGAATATGGGTAAGCAGTTTGATGAGATGGACCGCATCCTCAAGACCTTGAAACTATAAACGTTAAAAAGCGCTGAAGCTGTTAGATTGAAACAGACGCTGACATGGTGCATCATAGTGGCGGCAAGCATCCTGATGGGGTGGGGCTGCACACGGAAAACGACCTCCGATGATGTCGGTCGGCAGCGTGTGGACTCGCTCAACGCAAGAGCCTACGGTTGGCACTACCGCAATGTGGATTCCGTGAGGGTGCTGGCCGGTGCCGCCTATGATGAAGCCCAGCGTATCGGCTATGCCACAGGGCAGGCGGAAGCATTGAACCACCTGGCCTTCGAGCGTTTTCAGCAGATGGATTTCGACAGCGCGCTGGTTCTCACGGCACGTGTGGAGGAGATGAGCAGCGACCCGGTGGAACGCCTTGTGGCCGATGTGATGCAGATGCGTGTGGCTCAGCGTACGAGCGACAACCTGGCTTTCTTCCGTCATCGCGGCCACGCCCTGCAGCGTATCGCGAAGCTCAAGGATAAAAAGGTAAGACGGATGACGCCACACATGCGTCGCCGCTTTGACTACGGACGTGGCGACCTGCACATCGTGGCCTCCACCTATTTCTATTATCTCGACCAACAGGACCGCGCCATCGCTGAAATCAACGAGGCGGAACCTTACTGCCAGCTCTCCACCGATACGGCACAGTGGCTGTACTACTGTTACATGCGCGGCTCAGGAGGATTGAGTACAAACACCACGCCAAAGAGCGTTGCTGATGAGGAATTCGACTATCTGCTGAAATGCTTCTGGGTGGCGCGCCGCGACGGCTATCTCTTCTTCGAAGCCAATGCCGAGCAGTCGATGGCTTCGTTCTTCGCGGACTCTGCGCGTCTGGAAGATGTGCGACAGCGACAGCCCGAGGTGGTGAGAGTGCTGGAACAGTCTTTCGGCGAGGAAGCACCGGCACAGCACATGGCAGAAGCAGCCCTCGAGACCTTCACGCGCTACGATGACCTCTACCAACGCGCCAACGCTTTCCGCACGCTGGGCGAGTTGGCTTTCGGTGGCGGTGACTACTTGCAGGCCATCAACTATTTCGACTGCGCACTGGAATGTGTGGAACACCAACAGGCTACGCACGAGAAGACGGTGCCCGTGTGGATTGCCAATATCCGCGAGCGCCTCTCGATGGCCTACAGCGCGCTGGACATGAAGAGCGAGAGCGACTACAACCGCAATATCTATTTGGACCTGCTGGATATCACGCGTGAAGATGCCGAGCTGGAGAGCCGTGTGGAACAGCTGCAGGTGCGCAGCGAGCGGCAACGGTTGATGCTGGTAATCGTGGTGTCACTGGCATTGCTCACGGTGGTGTTCATCTATCTGCTGATTCGCACGTGGCGACGCCGTACGGCAATGGAGGCGCAGCTGTTGAAACAGCGCATCCAACAAGTACAAGACAATGCCGACAGCCTGCAACAGCAGCAGGCCGAGAAGCAGGAAATGATACGCGAGCAACAGGCTGCCACTGAGCAGCGGCTGCTACGCGACAAGCGGCAGAATGTAGAGAAACGCGCCAAGCTGCAGCTCGTACAGGGTATTATGCCGTTCCTCGACCGTATCATCAATGAGGTTGCCAGGATGAAACGGCGCGAGACGCCCGACGCGGCATCGCTGCAATATATCAGCGAGCTCTCCGACCGCATCATTCACTACAACGACCTGCTGACTGACTGGATACAGATGGAGCAGGGACAGCTCAGCCTGCAGCTCTCATCCTTTGCCCTGCAACCTCTCTTTGACAGCCTCCGCAAGAGCCATTTCGCCTATGAGCAGAAAGGCCTCACGCTGGAGGTGGAACCCACAGACCTCTGTGTCAAAGCCGACCGTGCCCTGACACTCTTCATGCTAAACACCCTTGCCGACAACGCCCGTAAGTTCACACCGGAGGGCGGAACAGTCAGCATCAGCGCAATGGCAGACGAGGAAGACGGCGCTGCTTTCGTAGAACTCTCGGTGCAGGACAGCGGCGTGGGACTTACGCAAGAAGACATCGACCTCATCCTGACGCACAAGGTTTATGATGCTAGTCGTATCGGTTTTTCCACGCATGAGAAAGACGAAAAGGGCTCGGGCTTCGGACTGATGAACTGCAAGGGAATTATAGAGAAATACCGCAAGACGAACCCGCTGTTCCGTGTCTGTCAGATGGGAATCGACAGCACGGTAGGAGAGGGGAGCCGCGTCTGGTTCCGGCTGCCGCGCGTCGTGGAAGCCATAGTCCTTGCGGTGCTCCTATGGACCTTGCCGACAAACCTATCAGCACAGACGACATCCCTCGAGACGGCCCCGCAGTCGCCACAGGTATATGCAATGGCGGACTCCGTATATTATTGTAATGTACAGGCGCGCTACGCGGAAGCCATCGCCTTTGCCGACAGCGCCTTTCAGATAATCAGCCGCAACCATGTCACACACAATCGTAACTCCCATGAACGACTGATGCTGACGGACACGGGCATAGAACCGATAGAACTGGTGTGGTGGCAGCGGCAGGAACCGATGGATTACTCGTTGCTGCTGGGCTTACGCAATGAGATTGCCGTGGCGGCATTGGCGTTGAATGATTGGTCGCTCTACCGCTTTAACAACGGCGTCTATACACGCTTGTATAGGCTGACCAACCAGGACAGCACGCTTGAAGCGTTCTGCGAGCAGACGGACCGCGCACAGGATCGCGACCGCATCGGGTTGATCTGCTTGGTATTTCTGTTGTTGACGCTCTTGGTGGCGTTCTATCTCCTGTGGGTGCGCCCCAAAATGCGCTTCAGCAGAATCGTCAAGAAACTGAACGAACAGGAACTGCAACAGTTGCAACAGGCGAAGGACGCTGAGGTGGAGCAACGGCAGGAAGACATCGAGCTGGCTGAGGACGAACATCATCGCAGACTTTACGAGGAGGAACGCCTTCATGTGCAGAACCAAATCATCGATAACAGCCTCTCAACCATCAAGCATGAGACGATGTACTATCCCGGACGCATACAACAGCTGTCAAATCGCATCCTTACAGCTTCTGAAAACGGTGATAAACAAGAGAATATGTCTTCGCTCATAGATGCGCTATCCGAGACGGCGGACTATTATAAGGAGGTACATACACTGTTGAGCGAGCAAGCCCTCAGACAATCCGAGGCGCTGAACTTCCGTAGGCGTAGCATACAGGCGCAGGAACTGTTGAAGATGGTGCCGCAGCGCTGTCAGGTGCTGGCACGTAAGGCGGAGATGGATGTCAGCATCGAGATGGACAACCGTCTTGGAGAGAACGCATTCCGTGGCGACCCAGACCTGCTGTCGATGCTCCTTGACAGGCTGATAGAAGCTGAAATCATGCTAACGAAAGGGCAGGGGAGTGGTCAACTGGAAAACCTGCCATTGAGGCTCACCGCGAGCAGCGATGGAACCTTCGCCCGTTTTACGCTGGAGAATCATTTCCTGACACTGGACGACGAGACGCTACACAATCTGTTTATGCCGCATGACGGTGGCATTCCGTTCCTCGTAGCCAAGCAGATTATCCGCGAACACGACACCTTCCTGGGACATCCGGGCTGTCGTATCGCTGCAACGGCGTTGGAGCCTGCCGGACATACGGTGTGGTTCACGCTACCGTTAATCAGTTGAAAATTGAAAGAATGAAAATATACGCTAAACGATTAAACGCTAAACGATTAAACGCTAAACGATTAAACGATTAAACGCTAAACGAAATATATGGAACCGTTTAAAGTCATTATTGTAGAAGACGTGAAGTTAGAGCTCAAAGGCACCGAGGAAATCTTCCGTTCGGACATCCCTGAAGCTGAGGTACTGGGCACAGCCATGAATGAAGGCGAGTTGTGGACGCTGATGCGTCAGGGACTGCCTGATTTGCTCTTGCTTGACCTGGGGCTCGGAGGCTCCACCACGGTGGGCGTAGATATCTGCAGACAAGTACATACGAAGTATCCTGATGTGAAGGTGCTGATCTTCACGGGCGAGATTCTCAACGAGCGCCTGTGGGTGGATGTGCTGGCTGCCGGCGCTGACGGTATCATCTTAAAGACGGGTGAACTGCTGACACGCAACGATGTCAGGTTAGTCATGGACGGCCGTCGTCTGGTCTTCAATCAACCGATACTCGAGAAGATTGTAGCGCGCTTCAAGAAGAGTGTCATCAGTGAGACGCGTCGCACGGATGCTGTCATCGACTATGATATCGATGAGTACGATGAGCGTTTCCTGCGTCATCTGGCACTCGGCTATACAAAGGACATGATTGCAGCTCTCAAAGGGATGCCATTTGGTGTCAAGAGCCTGGAGAAACGGCAAACAGACCTCGTAAATCGCCTCTTCCCGGAGAATGAGCGAAGCGGGGTGAATGCCACGCGATTAGTGGTTCGCGCGCTGCAACTGCGTATCATTGATCTCGACCACCTGAAGGCAGACGACGAATAGTTATTCGCATGAGTTACAACCTCTTGGATGATTTGAATCCAGCCCAACGCGAGGCGGTGCAATATATCGATGGCCCTTCACTGGTTATCGCCGGTGCGGGGTCAGGTAAGACGCGTGTGCTGACCTATAAGATTGCTTACTTGTTGAGTCAGGGTATGGAACCGTGGAGCATCTTGGCGCTGACATTTACCAACAAAGCTGCTGAGGAGATGAAGTCGCGTATTGCGCAGCAGGTGGGGGGAGAGCAGGCGCAGCGGCTGTGGATGGGTACCTTCCACAGCATCTTTGCACGAATCCTGCGTATCGAGCATGAGATTATCGGCTTCAGTTCGGACTATACCATCTATGATGCAGCCGATAGTAAGAGCTTGGTAAAGAGTATTATACGAGAGATGCAACTCGATGAGAAAATCTATAAAGCGGGCACGGTACTCAGTCATATTTCAGCTGCAAAGAACAGACTGATTCTCCCGTCACAATATCAATCGAATCCGGAATTATATAAGGCTGATCAAGCTAGTAAAATTCCTGCGACAGGGGAGATATATAGACGCTATTGGGCGCGCTGTCGGCAGGCTGATGCGATGGACTTCGATGATATCCTCGTTTACACCTATCTGCTTTTTGCCAAACGTCCTGAAGTGCTGGCTAAATACGAGGACCGTTTTGACTTCGTGCTGGTCGATGAGTATCAGGACACCAACTACGCGCAGCACGCCATCGTGTGGCAGTTGTCACAACATAAGAAGAAGGTATGTGTGGTGGGAGATGATGCGCAGAGTATTTATAGTTTTCGTGGAGCCAACATTGACAACATCCTCACTTTTCAAAAGTTATACGAAGGCGCTAAGCTCTTTAAACTGGAACGCAATTATCGTTCGACACAGAACATCGTGAATGCGGCCAATTCGGTAATTAAGCATAATCGCGGACAGATCTATAAAGAAGTTTATTCCGAGAAGACGCAGGGCGATCCCATTCATATTTACAGCTACTATAGCGATCTGGAAGAAGCAGCAGGCGTAGCCAAGAAAATCGTGAACCTGCATCGCTACGACCACTATGAATGGGATGACATCGCAATCCTATATCGCACCAATGCTCAGAGTCGCACTTTTGAGGAGGCATTCAGGAAGCAGGATATTCCATATCGTATCTACGGCGGCACATCGTTCTATCAGCGTAAGGAGATCAAAGATGTCATCGCGTATTTCCGACTTACCGTAAATCCCAACGATGAGGAAGCCCTCAAACGCGTCATCAATTACCCGGCGAGAGGCATCGGTCAGACATCTCAGCAGAAACTGCTGTCTGCCGCCTCAGAGAATAATGTCGGCGTCTGGCAGGTGCTTTCCAATCCAGAGGCGTTCCAAGTGGATATCAATCGTGGCACAGCGGCAAAAGTATATAGCTTTGTGCAGTTGATAGAGAACTTTAGAAGTGCTGTAAATCAAGACGATGCTGCACATCTGGGCAAGCGTATTGCACAGGAGTCCGGCATTGTTGCTGAGATTTTCCGTGGCCGTGAGCCAGAGGATATTGCGCGTCAGGAGAACCTGCAGGAGCTGCTGGATGGCCTGCAACAATTTGTGGATGATAGGGTAGAGGAAGAGGGTAGTGAAGCCGTCTATCTGTCTCATTATCTTCAGGAAGTGGCCCTTATCAGCGACCTCGATGAAAGCGATGACGAACAAAAGGAGAAGGTGTCACTCATGACAATTCACGCTGCTAAAGGATTGGAATTCAGAGTCGTATTCGTGGTTGGAATGGAAGAAAACCTGTTCCCAAATCAGATGTCATCCTCATCGCCACGTGAGATGGAAGAAGAACGACGTTTATTTTATGTGGCGCTGACGCGTGCTGAGGAACGTTGCTATCTGTCACATATACAGAACCGCTACCGCAATGGCAAGAGTGAGTTTGCGACGCCTAGCTGCTTCCTCAAGGAAATAGACCCTCGTTTCATTAAGCAGGAAAATGAAGGTGTGAAACCCATACGTCCACGTAGCTTTTCTAAATTTGGTCTTGATGAGGATTTCATGCCGTCACCAATACCGCGTTACGGTCAGCAGGAATCTGTCCGACCGTCTGTGCCTCCGGTATCTTCTCGTTATACACGATTGTCCAGTAGTTCTGCAACTTCTGAGACGCCTGTTCAACAGACTCAGACTTCTGCGGGAACGCTGACCGTTGGTTGTCGTATAGAACATGCAAGATTCGGACAAGGCACGGTGACAGCGCTTACAGGTACAGGCATTGATGCCAAAGCCACGGTTGACTTTGACAATGTGGGTACCAAACAACTTCTTCTGCGTTTTGCCAAGTTTGAAGTGATTTGAATCGTTCTTCTCGAAACAAAGGGGAAGACGAATTCATTGACGTGTTGATAAAAACTCTAATCGGTGTTATGTTTAATAGAATAGTAGATAAAGAGTGAAAAATGCCCTTTCATTAAGAAAAAAATAAATATAATAACGAAAAAGACGTAAAGAGTTGGTTGTGTCAACAAAATCAACTACATTTGCCGCAGATATGGTCGTTAACCATCCACTTTACTAAAGAAAACTAACAACTGAATTGAATATGCAACACTTTTTCTTGCGCAAGCTATTTGTAGCGTTCACACTTTGTGTAGGGTTCGCTATAACCCTCTATGCTGACGATGTCAATATGACAAAGTATATTTTGAATCCTAGCTTTGAGTCTGGTACAAATGACTGGAACGTTACCAATATGCAGATTCAGAGTAACAGCAGTTTCACGAAGAAAGCAGGAAGCAAATACATGGAAAAATGGGTCGGTATAGGCAATGCTGCCGGCTCCTGCTCTGTATCGCAAAAAATCAAGGGATTGCCAGCTGGTAAGTACCGTATGACTGTAGCTGCACAAAATATCCAACAGGACTCACCAACAGCAGAGCAAACTGGAACTACCATTTATGCTGGTACAGTATCAACAACAGTTACGGTTGTAAGCGATTATGATGTTGAATTTGATGCTTATGGAGATGTTACCATAGGTTTTAAAGCTGTCAATGCTACAGGTAACTACATTTGTGTGGATAACTTCCGCTTGTATTACACAGCTCCCGACCTCTCCTTACTGAAGTCCGCTATTCCAGCTGCCCAAAAAGTCATAACTGACTCTCAGAAGTCCGCTTATGCTGGACTGCAACCGGCCATCAAGGCTGCTCTGGAGAATGCAATAGCGAATGCCGAAAATGCTACAGAAGAAACGTCCAATGAAGATTTACAGGCCTATGCTTTCGATTTGGCGGAGCAAACGATGCTTGGTAATACGAACAAGGACGAGTTATACAGCCTTAAGCAGTTGACAAACAAAGCCAGGTCCTATCTCACACGTGATATGGCGGCAGATTATCAGAATGCGCTTCAGACTGCTTATGATGCTGCTTTGGCTTTTTTGGAACTCACTTCTGACGAGGCTCCTTCTACATTCATTGTCTCCTTACAAAACGCCTATGATGATGCTACGGCCAGCGTCACTGCTAAAAATGCATTGAAAATTGCTATTACAAATGCAAATAATTTACTTAGTCGTGAAGGACTGATTGGCGCAGATGATTTGCAAGAGGTTGTAAATCAGGCAGAACAAGTGCGTGACGATGCTCATTCATCGCCTGAGGTCATGACGAAAATGAAGACAGAATTGGAGGAAGCTACCCTACTCTGTCGCGTCAATAATCCCACGAGCACGAGTGCTGTTACCGTTCATACACTTTCTGCTGTTCAAGGTGCTACGGTGATCTTCGCCCGTGCTTCGTTCAGCGGTGCAAGCGCTAAGGAACAGGGCTTCTGCTGGAGTGAGAATCCCGAACCTACAATCTTTGATAACCGTTCTACCAAGAAATACTCAGACCAAGGTGCTCCTGGCGTAATTTACTACATGGATGATTTGAAGCCCGCCACCATCTATTACGTTCGTGCTTATGCCTTCACTACCGGCTATAGGCTTTCATATGGTGACGTCATCAAGGTGGCGACATTGCCCAAGGGTAATACCTCAGGCTATTATGACGAGGCAGGTCCTGATGAGACAACTAATGCTCGAATCCGCAATGCGTTCAACGAAGCCTTGGAGATATGGAATAGCGTGAACTCCTTGGACGGCTTCACGCCCAGCGTACACTATAGCGCCGGAACACCAACGGCAGACTGCTCCTATGGAGGCTGGATACGTATGGGTGCCAGCAGCAGCTACCAGCGTACGGGAACCATTATGCATGAGATGCTTCATGGCGTAGGTGTCATCCCCGGAGGATATGGATGGAATAATTCCATATACCGTGAGGGCGGCACTTCCGGCATCTGGTTAGGTCCTCGCGTGGATCGTGTGATCCAATTCCTTGAGAACAGCAGCACTGCTCATTTGAAAGGTGACGATCAGCATATGTGGCCTTATGGTATTAATGGTGCACAAGAAGATACGGGCCAGCCGATGCTTTATAGAGGCAATGGCCTCGTCATTCAGGCTTTGGTCGAAGATGGTCTAATCGCTCCTAACCAGAATTTCGCACATCCAGCTTACACCTTCGTACAGGATGACGATACCAAGTACTACATTAAGAGCGAGTCTGCCGACCGTGGTATTGCCACATCCTATCTGCAATATGTGAGTGGCACGACAGTGCGTTTTGCAGCTGCCACTGCCGACGAAGCGTTTGCCGACGATTCCTATGCCTGGTATATCACATTTAACCCCAAGACCTGCTACTATACTTTTAAGAATGTTGCTTCCGGCTTGTACCTGACGATGACCTCTGGTACGGCTACGGCGACGACCACAGCAACAACGTATCAATTGTTAGGTTCACGCATTGAGACCACTTACAACGATTTCACCTTCTCTGGTTCTTCTTATTGGATCGTGAACTCTAACAACCACAATGCCATGAATGCCACCACAATAGGAGCAACCTCAGCCCCTTTCAACCATAACAACAGTGCTACCACGCAACGCTGGTTGTTGCTTACCGGTGAAGAGGTGACACGCTTCGCGGAGGCTCAAGGTGAAACCGTTGGCGTAGGTGCCATGCGTACTACGCCGACAACACCGGCACTCAGAGCACAAGGCAGCTATGGTGTTATCTATATCACGGCCATTGGAGCAGGACAGGATGTCGAGGTATATACGCTTGATGGACGCCTCCTCAACCGACTTTATATCCAGCAGGACGCCACCGCACAGGTGCGCGCACCCCGTGGTCTTTATCTCGTCGGTGGACAGAAAGTCTTTGTTCGATAACCTTTGTACATTTGAACCCTTATCCCTTTAAACTATACGTTAAACGAATATGTATATCATCGGTATCGCAGGTGGCACAGGCTCCGGTAAGACCACCGTCGTACGCAAGATTGTAGAATCCCTACCCGACTCCCAAGTCGCTGTCATCCCGCAGGATTCCTATTACAATGACAATTCGGCTATTCCTATGGAGGAGCGTCGGAAAATCAATTTCGACCACCCCAATGCCTTCGACTGGAAGTTGCTTATTCATCAGATCAATGAGTTACGTGCAGGGCATTCCATAGAGCAGCCCACTTACTCCTACATCGAGAGCAATCGTATGCCTGAGACTGTGCATATCGAGCCTTGCGAGGTTATCATCATAGAAGGCATTATGGCTCTCTGTAGCAAAGAACTGCGCGACCTCATGGATCTGAAGATTTTTGTCGATGCCGACCCCGATGACCGTCTCATCCGCGTCATCGCCCGTGATATGGCAGAGCGTGGACGCACAGCCCAGATGGTGATGGACCGATATACCGACGTCCTCAAGCCTATGCATCTGGAGTTTATTGAGCCTACCAAGCGCTATGCTGACCTGATTATTCCTCAGGGCGGCGAGAACAAGAAGGCCATAGACATTATGCGAGCTTATATCATTCATCGCCTAAAGCCTTGAAATATCCGTCTACGTCTGCGTCCTTGAAGCATTTCCTCACGTTGTCGCTCTGTCTCGTCCTGTTGACACTCCCCTCTTGTCGTCACGAGAACAAGGCACAGTCCGTTATGTTCGGACAGGCAGACGAAGATATACAGCCTCAGGATTACGACCTCGCAGATGTGCAGGCTTCGGGCGAGTTGATAGCTGTCACGCTCTCCAGCCCTGAAACCTATTATGAATATCGTGGCCAAGGATTCGGATTGCAATTCGCTATGGCACAGGCTTTTGCCAATAGTATCGGTGCTCGCTTGCGGATGGAAATGGCTACGGACACCACAGAATTGTTGTACAAGCTGACCAGCGGTGAGGCTGACCTTATTGCTCTGGAAATAGACAGTCTGAATTGGCAGGATTCCCTGTCCGTCACAGACCATGCGCTTCAGCGAATGCCCAACGGATGGCTTGTTCGCACCGCATCACCACAGCTCTCTGATGCCGTAAGTCGATGGTGGCAGCCAGCCATCCGACAACAGCTCCTTGCCGCAGAACAAGCCCGCACAGCACCCTCCAACCGCGTACACCGCAGTATGCGTCCTCCGATGTTGTCACGTCAGAATGGTACTATCAGTAGCTACGATGATCTCTTCATTCGTGCAGCCCAGCGCATCGGGTGGGACTGGCGTTTGTTGGCGGCACAGTGTTATCAGGAGTCCGGTTTTGATCCCATGGCTGTTTCGTGGGCAGGTGCTTGTGGTCTCATGCAAATCATGCCCGCCACAGGTGAACGCCTAGGGCTGTCACGTGCAGAGTTGTATGACCCAGCTTGCAATATCGAGGCTGCTTCGCGGTATATTGTACAACTTACCAATACGTTCGCGGATGTACGCAATCCTCATGAGCGTATCCTCTTTGTGTTAGCAGCTTACAATGGTGGTGCCGGACATATCCGTGATGCGATGTCATTGGCGGCGGCGCAAGGTCGTTCACCACAGCGATGGACAGACGTAGAGCCCTACGTTCTTGCCCTCTCCTCCCCTGCAACCTATCGTAATCCGCTCGTCAAATACGGCTATCTACGTGGCGAGGAGACAGTAGATTATGTCCGTCAGATACGTCAGCGTTGGGCAGGCTATCGTGGTTCCGCACGTCCCCACTCCACGGGACGGCAGCCTTCGTCCAACACCACACATACCTCTCGTGTGCGCCCGCGAACCGATTTCATCAATGACATCACTCTTGTGCGGTAAAGAAGATGTTAAAGAAGCGGCGCATCACTGTTGAACATTGGACGGACAACTATATTGTCGCTCCCGATGGCACTCGTGTAGCCAATCCTGACCTCCTCCCCACTGCCTATCTCTACAAAGGAGCCCAGCTGAATCTCCTGCTGTCTGAAACACAGCCCGATGGTGCCCTCCTACCCCAACACATCGTCCTCGACCCTGATTTCCTAGTGGATGTCACCAGCATCTGTCGCTGCTTCACCTATCATGGCGACGCCCCTGCCATGTACCTCCTTCAGAAGTTCACGCCCTCTCCTGCCACTGCAGCTATCCTCTTAGGTAATGTTGCTAACCAGTTCTTGGATGATTGCGTCAACGCTTCACCTGTCGATGACAAAGAAATGCTATTCCGCCGTTCGCTGCGACAGTCTTTCCGTACGGATGCGCTGCGCTTCGCTACCACCAACGGCATCAACCAAACTTTCTCAGAGCAATGCCGCAAGCTCTTCAACAATATCTGGGAAACTGTGCATAGACAATTTCCTGCAGAGGCATCGCTGGAATCTGCTTTCCTCTGCGAGGCCCTTGGCATACAAGGACGTTTGGATATGATGAGCACCGACCATCATGTCGTCGTGGAACTAAAGTCGGGCAAGGCAGAGCACGATGAGCATTATCGCTATGAACACGCCATGCAGATGGCACTCTACAAGGAGTCACTCTATTATAATGAAGGACTTCCCTACGCCCAGGTGAAGACGCTCCTTTTCTATGCCCGTTATCCTTATCTGATGGATATCCATCTCGGGCGCGCTGACATCCATCGTGCCATTGCTGTTCGCAATGCCATTGTGCATCTAGAACATCTCCTACGCCACGAACCTGCAGCTTTGCTTGACATTTTATCCGAGGCTCATTTTAACACTCGAGGTATCCGTGACCGTTTCTACGACAGCTACTTGAGGCCGCCCATCATCGATTTCCTCCATACGATGCGGCACGCCTCTCCCCTCGCTCGTGCATACTTTTATGCCCACCTCGCTTTTATGGAACGCGAACAGTTCCTAGCTAAGACTGGTGTTGCGGGTGTCAATATGCCAGCCGGTCATGGTGGCTTCGCCGATACATGGCGCACCTCTCTTACCGAGAAAATGGATGCCGGGCGTATCATTCCGCATCTGCGCCTCACGCCCATCAAAGGCGAGGATGTAGAAGGTATAGTTGCCGTAGAAGCTGTGACAGAGGATATTGATGAATCGTCGAATTTCCGCGTGGGAGATATGGTGATGCTCTATGAACAGCAGGACTGCGCCGACAGCCACCCAGCATCCTTCTACATCTCTTGCTTCATTGAGCGCTTCAACGGTACCACAATCATGCTTCGCCTGCGTTTCCCCCAACGCGATGCAACCATTTTTCATCCAGAGGGCTTTTACGCCATTGAGCCGGCCCACGTGGATTCTGGCTACACGGTGCTCTATCGTGGCCTCTATGCCTTTCTCTCTGCTGACACATCACGTCAGAAACTGATTCTTGGACAGCGTACACCCCGCTTTGACGAAACCCTGTCGCTTCGAAATAATATTCCAGATGAGCATCTTCGTCAAATTGTCTTACGTGCAAAGCAAGCCCGCGACTACTACCTTTTGGTAGGACCTCCTGGCACAGGAAAAACCAATGTGGCTCTGCGGGCGATGGTACAAGAACTCACAGATCCCACTGGCGATGCACTCCTGCTCCTGGCTTTCACCAACCGTGCTGTTGACGAGATTTGTGCGATGCTCAATACTATCGATGCCGACTATCTCCGCATAGGCCCAGAACTCTCCTGTGCTCCTGCGTATCGTAGACGTCTGCTTTCACAGCTAGTAAACAGTTGTCCTACGCGCGATGGTATCCGTTCCCTTCTGCAGCACGTTCCTATCATGGTCGGCACTATCGCCACACTTTCATCGATTCCAGAGCTTTTCCGCCTACGCCATTTCCGTGCCGCCATCATCGACGAGGCATCGCAGGCATTAGAACCTCACCTTCTGCCTCTCCTCTGTGCTACCGACACCCAAGGTCACATGGCAATAGATACATTCATTTTCATCGGTGACCACAAGCAGTTACCTGCCGTTGTTGCACAGTCTCCACAGGAGAGTGTAGTGGCTGATCCCGCTCTTCATGCCATGAGACTTACAGACTGCCGCCGCTCACTCTTTGAACGTTTTCATGAATTAGCACTCCAGCAGGGAGTGCCGCAAGTTATCGGCCTACTGCAGCGCCAAGGCCGGATGCACGATGACATCGCCGCCTTCGTCAATCGGCATTATTATGGTGGTCAGCTTCAGTCCGTTCCCCTTCCGCATCAGACAGGTCCTCTCCCCTACTTGCCCTTGCCGTCGCTTCCCTTCCCGGAGCTTTTGTCACAACGCTTGATAGCCTATGATGTTAAGTCCGACATCGACCACTGCACCGCCAAGAGCAATGCCACAGAGGCAGAACATGTAGCACAACTAGTATTCTACTTTTCCGCGTTAGTACCAGACACCCTTTCTGACCTCTTGGGTATTATTGTCCCATTTCGCGGACAGATCACACAGATTCGACGTGCTCTACTCTCACGTCGAATCCCACATGCCGAAGAGATTACCATTGACACCGTGGAACGCTATCAGGGTTCGCAGCGCGACATCATCATCTTCTCCACCACCGTCTGTGCCCCTTGGCAACTTCCCATCCTGTCGCAACCTGTGCTGACGGATGGTCAACTCCTCGACCGAAAGCTCAACGTCGCCCTCACTCGTGCCCGCCACCAGTTCATCCTCATAGGTGACCTCACCCTTCTCCGTACCTGCCCCCCCTATCGCCAACTCCTCGATTACATGAATGCATAAGAGAAAACGCAGATGCCTTGTGGAGCATCTGCGTTTCTGTTTTACTTAGAAGTAGAAGATTCTACTATAGTCCAAAGACTTTGGCGAGGCCGTTGTCGATGCCACCGAAGCCCATGAAGGCCATAGCGAGGAGACCGGCTACGACGAGGGCGATGGGCATGCCTTGCATGCCTTTGGGAACGTCCATCATAGCCAACTGCTCGCGGATGGCGGCGAAGATGGTCAGCGCCAAACCGAAGCCGAGGGCGGTGGAGACGGCGAAGACAACGCCTGTCAACAGGTTGGGCTCAAGACCTTGAGCGTTGTAGGTGTTCTGTGCCACGAGGATAGCGACACCGAGGATGGCGCAGTTCGTAGTAATCAGAGGCAGGAAGACGCCGAGAGCCTGGTACAATGCAGGCGACACCTTCTTCAGAATAATCTCCACCATCTGCACGAGGGCAGCGATGACGAGGATGAAGGCAATGGTCTGCAGGTACTCGAGGTTGTAGCTCTCCAGGAGGCCTTGAATCAGATAGGTAACAATCGTGGCAATGGTCAGCACGAAAGCGACGGCAGCGGACATGCCAAGGGCGGTGTCCACTTTCTTCGACACACCGAGGAACGGGCAGATTCCGAGGAACTGCGAGAACACGATGTTGTTGACGAAGATGGCCGAGAAGAAAATTAATAGATATGCCATAATATCGGACCCCCTCCCCGCTCCCCCTCAATGGGGAGAGTTGAATGTATTTGAGCGGTAGAGGTCATAGGGTCATTTTTTATACGTTTGATAATATATCAATTCTTGTTGGTATTCACTCCCCCTCGCCCTTTGGAGAGGGGGACGGGGGGTGAGGCTTTTTATATCTTCGCCACCTTCTTCACAATCGCAATCAGATATCCGAGGGCGATGAAGGCACCGGGGGCAAGGACGAAGAGGAGCATTCCGTAGTTCTCTGAGTAGATGACGGTGTCGAAGAGCTTGCCCGTACCCAGGAGCTCGCGGATACCACCGAGGAGCGTCAGGGCGATGGTGAAGCCCAAGCCGATACCGATACCGTCGCAGAGGCTTTCGATCGGACCGTTCTTGGCTGCAAAGGCCTCAGCACGACCAAGGATGATGCAGTTCACCACAATCAGCGGGATGAACAGGCCAAGGGTCTTATATACCTCCGGCGTGAAGGCTTGCATGATCATCTGCAGCGCTGTGACGAGGCTGGCAATCACGACGATGTACGAGGGGATGCGAACCATATCAGGAATGAGGCTCTTGATGCAGGAGATGATGAGGTTGGAGAAGATGAGCACGGCCATCGTTGCCAAGCCCATCGACATACCATTAATGGCGCTGGAAGTGGTTCCCAGCGTGGGACACATACCAAGGAGAAGTACGAAGGTGGGGTTCTCCTTGAGGATGCCATTCCATAAGATTTTAAAATAATTCATAAAAGCGGACCCCCTCCCCGCTCCCCCTCAATGGGGAGAGTAGTATGTAATTGAGCAGAAGAGGTTAACAGGGTCATTGTTTTAGTTCTTATTAATAAAACTCAGAATTCTTGAAGGTTACAACTCCTCCACTTGAGGGGAGGCGGGGAAGGGGGCTTGCTGTTTGCTCGCACCTGACTCTGCATCAGCATTGGCAGCACCGGCGGCGTAAGCGTGGAAAGCTACGTTGACGGCACGGAGGAAGGCGCGGGAGGTGATGGTGGAGGCGGTGATGGCATCCACGTCGCCACCGTCCTTGCTGACGGTCAGTTCCTTCTCGCCGGGGTTCTTACCGATGATGTCGCCCTTCTCACCCTTCTGGAACCAGAAGCCTGCCTTGGCACCGAGGCCCGGCGTCTCAGCATGTTCGAGGACGGTGTAGCCCTTGATGGCACCGGCATCGTCGAAACCGACGAGCACTTTCAGCTTGCCGCCGAAGCCGTTGGGGTCGATGGCCTGCACGGCAACGCCCTTGTCTGTGGCGTAGAGGATGACGGGATTGCCGTTGGCATCCTCGGCCTCAGTGGTACTCTCCACCTTGGCATCGGAAACGCCCAGCACAGAATTGATACCCTCAGCCAGCACACGGGCTTTATTCTCTTCAATGGGGCCTGCCGTTACTTCATTCACGTAGGCCAATGCTCCAGCGGCGATGACCGAGATGAGGGTCAGCACACAGAGCATATTGGGAAGTGTAGATGGTAGCTTTTTCATTTTTTGACCTCCCCGAAGCGTTTAGGTTTGACATAAGTGTTGATGAGCGGTGTGAAACCGTTCATGATGAGGATGGCGAAGCTCATGCCCTCGGGATAGGAGCCGAAGTCACGGATGAGCACCGTCAGCACACCGATGGCAACGCCATAGATGATCTGACCCTTGCCAGTCATGGGTGAGGTGACATAGTCCGTTGCCATGAAGCAGGCACCGAGCATCAGACCACCCGATAGGATGACCTGCACGGGGTTGGCGTAGCTGGGATCGATGAGGTGGAAGAGACCTGCGAGTACGAAGACTGTGCAGAGGATGGAAACGGGGATGTGCCAAGTGATGATCTTGCGGCAGAGCATATAGATGCAGCCGATGAGCAGGCACAAGGCGCTGACCTCACCGAGGGAACCGCCCGTCTGGCCCAGAAGCATGTCGAGGGACGAGGGCAGTTGGCTGAGCAGGCTGGCATCGCCGTTCTTGATGGCCTCCTTCATGATAAAGAGGGGCGTGGCACCAGTCTCCACATCGACATAGCCCATCTGACCGCTGACAGGCCAGGTGGTCATCTGCACAGGGAAGGAGATGAGCAGGAACACACGTCCCACGAGGGCTGGGTTAAAGGGGTTCGTGCCCAAGCCGCCAAACGTCATCTTGCCGACGCCGATGGCCACGAGGGCACCGATAAGGATAATCCAGATAGGAAGGTTCGAGGGCAGGTTGAAGCCGAGGAGCAGACCCGTCAGGATGGCAGAGCCGTCGCAGATGGTCAGCTGCTTGCGACCGAGGATGAAGCGTGTGATGGCCCACTCAAAGCACACGCAGGCTGCCACAGACGTCGCCAGGACGATGGCAGACCCCAGTCCAAAGAAGTAGAGCGAGGCAATCAATGCAGGCACCAGCGCGATGCACACGCCGTACATGTTCTTCTGCACCGAGTCACCACCGTGGACGTGGGGTGAAAGGGAAATAATGGGTTTCATAATGGTAGCCTCACCCCCCGAGCCCCCTCTCCAAAGGGCGAGGGGGAGTAGTTACTACTGAGGATGTGAGGACTTTCATATTAAAATGTTAATAATTCTTGGTGGATAAGTTCCCCTCGCCCTTTGGAGAGGGGTTAGGGGTGAGGCTTGGGGGAGTGAGGAGGAGGTCCTTTACTTCTTCGCTATACTCTCCATATGCCTTGCCTTGATGATGCCCATGACGGTCTGCTTGGCGACGCGGATGTTGTCGAGGAGCGGACGGTTGGAGGGGCAGGTGAAGGCGCAGGAACCACATTCGATGCAGGAGGTGACGTCGTTCTTCTCGCAGCCATCCCAGTCCTTGAGGCGGGTGTAGGAAGCGAGGAGGTAGGGTTCGAGGCCCATGGGGCAGGCGCTGACACACTTGGCACAACGGATGCAGGGGCTGACCTCACCACGACGACTTTCCTTCTCCGTCATGAGGAGCAGGCCGCTGGAGCCTTTGGTGACAGGCACTTCGAGCGACATCAGGGCGCGACCCATCATGGGACCGCCGCCGATAATCTTACCCGTATCTTCGGGCAGACCGCCAGCCTCGTCAATGAGTTGCTGCATCGGCGTGCCGATGCGGGCAAGGAAGTTCGAGGGGTTCTTCACGCTCTTTCCCGTAACGGTGATGATGCGTTCGATAAGGGGTTTGTTCTTGGTCACAGCCTCGTAGATGGCATAGACCGTGCCGACGTTCTGCACGATGGCGCCGACGTTGATAGGCAGTGCGGGAGGTGCAGGCACCTGACGGCCGATGACAGCGTCGATGAGCTGTTTCTCACCGCCCTGCGGATATTTCACTTTCAGGGGAACGACCTCGATGCCGGGGTACTGCGCAGCCTTCTCCTTGAGGAGATCGGTGAGGAGCTTGATGGCGTCGGGCTTGTTCATCTCGATGCCGATGTAAGCCTTCGGGCAGTTCACGGCGTGCTTGATGAGCTGTATGCCCACGAGGATCTGTTCGGGCTTCTCGAGCATCAGACGATGGTCGGCAGTGAGGTAAGGCTCACACTCGACAGCATTCACGATGATGGCTTCGGCCTTCGTTCCGGGAGGGGGCATGAGCTTGATGCCTGTGGGGAAGGTGGCGCCGCCCATACCTACGATGCCGGCAGCCTTGATGCGGTTGACAACCTCTTCAGCAGTGATGTTGCCGAGATCCTTCATGGTCACGAGCTTATCGGAGCGGTCGATGGTCTCCAGCCATTCGTCGCCCTCGACATCAACGACGACAGCCATACGGCGTGTGCCGCTCGAATCGAGCACGGCATCCACCTTGTTGACCTTGCCGCTGACACTGGAGAAGACAGGAACGCTGAGACCCTTGCCGGCTTCACCCAATAAGGTTCCAACCTTCACCTCGTCGCCTTTCTTGACGACAGGCACAGCGGGAGCGCCGATGTGCTGGAACATCGAGAAGACAGCCTGCTTGGGGATGGCAGCTACGCGGATGGGCGAAGCTGCAGATAGTTTATTCTCTGCGGGATGAACACCGCCAATATTAAATGTCTTCATGCTTTTTCTTGTTCTTTAGCGGGTTCAACATTGGGAGGGGGAGGGGTTGGGAGTGGGGCTTTTCCTCGGCGGGAAGTTGAAGGCGTGGATGGCGTTCTGCGGACATTCGTCTTCGCACTTGCGGCAGAGCTTGCACTTCTCGGCATCGATGTGGGCGAGGTTGGCGTCCACGGTGATGGCCTCGAACTTGCAGACCTTCACGCACTTCTGACAGGCGATACAGCCTATGGCGCAGGCCTTGCGGGTCACGGCACCCTTGTCCTTGTTGTTGCAGAGCACCACGACGCGGCGGTTCTTCAAGCCCTTCAGACGGATCTCGATGATGCCGCGCGGACAAGCCTTGGAGCAGGCACCGCAAGCGGTACATTTCTCTTCATCCACCTCGGGCAGACCCGTCTCGGGATTCATGCGGATGGCATCGAACTGACAGGCAGCCACGCAGTCGCCACAGCCTAAGCAACCGAAGGCACAAGCCGTCTCGCCCGAGCCCAGCATCTGCTGCACCTTACAGCTCTGCGCGCCGTCGAACTCCGCGATACGCGGACGGCTCTCGCAGGTGCCGTTGCAGCGCACGACAGCAACCTTCGGGGCGCTGGCCTCAGCCTTCATGCCAAGGATGTCAGCCACCTGTTCCATCACGGCCTGTCCGCCCACGGGGCAGAGCAGTCCTTCGAGCGAGCCTTTGTCGGCGGCCTTCACACAGGCACCGGCGAAACCGCTACAGCCAGGGAAACCGCAGCCGCCACAGTTGGCCTGCGGCAGGACTTCAGCGACACGGCCGATACGCTCGTCTTCATGAACAGCGAATTTCTTACCGGCAAGGAACAGGATGAGCGCTGCCACCAGTCCGATGCTTCCAAGAACAATCACTGCAATCAGGATTACATTCATGTTGTTAAAAATTTAGCGGACTCTCCCCCCGCCCTCCCTAAGGGAGGGAGCAGAATGTTCTGAAGAATGAGGTGAAAGAGTCATTGTTTAATATAATTTTAATTGTTTTCTATTCTTGAAAGGTTACCACCCCCTCCTTTATTGGGAGGGCGGGGGGAGAGTCTTTATCCTAAAAGAAAAACTCTGCTGAAGTTTTCCCCGAAAGAAGAGGAAGACGATGGCGTAGTAGAGAAGTACAGTGCCCAAAGCCACCATTGCCCCCAATGTCTCATTGCCCGTCAGCTTGATGGCAAGCACGAGCGCCATGAGCAAGAGCACGAGCGGCAGGCCATAGGCAACGAGCGCAGCTTTGCGCCCGTCGGACAGCCGCCCTTCGAGCACGACCTCCTCTCCTACCCGATACGATGCAGCATCGGACGTGAAGATATCCACATCCTTCTCCTTTGCTTCGGCACTATTGCACATTTTCTTGGCTGCGCAGCCCGAACAAGCCGATGACTGCAAGATCGTCACGAAGACGTGCCGGCCATCGATAGCCTTTACCCTACCGGTATGGCAAATAATCTGTTCGTACATCCTCTATTGTAAGGTTCACTTTGCAAATGCGCCACAAAGGTAATACATTATTTTTATATAGTACGCGCGCACGCAATAAAAATCATCCTAAAACATAAATATTCGACAGAATACAGATAATTAACTTGATTTGAAGTATCTTTGTACGCATTTATTTTGCAAGACAACTAAATCTTTGTACTTTTGCCAGAGATTATTCCCAATCTTCATTATACTTCAAGATTATGCACAAGCTGTTACTATCCTCGATGCTGATGCTCGCAGCAATGACGACATCAGCACAAGAAGAGAGAGAGTTACACATTCTCTCTACCAATGACATGCACGCAGCCATCAATTCTATGCCGCGCCTCGGCTTTGTGGCAGATTCGTTGCGGGCCCTCTATCCCGATCTGCTCATCCTGTCTGCCGGCGACAACCGTTCGGGCGACCCCGTCAACGATTTGTTCGAGATTCCCGCATATCCGATGGTAGCGCTGATGAACCAGATCGGTTTCCGTGCTACAGCGATGGGTAACCATGAGTTTGACTCTGGGCAGGAGGGGCTGGCCAGACTTATTGATCTCGGAACCTTCCCTACCCTATGTGCAAATATGGAGGCAGACCCCAAATTCAAGATGCATGTCAAGCCATATACAACGTTCGATGCCGGCGGCATCCGGGTTGGTGTAATCGGTATCACAGCACTCGGCTCTATGGGCCTGCCTGAAAGCCACCCTTCGCGCCTTACGGACATTAAGTTCATGGAGCCATTGGAGAGCATCAAGAAATATGAATTCTTGCGCGAAGAGTGCGATGTCGTGCTGTTGCTGTCGCATCTGGGTTATAAGACAGATACAACATTCTCGGCGAGCCTGCCTTGGGTTGATATCATCGTCGGCGGACACTCGCATACGCAGCTGCAAGGCGGCGAACTGCACCATGGTCTGTTGATTACGCAGAACGGAAAAGGCTTACCCTATGCAACGCACTCCACACTCACACTTCAGGGCGACAAGGTGGTTGACAAGCGAGCAGAGCTTATCCCTATTGCCAAACAGCAGGGAGAGAACCAGACAGTGGCAGAGCTGGTTCGATATTTCGGCCAGAACCCGGCTTTCAAGCGCGTGTTAGCAGTAGCTGACACTCCCTTTGAGAAGAAAGAAGAGCTGGGATGTCTGATGTGCGACGCATACAATGCGGAGACCGGAGCTGAAATATCCTACCAAAATGCGGGCGGCGTACGCATAGATAATCTGGGGGTCGGCGACATCACAATGGGTGATGTCATGAGAATGGATCCTTTCCTGAATGATTGTGTAGAAATGCACATCACGGGACAGGAACTGCATGATATGCTCATCGCCTGCTATGACAACGACAAGCAGCGGTTCCCCTTCGTCGGCGGCATCACTTGTGACGTCAGTTTAGACCCCGCAACGAGAAAGATTGCTAAACTTGTCATTTATGATAAGAACGGCAAGAAACTCAATCTGAAGAAGATATATCACGTTGCGTCCAACAGCTACTCCGTCGCTGTGAGTCCCGTGCAACGCCAGGATATGGGTACCAGCATCGGCTTGACGACATCCGAGGTGGTGATGAGATTCCTGGAGCAGCAACAGCGTGTCAGCTATCAAGGACGCCGTTGCCTAAACATTCATTAAACCGACCTAAATGTTCATATAATGAGAAAACCGAATGTAATATTGTTCGTCATCGTCATGACGATTGTGACTGGCTTCACAGCGTGCAAGTCACAAAAAGAAGTCGTATATGTATCGTCTCCGACGGTCAAACAGCCACCCATACAGATGATCCTCGACAGTGACTTCGGTAGTTCTACTGATGACCTGTTTGCACTGATGATGCTGCATCATTACATTGATGAAGGAAAGGTAGATCTCAAGGGTATCGTTGTGGACCGTGAAGGCGAGAAGAATGCCGCTTTGGTGGATGTCTTCAACACCTACTATGGGCATCCCGACATCCCTGTAGCCCTTGAGCGCAATGGCGTGAAGAATCCGCGTTGCTTCATTCCATACAGCGGCGTTGTTGATTTCACCAATGCACAGGGACAGCCTCTGTTTCAACGTTCGTTTGATGCCACGCAGTGTCCCGACGGCTACAAACTCTATCGCCGTTTGCTTAGTCAGGCTGCGGACAGTAGCATCGTTGTCGTGGCGATCGGCTTTGCTACAACGTTGTCGCAACTCTTTGAGTCGAAAGGCGATGAGTTCTCATCGCTCAATGGTGTGGATCTGTTCGCACAGAAGGTGAAAGCTGTATATATCCAGTCCGGGCGTTTCGAGAGTGGCGACAGTCTCAGCGGTTACAATATGCGCGCCGCCTCCCGTCAGTCTGCTATCTTCTATGATAAGTTCCCGAAAAACGTAAGGCTCTATATGTCGCCCAGCAATGTCGGTGATATGATGGACTACCAGCCAAAAGATGTGCTCGTGGACCTTTCCTATACGGAAACGAACCCCATAAAATCCGTCTATACCAATTATAACTGCTCAACAGGACAACGTATGTGGGACACCAACTGCTTGGTGCAGGCTGTGATGGGCGACACTGCCTACCACCTCTCACCACGCGGCTGGGTGACCTTCGTGGACCGTGGCGAAGAATCCCTGATGCTCTTTAAGCAAGACCCGCAGGGCAATGCGCGCTATCAGTTACCTGGCGACACTTACTTCGCCGAGGAAAAACTCATGGATATCCGTCGCTACAATAGAATGACCAAGCATCCGGCAACAAATACCATCGAAAGCCCTCAGCCGCAGATTATCAAAGACGATGCAGCGGCTTGGGTGGAGTCACGAAAGAATCAGCTGGTGGATAAGTACTTAGGCTCGGCGGGTAACTCGCTTAACCCCGATGATGTCCGGATGCTCTTCCGTCCGCTCGGTTACACAGGCCCCAATGCCTTAGACTACCAGGAAGCTGAGCAGGTTCTTGTGGATGCCATCTACGACAAGATGCTGGAAAAAGCTATACGACTGGGTAAGAAGGATTTGGTCATCGTGACAGGAGCACCTGGATGCGGCAAGAGTTTCACCGTGAAACAGCTGAACTTCAAGAAGGCCGGACTCATCTACGACTCCGTGCTTGACGGCCCCGACCGACTGCAGCAAGTTATCGCAAAAGCCAAGCAGGCCGGAATGCAAAAGGTTACTTTAGTGCCTGTGTATAACGATATCCTTACCTGCTTCCAGAACACTGTTTCGCGTGGCAAAAACACCTGGCGTTTCACGGCTGTGGATTATATGATCAGTTCCTTCCGCGATAATAAGGGCAAGCTGAAGGAAATCACAGAAACATTTCCTGACATTGAGATACTACCGGTTGATTGTTCTCATAATCAAGGTTCTGTACGCGTAGGCATCGACGAGGCATTGAAGTGGAACTATGATGTCACTGACAGTGAAATGCACGATGTCCTGAGCTATCTGCTCGGCGTGATAGATGGCGGTGAGATTGATGCCGGTTCAGTGATTGCAGTGGTAGGCAACATCCGTTCGATTCCTCACCTCAACAACGATAATGCAGCTCTTGCCAGTACGATTTATCAAAAGGCCGAATCCATTATCAAGGAGTATAAAATAAGATAACCTATTACTGCGGCCAATGGCCGTTGATACGGTAATAGTAATAGTCATAGTACTCCGCGGGCTGGACATTGGGGAACTCCTCACTGAAAAGCTCGCGGAGTTTTTCTTCGCCCAGCGGCATGGCACGC
>Ga0310690_10001754_pt1 | contig 37642 bp, 45 predicted proteins | sample AusTroGonzalo_MG_2_FD_207661 | JGI IMG/M metagenome (GOLD analysis project Ga0310690, IMG submission 207661) | Bovine rumen microbial communities from tropical cattle in Woodstock, Queensland, Australia - Gonzalo_04 (v2) (version 2) | ecosystem: Host-associated > Mammals > Digestive system >...
TTGTTGAATGTTGTTGTGGTTACTTATGGCAATGGGGTGACGAAATTGCACCTGTTGGTGGTAGTGGTTGGAACGAATATGCCGTTACTAATAGAGGTAGTTCTTACGGTATGCCGTACGTTTTGAGGTTCGGTGGGGTTTACGGTAGCTCGTCTCACTGTGGTTCTTGGGCTCGTGATTGTTACGGTACTCGTGCGGCTGTGGACACGAGCTCTGGTGCTCGTGGGGTGAGTTTGCATATTGAAATACCTCATAAGTAAAGGGTTTCAGTAATTAAGCCATAAGCCAATATTCAAGAACCCTGTACCATAAATCAGGGTTCATAAACCATAAATCATAAAATATAGGGTATCTTGTTCAACCGTTTTGAAATTCGGTGGGAATTACGATAACTCGTCTCACTGTGGTTCTTGGGCTCGTAATTGTAACAATACTCGTACGAATGTGAACACGAACAATGGTGCTCGTGGGGTGATATTGTGAGTCCTTCGCAAGAAGGAAATGCAAACTGGAACAAGTATCCTTCGTCTTCAGGCGAAAAAACAATGCGTTGGTTGGTTTGTTTGAGTAAATAACATGAAAATTCAAGCCAACCTTTTTTAAAGGTGAACAATGAAAAGAACAGGTAATTTGTGGGATAGATTTATTTCAAAAGAAAACTTTTATCTTGCATGGCGATTAACTAAAAAAGGAAGAAGTAGAAGACGTGATGTAAGAAAATTTGAAAAGAATCTTGATGCAAACCTTGAAGCATTACGTCAAAAAGTTATTGACGGTAAGTTTAAGACTTCTAAATATCAGACAAAGTATATCAAGGAAAATACAAAAAGAAGGTTAATTTACATATTACCGTTAGAAGACAGAATTGTTCAGCACGCAATAATTAACGTTATTGAACCGTTATTTGTAAGAAGATTTATTGACCAAACTTATGGGTGTATATCAGGCAGAGGTCAGTTAAACGGAAGTAAATATGTGAGAAAACATATCAAAAATTATAAATGGTGTTTGAAAACAGATGTAAGAAAATTTTACCCGACAATTGACCAACAGGTTCTTTATGATTCTATTTGCAGAGTTATTAAAGATAAAAACTTATTAGTCATTATTAAAGATATTGTATTTTCAATTGAAGGTGGTAAAAATTGCCCTATCGGTAATTTGTGCAGTCAGTTGTTCGGCAATGTTTATTTAGATAACCTTGACAGGTATGTGAAACATACCCTGAAGGTAAAACATTATTGCAGGTATTGTGATGACTGTGTGTTTTTCGGTCACACAAAAGAAGAACTATTTGAAGTTAAAAAGAAAGTTAAAGAATTCGTTGAAACTAAACTGCTTCAAGAATTGAGTTTTGCTGAAGTGTTTAGAACTAAACAAGGTATTGATTTTCTCGGTTACAGACATTTTAACGGCTACACCATTTTAAGAAAAAGAACTGCACTGAAGTTCAAAAGGGCATTAACAAAAATCAAATCAGGCAAGGATAAAAGAACACTGCTTGAACGTTTGAGCACAATAAATTCTTATAAAGGTTATGCTGAACATTGTTACACATACAACTTGATAAGGAAGTTAGAAATGAATAAAACGATAGCAAACATGACGATTAAAGAATTTAAAGAAATCGGTGCAAAACCTGATTTACCGTTATGTGGAAAGAAGGTCAGTATTTTAACCTTGTTTGATAAAACCGTTATTATTCTTGCGTGGAAGTTGTGTAACGTTGAAGACAGAAAAACAATTAAACTGCAACTGATTCTTGAAGAAGATAAAGACGAAAAAGTTCTTATTGTTTTTACAAGCAGTTCAACAATTAGAAAACAACTTGAACAAGTTAATATTGATGATTTTCCTATTAAAGCGAAAATCAAAAAACAGGGTGATGCATTTTATTTAGAATAAAGGAGTAAAACTATGGCATTTTATTTAAACGTTGAAAATGGAAAAATCGTAAATTGTAGCAATGATGACTTAACTTCAGGAACACTTGTCAGTTATCCTGTAACACAAGAAGTTTATTATAACTACATTACACATGAAGACAGATACAAATTTGAAAATGGTCAAATTGTAGAAGACGAAACATTTGCAGAAAGACTTGCAAAACAAAATAAAGAAGATTTTGAAGGCAAGTTTTTAACCACTTCTAAAGGTAATTACAGACTTCAACCTAAAGGTTATGCGAACGCACAACAGTCAATTGACACCATAAACAATATGGTTATGGCTATGGGTGGGCTGACCGAAAATATTGCAAATATGATTATTTTCTACCCTACACTTGACTACACAAAAGAAGAACAGTGCACAGAAGAATGGCTTGTTGCACATCAATATCACGCAGAAACAATGACAAAAGAACAATGGCTTGAATATTATATTGAATTTACAACTTTGTATGCACAAAAAATGTATCAACAAGCAGTTGCAAATTTAACCTAACACTTGAATTTTTGGTTGGGTGGTTGGGTACATCTTGATAAAATGCACGTGCGATTCTTATTGAGGTGATTCGGGCAGGGCATTTTTTATTTTAATGAACCTTCAGAATCGTTTTTAAGACGGCTAAAAAATATTTTAGGTATAAAGTTACACGAAAAACTTTTAAGCAGGTTTTCTGCTTATGCTGACCTTGTAGTTTTTCATAAATTGAAAGGGGGAATACCATGTTAAATTTTAACAACAAATTGTTAAAGTTAATTAAACTTGCAATTAAATTGATTAACAAATTACTTTACACCATTAACAAAATTGAAACAACTTATGAAGAAGCACAGTCAAAAGTTGAACATCTTTCAACTTCAAAAGTTGACCTTACTGAAGTTGTTCAAAAGTTAGAAAATATTCAGACAAAGATAGAAGGTAAGAAAAATGATAAGTGAAGATTTACCTTGTTGTATTGTTCATGGTCGTAAAGACCTGAAGATATATTTTGATAAACCTATGCCTGAATTGTACCTGCAAGATAAATCACTTGTTGGTTTAGAAGGTGACGAACTAAAAAGGGCACTAAACAAGCCGTTTATCACAACGGCTGATATTGGTATTCTTGTTGAGTTCAAAGAAGAATCTTATAAGTTCACAATAGAAAAAGGTTATGATTGGAACGGTGCAAACGTACCACCACTTTGTTGGCTCTTAATCGGTCAGCAAAAAGAACCACGTTTTAAACTTGCAAGTTGTGTTCATGATTATATGTGTGAACATAAAGAAGTTGTTGGTAACAATAGGTATTTATCAACTCTTATTTTTGAAACTTTATGTGAATACTTCGGTAGATTCAATTCTGTAAAACGTTGGGCAATGTTTCACAGTGTTGACAATTATCAAAAATTTTGTAAGTGGGGTAAGAAAAAATGAGAATTGAAAAACCTTCACTTGTCACTTTTGGCTATAAACATCAACTTAAAACACAATGGTTAAAAGGAAATATGCCAACTGTCAAGAAAGGTTTTTACGGTGATATTCTCACAAAAGATAATGTTACACTTGAACATTTATTACCACACTCAAAAGGGGGTAAAACTACTTTAGAAAACTTGGTGCTTGCAACAGACCATAATAATTTTAAAAGAAGCAATTTACCTTTAAAAGATTTTATAAATTTTGAAGCCGTTGAAGAATATCTTGCACAGTTTGTAAATATCAGACTGAAAGATTTCAACGGTAACGAATATATAAAAGTTATCAGGAAAACAATTAAAAGACTTATGAGGGAGTAACAAAATGGAAACAGGTACAGTCGTTGCAGTAGCAAGTTTTATTATAACACTGATTATACAAGTCTTTTCAGCAGGTTTGTTTATCGGTGGTTTAGTGTTCGCAATTAAGTATATGGAAAAACAAATTAAACGTCTTGAAGAAAAACAAGATAAACATAATAACTTAATTGAGAGAATGGCACTTGCAGAAGCAAGCACAAAGTCAGCACACAAAAGAGAAGACGAACTATCAGAAAGAGTTAAAACTTTAGAGGAAGATTATCATGAATATTTCGCAAAAAGGAATTGATTTAATTAAAAAATTTGAAGGGTGTAGTCTTTCAACTTATAAATGCCCTGCGGGAATTTTGACAATAGGTTACGGTCATACAGGTTCAGACGTTCATGCAGGTCAAAGAATTACACAGGAAGAAGCAGAACGTTTGTTACGGTCTGACTTAACTGTTCACTGTAACAATGTTTCAAAACTCGTTATTGTACCTTTGACACAGTATCAGTTTGATGCGTTAGTGTCATTTGAATATAACATTGGTTACGGTGCATTTAAGAATTCAACACTTCTGAAGTTATTAAATGACGGAAAATATATAAATGCTTCAGAACAATTTGAGAGGTGGAAGTATGCAGGGGGTAAAGTCCTTGCAGGTTTAGTGAGGAGAAGACAGGCAGAAAAGAACCTGTTCTTGGGTAGTTAATGTCCGTTTTCGTTTTCGGATATATTCGGCTTGCTTGATGATTCAGGCAAGCCGTTTTTCTATGCAACATCAAGCAATTTTATTTGTGAAATAAATTCTTGACTTAATAAATCTTTTAATGTAAAAATGATTTTGTGGAGTTCTAACGTAGGTAACTCTCGTGCTCCATACTTAACAAAACGATTATTTAATAGATAATTGAACACGGAAGTAAGCACTATGCTTACTTCTTTGTCTTTGTAAGAAAAGTTCGAACCTAACATTTTTAAGATAGCACGTTTTTTCTTGCCGTTTGCCTTCAAAAACTCTTGCCGTGCATATTTGCAGAAGTTTTCTAATAAGTTCGAACCCTCGTCAAAAGTTCTTGAAGTGTTGCTGATAACTTTCAATTTTTCAATTAGTCTGTCTTTCTCGTTGTACCACTCGTTGTGTTTTTCTTGCCAATATTCTTGGCTTATTCTACCGTCAAGTTTATCTGTATATAAATTGTCTAATCTGTTCTGAAGTCTGTTTATCTGTTTCTGAATTTCTTCCATGCTCGTTTCTTCATATTCAGATTTTATTTGTCTGATTTCTTTTACTGCTTTTTTGATTTCTTCAAATAAACCGTCTTCAGGGTTCGGTAATCTGTCTATAAGTTGCAGAAATATTTCATCAAGTTTTTCTTCTCGTATATAATCTTGCTTGCAGTTTCCACCACGTTTACCTGTACAATGATAATAAACGTACTTGCCCTTCTTTAATTCGGCAGTCATTTGACAACCACAATGACCACAAGTTAATAAACCTGTGTATGCAAATTCAACGTCATGACTTCTTGCTTTACTTTGATTAAACATTTTCTGAACTCGGTTAAACGTTTCAATGTCAATAATCGGTGTGTGCTTGCCGTCATACACTATGCCTTTGATTTTCATTTTGCCGATATAGAAAACATCTTTTAATACAAATAGTAATCTTGGTTTTGAATACGGTTTACCTTTATGGTTAAAACCTTCGTTAAAAAGTTTTGTTCTTAATTCATCAACAGAATATGCACCTGTTGAATACAAGTCAAATAAACGTTTTACAAATACAGATTTTTCTTTATCAACAAAAATTTCTTTTTTCTTGGTGCTTTTATCTGTGTCGTTATAATAACCAACAGGTGCTTTATGAGGATAACCACCCTCACGTATTTTTTCTTCTCTGCCCTTCAGGACTTCTTCACGTAAATTGTCAAGGTAATTTTTTGCAAGAAGAACCTTAAAACCGTGCACAAGTTTTTCATGGCTTGTTGAATCTTTGCTTAAAATTACACGTTCTTTTACAAGATGCACAACAAGGTTGAAGTTCTGTGATAAGTCTTCAAGCACAACATAATCTTTAAAGTTTCTGTAAATACGGTCAGTCTTTTCAACAAACACATCTTTTATATTGTGTTGTTTAATAAAGGCAAGCATTTCATTATAAACTTTCCTGCCAACCTTACCACCTGTTTTATTTTCAACGAAAAATTTAACTATCTTAATACCTGATTTTTCAGAATATTGTTTGAATAGTTCTATTTGTGCAGGTATTGAAAAACCTGTATCTTCTTGTTTTTTTGATGACACACGTGCGTATGCTACTGCTGATTTCATGAAAAGATTTTATCATAAAAATAAAAAATCAATTTTCACTCATTAAAATATTTGTTAAATTTCTGTAAAAGTTTTTAACGTCTTCTTGTGTAACTTCTTCATTTTCTTCAGGGGGAAGAAGCACAAGTTTTAAATCAGTCGTTGGTTTTAAAGGTATAACATTATTTATCATTTGCCATACCTCATTTCATTTATATCAACAATATGCCGTGATTTTAATATGTTCTTGTAAAGCCGTTTCGCTTCAACTATGTCATCACAAACAAAATCAATAAAAGGTGTTTTACTGAAAACACGCACAACAAATTTACCTGACAGTTCTTCAGGTTCACCAACATATTCAAGACCTCGTAAATCTTGTATGTCGTTGGTGTCTATCATTATTTTACCTTTTACTACAATTAAATCTGACATTAGCCACCTAACAGTTTACTTAAATGTTTCAACTCTTTATCTCGTTCAAGCAGTGCTTTAAATAACGGCTGACAATATGAACGCATATATGCAATTCTTAAATCACCTTTTTTAATTTCAGATTTATCAAAACCTATAATACTTTCCTTGCGTTCACGGTTTGAGAAAATCTTTTTATTATAAATCTGAATCATTTCATCATTCGGGTAATACTGTTGGTGAATCAATATTTGTTCAAGGTCAAACACGTCAAGTTTTCTGCCTGTAATAAAATAGTTGCTATAATAAATTTCAACCGTTTCAAACACAACATTTGTTATTGCTCTTGCAAGTTCTTTGCGTTCTTCGTTATCAGGCATAAAAACAGGTTTACCGTTTAAATATCCTTCAACACTGTCTTCATCACTACCAAAAACGAATTCAACCATTAAACAGAAGTGTATTGCCATTCTGCTTAAAAACATTTTTGTCTTCAGTCCTGATAAAACTTTTGATGATACCTGAATATATAAACCTTGCAACTTAACCTTCAGGGCATATTCTATACCTGCCTGAATTGTACCTGCATAACCTATGTCAGCAATTATGTCATTATCTTTTATTTTGAACTTCTTCAGGTATTTCAAAACTTCTGATTCGTCCTGAAGTTTACGTTGTTTCATTTCTTCTTTTGAAAAGATAAATGACATTTTTCTTGTCAGTTCTTTATTTTTACTTTTTAAACAAAGACCTGCTAAACTTCTTCTGCTGACATGCAGATAATAAACATCTTTTGCTTTGAACACTACCTTTGCAATGTAATACGGCATATACATATCACGTGATAAAAAGAAAATCTTTTGACCTTCTTCACGGTTCTGTAAAACCCACCGTGTGAATTCAAAAATTATCGGTGTGTAAAACAGTGCAAGTTTCTGAAGTGGTTCTGCTTTGTCTTCTGCTATTGCAAGAAATTTCTTCAAAAAAGTATCTTTTACTTTCGGTATATTTAGATTCTTTGTATGCAGTGCAGGGTTGAAAACAGTTTTTGTTATACCTGCTTTCCGTGCACCTTCTATATCTGCAACATAATTATCACCGTAATGTATTGAAATTGTTTTGCCTGTCTTCTTTTCAACCTTCTTGAAAAGTTTGCCGTCAGATTTACATGCGTTCATTTCACAAGATACATAAACTTCAGGGTTCTTGTAACCTGCATTTTCTAATATCTGTTTTAAAATCTTTGACGGCAAATACATATCTGAAATAAACACTGTGTTATTCGGGTTATATTTTTCTAAAATTTCACGGTTTACAATACAGTTTTCAAACTCGGTATCAATTTCAACCTGCATATCAAATTCAGGTAAGTGTTTGTAAATGTCTTTTATGCCGTAATACTTCTTGTCTTCTCGTGCAAGTTTTTCTGCCTGAAGTCTTTTATTAAAAAAATCGTTTCCAACTTTTTCTTCTACCACCTTGAATATATCTGTTGGTAAAAAAACTTTTCTGATTATTGCCGTATCAAATATATCAAAACTCCGTATTGTATTATTGGTCATAGTCTTCACCCTCTTTTATTATGTGTTCAGGCAATAAGTATTCTTTGTCAGAAGGTATGCTGACTTCAATTCCTCTACCTAAAGCAAAGAATATCCACTGTCTAACATTTTCAAGTTCTCGTTGCCTTCTCTCGTGGTCAATGGTGAATCTCATACCATAAAGGGCAATGTGTGTTGCACCCTTCAAAATTGCATATGCAATTAAATAACTCGTAATAGTGACAAAATAATTACCACCTGCAAGTTGTTTGCACTCGTCAAAAGGAAAGTCTTCACGCAAAACATCTGCATCTTTTTTATCAGGGTTTATGTGAATATCAAACCATTTATCAACTCTCGGTATAAGTTCTTCGTCCTTATGTTTATTCATTGACCATATTTCCCATGACTTATCATCAAAAGGTGCATCATACTTTGTTTCAAGTTTTCCTAAAATTGCAATTTTTTTCGGCTTGCGTTTTTCACCTAACAACTGTTTCAAATATTCATTCTCATGTTTGAGTATGTCTTTTTTCTCGGTCATTTCAACAACAAGATTACCTGCAAGGTCAAGTTGTTTTTGCGTGTCTTTCCACATCTTTTTAAAATGTTTGTTTTCTGTTTCTAATCGGTTTATATCGTCAATACTTAAACTCATTTGTTATCCTCACTTTCAATTATGCTTACAACTTGCAGTGCACAATGTTCCCTGCCTTTATTAAAATCACATTTTTCAGCATATTCTTTAGGTGTTTTTGAAACATAAAATGCACATAGTTTTATGATTTTTTCTATCACATCACCTGAATACCAAACTTGTGGGTTTCCTTTATAGTCTGTTGTTACCCATTTCATTTGAACACCTCGTTGATTTTTCCCTGAATCAGTTCACAGTGATATTCAATTTCATTTGCCATACGGTGAGGAAGTTTTTCACCTTTACCTACATGAAAAGGTAGTGTTGCTTTTTGAAATATATAGAACAGTTCTTTTATTTCCTGAAGTGCTTTTATATAAACGTTGCGTTCACTTTGCAAATCTTTGTTCTGCTGAACAACTTGGTTATACTGCTGAACTGCCGTGTCTAATTCACTCTGAAGTTTTTTAAGTGCTTTTTCATGTTCGTTTTCTGATTCTTCAACTAATTTTTGAAGTGCATCAAGATTTATTAAGGTTAATTTCTTTTCGTTCATGCTCTTTCCTTTCAAGTTCTTGTAACGTATTTTCAAGTTCTTTTTTAAACATCAGGCAATATTTAAAGTTCATTGCATTTTGAATTTCAAGATTAAGATTATCCATTTTTCTAATCTGATTCGCATATGCTTCACCGTATAAATATTTCAAGACGTCCATTATTTTATTTTTCCTTTGCGTGTAACTCGTTGAAGTTCTTCGTCAGTCACCGATTCTTTTTGAAAAAATTTATCAACCGTTTTTGCTATTTTTAAAAGTGAATCTGCAACTTCTTTTTTTGATAATCTTGTTTTACCGTTCAAAGTTTCAACACATTCACTGACTTCATTCAGAATCAGGTTCATTGTCAGAATCGTGTTTGTTCTAAAAATCTTTTCAATTCTCGTTGCCATTTTCTAACTCCTTCAACCACTTACAGAAAAATGTTGCTTCACTAACTTCACGGTTTGTGTACCAAAGTAGATAACAAATTGTTTCTTCAGGAAAACCGACAAAGATTTTCATTTTGTTTCTATCGTCTGCTTTGCACAACAGGTGAAATAACATTGAACAGAAATTTGTTGCACCTAAATCTTTTCGCCAATAGTAAAGGTTTTGCATTGCTCTGTGCATACTATCTTTCATAAGTTGTGCTTTTACACCTGTTGTGAGTTCTTCAAAACTTATCAGGTTTTTTGAACTTTCAATTTTTCTAATAATCAAAGTTGTCATACCTGCCTACTTTCCTGTACTGCCAATACCACCACCACGATTACCTTTTTTGAATTCTTCATTGTCTTCAACTTCTATCAGGTTTATTTTTGGTCGTGGTATTATCATCATTTGTGCAACTCTTTGACCGTCTTCAAGTTCAACTGCTGAATCACCAAAGTTGTACAGTGCAAGTCTTACTTCATCACGATAACCTGCATCAATAATGCCTGTTGTGTTTGACAACATACAGTGCAATTTAAAACCTGTTGAACTTCTCGGAAAAATTAACATCACATGGTCTTCAGGAACTTGAACCTTTATACCTGTTGAAAAACTTTTTGAAGTGTAAGGTGCAATTAAACTTTTACCTTCTTCAACCTTAACTTTTAAGTCCATACAAGCATCTGTTGAGTTTGCATAACTCGGTTTGTACTTGTCTTTTTCACAAACAATTTTTACATCTATCATTTTGTTTTTCCTTTCTTCCCTCTAAAAAATACAGGGGGTGAGGGATAAGAACCCCCTGCTTTGTGAATTTAGTCAACTATTCCTTTAACCCCCTCGCAAATATGTTTAATTGATTTACATTTGAAAAATCTCTGAACATAATTGCTTTTGGTAAAATATCTTTGCAAAAGTAACAAGACATAAAACTTATCTTGTTTACCTGAACCTGATTCTTGAACGTCATTCTTTTTGGGAATAACAATAATTGCAGGTCTATATCTTTGAAAAGTCTGTACGGTGTACCGTCATTGAGATACAGAACAGACATTAAAATTGCAAACGGTTTATTAAAACTTAAAACACGTTCAAACATTTTTGTTTTATTTGTGAACGGTGGGTTTGAAACAATTAAATCAAAGTGTTCAGGTTCGTATTCATAAAAATCTTGACCGTTATCAATATGTGAATTTACAACATTAAAACCGTGTTCTTTGAAAACTTTTACAAACTCCGATTCTTCAGTATCAAAAGGACACCATATAACTTTGTCTTTATACTGTTCAAGAAATTCAAGCAACGGTTCTACTGCATAACGGTATGTGTAACACTCGTCATTGTTTCCTTTTGAAGTCCTTATATATTCATTTGTTTGTATATTACCCATTGATATTTTCCTTAAATAGTTCTATCGGTTTAAAAATTTGTTCTGTTTTATTGATTTCTTTTATGGTGTATCTGTATGTCTTTTCTGTGTATATGAAGTTGTTTGACTGATTTTCACACTCTCGGCATTGGTAAGGGTTATTTGTGAGTGCACCACATCTTGAACAGACATACATTTTGTTTGGGAATTTATTATTGAATTCTCGTTGTGTTTCAAAAACTTCTTCTTGCACCTGTAAAATTCCTCATTTCTGTATAGGTTGATAATGTACGTCTTGCCAACTTCATACTTCACTTTGTTCTGCCCTCTTGGTTATCATCAACGACCATATTAAAAACGTACCTTGTTCATTGATTCTGCCTTTACACATTACTTCGTCACCTACTCTTGCATTACATCTACCCCATAAAACACACAACCTGCCTGTTTCAGGATAACTTTTGCTTTTCAGATAAAGAACGTTTTTTGTTCTGTCACCTATTTCTTTGTTCTGATATTCAAAACTTATTACCGTTGAAGTTATTAAAACTGCATCATTTTCCCACTTTGAAACGTACGGTTTTTTCTTCCTTCTTCTGCTCATTCTTCAAGTCCTTTGTGTTGTTCAATAATTTCTGTGTTTGTAATGTCAAACTTCTTTGCTAAATCTTTTAGTGTTGGAATAATAAACAACTTGCCCATGCTCATTGGTATATTCTTTCCTTTGTATTGTTCAACAATAAAATCAAGTGCTTCTGCTTTACTTGAAATTTGTTCAACCTGTAATTCAAGTTCTGAAGGTTCGTTGCGTTTTTCTTCCTGAATCGCAAGTTGACGTTGTTCTTCTCGTAATTCTTTTTCGGTCTTTTTGTGTTTCAGTTTTCCAAACTCACCATTAACCAACCTTGCAAGGTTATTGTCTTTTAATAACCAATTTGCACACGGCTTAAAATTAACGTCAGTGTCAAACTTCAGGTTTTTAAGAGTGTATAAAATATCTCTTAACTTACCTTTTAAATCAGGAATTTTTTCACTATATTTTTTCAGACTTTCAATTTCGTCAGACTGTAATATTGGTTCTTCACCAAAGAATTCAACATACGATTTATTAAATGCAGACAGTAACCAACGGACATTTGCGGCTTGTGTTCGTGCTTCGTTCTTCTGTTCTACGTAATTCAGGTTTCGTAAAATTCGGTCTGAAATATACACACTGCCGTTTTCACGTTCTTCAATTCTGAATAATTGAAAATCGTTCATGACACGTTTGATTTTTTCTACATCTACATGAATCTTGTATGCAAGCAGTTCTTCTTCACCGACAACAAAAGTGTTTTGGTGCATAAACTCAACCACCAACCAATAAATACCGTAACCTTCTGCACCTAACGTGATAAACAATTTTAAAAGATTCTTGTCTTCAAGTGGTGCATAGTCATGTGAAAAGAACGGTTTAATAATTTTATCTTCTCTTATTGCCATTTTTACCTTCTATAAAGTAACTTTTAAACCTTGTCTTTTGAGTTGGTTTACTCTTTTTGCACAAAGTTTGCTTACAACTTTTCTGTCTGCAACTCTATAAAGCAGTTCTTTAAACGCACGTCTTTCTGCACGTTCCATGCGTTGCTTGTCATACATAAATTCAGGCAGGTCAACTTCAGATAATTTAATGGGTTTTTGTGCATCAAAGTAATATTGAAACACCTGCTGAAATAAAAAATTTAATTCTTTTCGTGTCTTGAATTCTTCTTTTTGTTTTAAATTCCTGATAAATTTCACAATGAAATTTTCTTTGTTTTCGGTTCTGACTGCTCTCTTGTTAATTGTTCTCATTTTTCTAAACTCCTATTTTTCTTCTTCATTACTAATTTTTTCTTTTAATGCCTGTACCACGTATTCACTTCTTGACAGGTTTTCTTCAAATGCTCTGTCATCAATTTGACGTAACAAGTCAAAAGGAATACCAACCGTAACAGGCACTTTGTTTTTTGGAAGTTTTGTCATTTTGTTGTTCCTCACTTTCTTTTTTAAAATTTTTCGTACAAAAACCACACGAATAAGAACGGTAAATTTTTGCCGTTTTCGTGTTTTTGTGCTATTACATAAATAAGCAAGCAATTAAATAAACTTACTGAACGAATTGTATAATAATAATTGTACCGTGTCAAATTATTATTATACAAATCATTCGTTTAGTGTAGAAAATCAAGTAATATCTACAATAAAGCAATTTACAAAACTTAATAAAGAAGGTCGGAAATGGAAACACAAGGTCAAAGAATTAAAAAAATTAGGCAAAGGTTGAAACTATCACAAGACGAATTTGGCAAGATTTTTGGCATTTCTAAACAGTTTGTATCTTTATTGGAACAAGATAAAACTTTTTTGAACAATGACAAATTAGTCAAATTATTACTTGACCACAATGTAAATATTAACTATTTACTTGCAGGTGTAGGTGATATGTTTATTGCACCAGAATTTGAGGACGTCAAACAAGAAGTCCTTGATGAGGTAAACAGTATTTTATTGAAGTATGGAATTAAGAAGCAATGATTTTAACAAACTTTTCAAAAAGTTTTATTGCGTTCTTTTTACCATATACTTTTTGTAGTGCGTACAGAATTTGTGCAAGTTCTGATTTTGTCATGGACGTACTCCTTTCTGTATATAAAAAGTCATAAAGTGAGGTAAAGAATGGAAATACTTGAATTACTTGTTGCGTTTGCCGTTATCGGTTTTATATTTAATTTAATTGCAAATTGTTATAAATCATTAACAGGCAAAGAATTATCTTCAGACACGGTTGATAAAACTAAAAAAGAACTTCAGAAAAAAGTTCTGAATAGTAAACCTGCAAACTACCTGATGAATGGCTTGTTTCCTGAAGAACATATACAACAACATAACTTTAATAATGAACAATAAATTTGCATATGCATTTGCATATGCAAAACTGATGCAAAAGTTATGCAAAATGATTTTTGCATATGCATTTGCATATGCAAAACTATGCAATGCATAAAATTTGCATATGCAAAATTATGCAATGCAATGCAAATAAAATAAAATAAAATAAAACTAAATAAAATAAAATAATAAAATTTATATAAATATAAATTTTATCTTTAAACAAAAGATAAAATTTTATAATTTTTCTTTTTATAACACAGTCTGCACAAGGGTTTTCAATATTAAACATTTAGAACAGATAAAATATATTTGTCAAGCAATAAATAATATTTGTAAAAAAATATTAAGCAACTGAAATTTAATAATAATCATAAAAATTAAAATCATAAAAATAATTATTTACTTATTTACTAATGACTTGAAATTAAAATTTCTTTAAAGTGGAAACTGTAATTTGAACAAACAACTGAAGTAGCACAATACAAGGTGCTTGCCTTGTCGTGGGAACGGTGAAAAAGTGTTGATGTTCGTTAAATTACAGGAGTTATAGTGAGAGCAGAAGAATGTTTTTAGTACACGGAACAAGTAAAATTCAGCATAAAGTAATTTGGTTTCTTGCAGATATAAACGGTTTTACCGAACGTAAACTTTATATTTTTGAAGTTTATGGTAAAAAAACAAAGGTTATTACGGTTCTGCAAGAAAAAAATAATATAACAAATGAAGTTTATTCACAGAAAAATTCAGGTAAAAACGCACTTGAAATTATTGAACGTGAAAGAATCAGAAAACTTTATACTTCTGATGATATAAGAATTCAAAAAGGAAAACCTTACGGTTGGACTTATGGCGAAAACAAAGAAATACACAATAGAAAAGGTGAAGTTATTGCCATAAAACAAAACAGATGTGATTATTTCGGACAAAAAGAAACGATTAACACTGTTGATGTAGCAGGTTAATCACTGCTGATTTCTTTATTGTTCTCATTTAAGAGGGTATTCTTACCCTCTTAAACTCCTAAAGGAAGGTATTACTAATGGCTGAATTACCAAAACTTACAGACAAACAACAACAATTTGTTTTACGTTATGCCATAAATGGCAATAACGGTGCTGAAGCATACCGTTTTGCATATGACTGTGAAGGAAGTAATGAAGCAACTGTTAATTCTGAAGTCAATAAATTACTGAAAAACCCCAAGATAACCCTATGGTTAAATCAGGCAGAAGCAAATGTACAACAGGTTTTTAAGGACGAAATAAAATATTCTGCTAAAGACTGTTTTGATGAACTTGCAGAAGTTCAACACAGAGCAAAAAAGAACGGTGGAAATTATCAGCATGAATTAAAAGCCATTGAATTAAAAGGTAAACTCGGTGGTTTATTCGTTGACAAACATCAAGTCACAGGTGGTGGACTTGCAGACGTTCTTGACCAATTGAAATAACAGGTGATTATGGAAAACGAAATTGACATTAACAAACTTCAGAAACTTAAAGACCATTTACCGTATTTTGCAAGTAACTTCTTAAAAATCAAAACTAAAAATCAGGGTGTTATCAATTTTAATTTTTCAAATATTCAACTTGATGCACACAGAAGAATTGAAGAACGTAAAAAACAAGGTAAACCGTGTAAGATAATCTTTTTAAAATCTCGTCAGGTTGGTATGTCAACAATGACTGAAGCAAGATTTTTTTCAAAGATTTTATTCAACCGTGCAAAGAACGCATTTGTTCTTGCAGATAAATCTGATTCGGCACGTAACATTTTTTCAATGACTAAAAGGTATTATGACAATTTACCTGATGCACTGAAAATACCGTTACTGAAAGATAGCACAGAAGAACTTGCACTTGCAACTGATTCAAGTTTTCGTGTTGGTACGGCAGGGAGTAAATCAGTTGGTCGTTCAATGACAATTAACTACTTTCACGGTTCTGAAGTTGCTTTTTGGTCTAACGCAAACGAAATTGTATCAGGTATGTTACAAACAATTCCTGATAATCTTGATTCAGAACTGATTCTTGAATCAACTGCAAACGGTACTTCAGGTGACGGTGCATACTTCTATAATATGGTTCAGTCAGGACTTGATGAAAAATCTGACTTTATGACACTGTTTTATGCGTGGTATCAGCAACACGAATACAGAAGAAAAATCATTGAACCGATTAAATGGACTGATGAAGAACTTGAACTGAAAGCATTACATAATCTTGATGATGAACAACTTGCATGGCGAAGGGCAAAACTACTTTCAGACTTCAAAGGTCGTGAATATCTGTTTAAACAAGAATATCCTTCATCAATTCAAGAAGCATTTGTTACTACTTCAAACGCACTTATACCTTTGAACTATATTGAAATGTCAAGAAAAAACAGAGGTATTTCAGGTGAAGGTTTACCTGTTGTTATCGGTATTGACCCTGCAAGAAGTTCTGACAGAACAATTATTACCATAAGACAAGGCAGAGTTGTTCAGAAGTTTTACAGGTTTGAAAAAATGGATAACGTAAGACTTGCAGGTATAGTGATGCGTTTAATTCAGTCAATAAAACCTGCAAGAGTATTTATTGACTACGGTCATGGCACAGGTGTTTATGACATTTTAGTTTCACAAGGTATGAGTTCAATAGTTGAACTTGTGCAATTCGGTTCTTCAGCATATGACAACAAAAAGTATGCAAACAGACGTGCAGAAATGTTTGATAATTTGCGTACATGGTATATGCAAGAAGGTGGTGTTTACATTAAAGACCAAGAATTTATTGAAGAATTTGTTAGAGATATTTCAATAATTCCTGATTTAAAAGTTTCTGATTCAACAGGCAGGTATTCTTTAGAGAAAAAAGAAAATATTGTTAAAGGCACAGAAATCAGTTCAACTGACTTTGCAGATTCTCTTGCACTGACCTTTGCAAGTCCTGTTGCATATGCACCGAGAGAGTTCGGTTACAATGCAAATCAGATACAAACAGTAAATAAAAATTGGCAACAAAGACTTTAGAAAGGAGTAAAATTATGTTTCCATTATTGGCTTTAGCGGCACTTGCAGGTTTTGCAGGTTATCAATACTCAAAGGCAAAGCACAGTGGTTCTAACAATGTTGTTACAACACCTGCCAAAACTACAACAAGTGATAATACAGATTCTTCAACTGCAAAGAATGTAAATACATACAACTATTACACAAATGAATCTGAAACAGGCAATACACTTTTTGGTTCTCAAAAGAAAACAAAAAGAACCTTGTTCGGTGGTGAATCTGTTTAATGAAAGCAATTGTTTTAACTCATGCACCTGTTGAACAGAAAGATATTCAACCGTTAATTGATACTAAAATTCATAAGTACGCAATAAACGGACACGCAGAATACCTTAAACCTACATACAGAATATGTTCTGATTATGGTGTTATCGGTTATTTGTTGGAATGTTTTACACAGGAAATAATTACAACACGTGAATATGCTCAAAACAAAAGACTTATTTATGCAGGTGATATTTCTTTTAAAGGTTCTACAATGACGGCTTGTATTGAATATCTTGTTTCAAGAGGTTACAAAAAAATCTTGATTATCGGAAATAACACAGTGCATGAGAAATTCTTTCAAGACAGAATCAATTCAGAAATTCAAAGAATACTTCAGGAAAATTCAGACGTTGAAATTTTTCAGTATTCAAAAGGTAATTTTAAATTACCAACAATGACAGTACAACAATTTATAAAGGAAGGGGAACAATAAAATGGGATTATTTTCAAGACCAAGCACACAAACAGTTGTAAGAGAATCAACTGCACCTGCAACTGAAGAAAAGAAAGAAACTGCAAAAGCAAAATCAAGATTACTTGAAACTTCAGGTGGTAACAAAGGTGCAGAACTTAATGCACAACAAGGTCAGTCTATACGTAGGATATTTGGTTAATGTATAGCGAATTGTTAGATAAAAATACCTATAACGCAATTTATATTGTTGAAGCCGTACTTGACAACCTTTGTGAAGACACAAAAACAGAACTGAAGAAGATTTACAAATCTTCTGAAGATTCCAACTATTTAGAGCAAACATTTCAAGCAATTAAAGATTCAGAAATATTCGTTGTCAAATTACAAAAAACTAACGAACCTGTTGGTTTGTACGGTCTTATTCCACAGGATAATGAATCAGCAGGTATATTTCTTTTGACAACAGATAATCTGCACAAAGGAAACATTATCACCTTCTTGAAAGGTGCTAAAAAACAGGTTGAAGAATGGTCTAAAACATATAAGTTGATTATGGATAATTGCTACAAGCAAAACAAAACAATTCAAAAATGGCTAACACTTTTAGGTTTTCAACCTTCTGAATATCAAGACGAAGATTTTCAGATTTATTTCAAAGGTGACATAAACCTGTATAAGTAAAAAGGAAATTAACAATGAACACTATTGACATAACAGAACAAGAAGAAAAACTTGTTATTGAAAGATTCAGAGAATTGAAAACTGAACGTAACAGATATATTGACCGTTGGAAAGACGTACAAGATTATGTTGCTATCACAAATGAAATTAACACTGAATTTGAAGATAACAAACAACCTAACGAACAAAAAGATATATTCATAAATGACCCGACTGCATTTATTTCTGTAAATCAAGCAGGTGATTATCTTGCAGGTATCTTATGGAATATGAACGCAGTTACACTTGAACCTTCTAAATATATCAAAGACAAAGCACAAGGTGCTGACTTGTCTGACTTTTATAAAAAAGCAACTGATGTATTTCTTGAACAAATGAACGCAACTGATGCAGGTTTTCAAAGTATTTTAAAATCTTATTGTTATGAACAATTCAGTTACGGAACTTCAGGAATCGGAACGTTCAAATCAAAAGAGTTTGAAAATGGTCAGTCTGAATGTTGTCTATCTTTTAAACCGTTTGGTGTTTGGAATTCTTGTATTGATGAAGGTTCTAACAATAAGGTTGATGTTATTTATACAGTTTATCATTGGCGATTAAATCAAATCATTGAAGAATTCTGTTATAAAGACGGTTCACCCTCTGAAGAACTTAAAAACAATTTGCCTGATGAAATGCAAAGAGCAATTGAAAATAACAAGTTTAATCAGAAGTTTAAAATCATATTCGGAATATTACCGAACAATTCATTTGTTATGGGTAAACGTGGTAAAAACGGTGCACGTTATAAAGGTTATTGGTTTATTGAAAACTCTGAAAGTAAAGTTTTCAAAGTTGATTATTTCAATAAATTACCTATTGCAATGTGTCGTGCAATTCGTGTAAATAATCAGGTTTACGGTGAAAGTTCAGGTACACTTGCAATATCATCAATTAAGATGTTGAACCACATTGCAGGTAATACGGTTGATAACATTGAAAAGACAACTGACCCTGCACTTGGTGTTATATCAGGTGCACTTGTTGCAGGTAATGTATTCAACCGTTCAGCAGGTTCAGTGACAACCTTTAACCCACAAGCACAAGCAAACGGTCAAAGTCCTGTATTTCCAATTTCACAAGTTGGTGATATTTCAGCAGTTGTTAATTTCTTGATACCTGAATTGAAGAAAGATATTGTTAATATTTTCAAAATTGACCAACTTCTTGACTTCAATAATCAAACACAAATGACTGCAACAGAATCAAGTTACAGAATGTCTATAAGAGGTAAGTCAATAAATGGACTATTAACACAAGAAAAATCTGAAACAATTGAACCTACATGTCATAGAGCAATTTCAATTATTGCTGACTGTGGTTTATTCGGTAAAACTTTTGATGAAGTTCAAGAATTACCTGAAGACACTGAAGAACAAATTGCATACAAACAAAAGATAATTAAAGAAGGTGACTTTATTCCTGAAATTATTACTGATGCAATTAAAGACAATAAAATGTGGTACAAACTGAAGTTTAACGGTGAACTTGAAAAACTTTGCAATGCTGAAGTCTATGAAGCAATTGGAAGATTTTTACAATACCTTAATGCAGTTCTTCAGATTAAACCTGAACTTGTACACGCAATAAATGCTTATGAATTCCTTGAACTGCTTAAATCAGTTTCAAATTTAGTAAACGATAATTTGATTAAAAATAAATACGATTATGAAGAACTATTGAAAGCAATGGAAGAAGAACAAAAAGCACAAGCAGAACAACAAGCACTTCTTCAACAGTCACAAGTTGCTAAAAATATGGCTTCAGCAGGAAAGGACGGTGCACAAATTTATGCAAACCAACAGTAAGGTTGATGAACTTCTAAAGAAGCAAAAAGAAGCAGAGGAAAAACAAAAGAAGGTTATTGAAGACCTTAAACTTGCAAGTAAAGAAGTATTTTCAACGGTAAACGGTAAGTTCTTTTTGAAGTATCTGAAACGTTTATGTTTTTGGTCAGAACAAGACTTGAATATAAACAATGAAATTCTGATATACAAAAAAGGCAGACGTGATATTTGGACGATTATCAGAAACGTTATACCGAAAGAAACACTTGCACAAATTGAAATTTTTGATGAAGACGATTTACAAATTTAAGGAGAAAACGAAAACATGAATGATGACAATTTTGAAAATGACGGTCAAGGCATTGACGGTTCACAAGGTTCTGAAGGTGGTCAAGGTTCAGACGGTGGTTCACAAGGTTCTGACTTTGCTATTCCTGAAGAATACAAAGAGAAAGGTTGGACTAAATTTTTTGACGGTAAATCAGGTGATGAATTAAAAACAGAACTTTTCAGAAGTTATGACAATTCTCAAACTCTTATCGGTAAAAAGGTTGAAGACTACATTAAAACAACAGACCTGAAAAGTTTAGACAACTATGAAGAAATCAAAGAAGCATTATCAAAACAAATCGGTAATCAGGTTGAAGTTCCTGAAAATGCTGAAGGTTATGCGTTCAATGATATTCTGAAAAATGAAGACGGAACAATTGAATACCAATATCCTGAAGAAGCACTTGGTTTCTTCGGTGATAAATTCAAAGAATTAGGTTTATCAAAAGAACAAGGTCAAGGTCTTTTGAAATCTTACACAGATTTTGAAATTCAAGAGTTTCAAAAATACACAAATGCTGACGATTTAGAAAACAGTATTAACACAATGTTTGCCAATAATCAGCAAGAAAGAAAGACAGTTGAAGGACTTCTTAAAGAATTCTTACCACAAGAAGACCAAGATTTTCTTCAGAAAACTGCACCAAACTACACAATAGAAATGTTCTACCGTGTTGCTAAAGGTTTGGTTGATAAATACGGATATAAAGAAGGTTCTGCAAATTCTTCTAACCCTGCAAAAATCAGAATGTCTGAAGCAGATAGAAATGCAGAATATGACAGACTTTATAACCGTCTTGTTGAACTTGACAATACACCGAACCAAAAAGCAGGTGAACGTGAAGCAATTGTTAAACGCATGCAAGAGTTGTTTAAATAGTTAGTACAGAATTTTAAATTGAAAGGGAATATTACTATGGCAGAATATTTATACAAAGTTGAAGGTATTTATGAAACTGACAAAGGTTCAGGTAAAGATTACACAAATTTTTCTTTTGAAATTAAATTATCAAGATTCTATCCTGAAGGTGCAGGTTCGCACATTTTAAGAAGATTCTTACCTATTTTAATTAGAAAACAGAAAAACAAACCTTTATTATCGGGAATTCGTTCATGGCTGATTACAGACGTGCAAAAAGTCAGTGACGATTTTCCACTTGCAGGTAAAGAAATTTCAGAAATGAATGAACAGGAAATACAAGAACTTGCTTGTATGTACGACATTTTTGAAATACCTCTACCAAACACAATGTCAATTACAGAACTTCGCTACAAGGCAATGGAAGCATACATGAAAAAAGTGCTGAAAATTCCTATGAAGACACCTGAAGAACAAGCAAAACTTTCTTTCTACAAACGTCAACCTGACGGAACATTAAAGTTAGACTTGGGTGATGAAAAACTTGTAGTTGAAGTTGTTGACAATTATCTTGGTAAAAAACAGGTAATTAAGAAAAAATCATTATCTGACTTTATCAAGAACGCAGGTCAAACAGTTGCAAACGGCATACTTGCTATGACAGGTAATTTTGATGACGGTCAAGACGAAGGTCAACAAGATGCAGGTGACGGTGAAACAGGTGACGGTTATCCTTCACTTGATGACTTGCAAGGCACATAACCATGTGCAAAAACCGTTGAATTAGAACAAGCGAAAGCACTCATAATTCAACAAATTACTTTCAAAGAGAATCTGACTTGTGTCAGGCAATTTCTGAAGAAGTAAAGCAGTATTACACAGATTGCAAACCTTCAGAAAGTTTCTGATTCGGTTTGTAATCACAAACACGAAAGGAAACAAAAAATGACAGTTATTGCAAACCCGAATTTAGACCATGCGACCTTACTGCTTTTCGAAAAAAACTTTGAAAGATTAGCGGCTAATAAGGACACAAAACTTTTGAATTGCCCTGCTATTAAGCACATGGACATCAAAGGTATTTCTAACATTTCACGTATTGAAGGTAATGACCTTGTTGACGTTACTGCTTCAGGTAGAAACCCTTCTAAACAATACTTGACTATTAGAAACGACAACAGAAAATCTGTTGCAAAAAGATTCACAGGTACTTACCTTGTTGATTCTTATGACCGTGCAGTAAAACTTATTACTGACCCTACTTCTGACTTGTTCCAAAACTTGAAAGAAGCAAAAAACAGATTAACAGATAAATGTATTATTGATGCGGCTGTTGGTTCTGTTACAGTTGGTGCACCTGATGCTGAAGGTTCAACTTTAACTGCGGCTCAAGACGGTGTTGTAACTATTGCAGGAACTTCAAACTTCAACTATGCAACTGTTATTTCACCTGCTATTACGCAGTTCAAAAATCAGTATGTTGAAACTGACGGTATAACACTTGCAATTTCTGCTTCAGAAGAAGAAGCATTACGTAATGATGACAAATACATGAACGCATTGTATTCTAATCAACACGTAGTTGACAGAGGCACAATAACAAATGCTTCAGGTTTCAACGTAGTAACTTTTGCAGGTAATGTTCAAGGTGGTACAACGGTTGATTTACCGATATTACCTGAATCTTCTGCAAACGTTCGTTCAAACGTTCTCATGGCTCCGAAATCTATTGCTTTTGCAGTTGAAATCGGAAGACTTGACTGTGAACGTTCTGCAACTCACGTAAACTCTTGGGAAGTAACAATTGATATGTGGGTTAAAGCAGTTAGACTTCAAGGTTCTAAAGTTATAATCTTGACTTCTACTATGTAGTAAATAAAAAAGGCAGACTTGTATTAAGTTACAGGTCTGTCTTTTTTCGTATAAAAAAGGGAAATAATTATGATTACATCTGTTCTTGATATATGCAATATGGCACTTGATTATTGCAACGTTAGAAATATTACTGCTATTGATGAAAAAACAAAGCAAAGTGAAAAGTGTAGAATGTGGTATGACACGGTAAGAAAATCTTTACTGTTGAATATGAACGCAAGTTTTTCAATTAAACGTGCAGTTCTTGCAGAAGTTGCAAATTTCACACCTGTTTACGGTTATACAAAAGCATATGCACTACCTCATGACTGTCTTCAGGTTCTTAATTTAGACAGTCCTATAACTGATAGATTCTATCAAATTGAAGGTGATTATCTTTATTGCAACAAATATGATTCAGATGAAAACATAAAAATCAGATACATTGCTGATATTGAAGACGTTACAAAATTTGATGCTGAATTTTGTGACTGTCTTGCACTTAAACTTGCAGAAAAAATCTGCTTACCACTAACCGAAGACGAACAAAAAACAAGTATGCTGAAACAACTTGCACAACAAAAATATGTTGAAACATCAACAAAATACGGACGTGATAACAGAATGATAGTTATTAACACTCCAAAATACAGACACGCAAAATGTTTTGCAGAAATACAAGATTTTAATTATCCAGCAAGATAAGGAATTTTTATAATGAGAACATCAATACCAAAAAACAATTTTTCTTCAGGTCAAATTGACCGTGATATTAAAAGCCGTTATGATTTACCTTTATTTCAAAACGGTCATGAAATTTCACGCAATTTTTTTCATACAGTTAAAGGTGATGTTTATTACAGAACAGGTTTTGAGTTTCTTGAAGAAATCGGTAATTCAGCACTATATGAATTTAAGTTTAGTCAAGAGCAAGCATATCTTTTGGTATTCAGAATTGAATATATTGAATTTTGGACATATAACGCAAATGGCGAACTTGTTCAGGTATTAAACAATAACAACGAACCTTTAACACTTATTCACCCATGGGGAACTGAAGTATTTAATTTGAATATGACACAAAACTGTGATGTCTTATATATTAACCATAATGACGGTCATTATGCAGAATACCAACTAAAAAGAACGTCTGCAAACTCGTTCACTTTAGATAAAACAAATTACACAAATTCAGGTACGGCAAGTTTATCAAATGTATCTGAATCAACAAATCATGGTTTTCCTTGCACATGTGCATTTTATGAAAACCGTTTGAACAGATGCAGTTCTTCTAAATATCCGACATACCTTTATGGTTCTAAAGGTGCAGATTATAATAATATTACAGTTGGTACAGGTACAAATGACGGTTATCAATTTGACCTTGCAGAAGCGAATTCAAAAGCACTATGGCTTGAATCAGGTGTAAACAGTTTACTTGTTGGAACTGCCGAAGGTATTCTGACCGTAAACGGTGGAAGTGTAACACAGGCAATTACACCTGAAGATATATCTGCAAAACTTTCATGTCGTGACGGTGTAGGGAAAGTCAGACCTGTGCACAAAGACAATTATGTGTTCTTTGTTTCAAGTAATCACAGACTTCTTTATATGTTTGAATATGATGTATTGCTTGAACAATTTAAAGCAACAAATTTATCAAAAGGTAATTATGAAATCACAAAAGGTGGAATTAAAAAACTTGCAAACAAGTTTGACCGTTTCGGTCTGATATTTGCTTTATGTGGTGGAAGACTTTTATCAATTTGTTTTTCAAATGATGAAGCAGTAAACAGTTGGTCTGAATTTATTACTGACGGTCAATTTATTGACATATGCACGGTTACACGTCCTGACGGTAATTATGATTTATTTGCTAATATCAAACGTGTAATAAACGGTGTAACAAGATATTATCTTGAAAGACTAACTGAAACAGTTGAATTTTCAAGGTTTGAAGATTTTGTTTCAGACGTTCCTGAAGGTGCAACTGCAACAGATATTCTTGAATTAAAACAGGAAGATAAACACGCATTTTACAGGGAAATTGCAGAAGAATTACGTGAATGTAATTATCTTGACTGTTCAATGAAATATTCAGGACTACACACAAGCACAATAACACTGAATAAAACAACAAAGGTTTTAACCTGTTCAAGTGCAGATTTTTCTTTAAATGATGTAGGAAAAAGAATATGGTATAAAACAGTTACAGGTCGTGAATATGGTATTTTAGATATTGTTGAATATACTGATTCAACACACGTTAAAGTTAATATTCTTCTTGAACCAACAAGTTTATCAACTTCAAAATGGTATTTATCTGCAACACACTTAACAGGTTTAAATCACCTTGAAGGTGAAACAGTTGCCGTTGTTGGTAATGGTGGTTATATTGGTGATTTCGTTGTTGAAAACGGTGAAGTTGATATTTCAAGTGCTAACGTTAATAAAGTTGGCACGGCAATTATCGGTTTGAAATATAAAGGTGTTTTGAAAAGTCCTAACTTGGGGTTACTACTAACTTCAAACGGAACACAAACTTTCAGTAATATGAAAAATATTTATAAAATCGGCTTACAAATGAGTTTTTCGGCAGGTGGTAAAGTCGGAAGTAATTTATACGATTTAGCAGACGTTCAAGACTTTAACCCTGAAGGTCTGTATGACGTACCACCTTTACCAATGGACGAATACAAAGAAATTCAATATGAAGACGATTATGACCGTGAAAAACATTATTTTGTAGTACAAGACAGTCCGTTACCATTTCATATAACGGCTATAATTCCACACTATAAACACGTTTCAAGAACGTAGAAAGGATATATAAAATGGCATTACCACTTATACCGATAATTCTTGCAGTTACTGCACTTGGTTCAGGAATTGTTCAAGGAATTTCTAACGCAAAAAATGCAAAAGCAGAAGCAAATGAAGTTGTGAATCAATTAAAAGAACAGAGTTCAGAACGTGCAAGACAAGCAAAAAAACTTATGCAACAACAAAAAACATCTTTCTTGAAAAGTGGTGTTTACTTTGATTCAGGTTCACCGTTAGCAGTTATTGATGAAACGTTTGATACTATGAGCAAAGACATAAATGCTATGGAAAAAGATGCCAATGCAAAAATAAATAACCTTATGCGACAAGGTAAAACTGCATTTTATAACTCACTTCTTGAAGGTGTTGTTAATGCAGGTATGGGTTATTTCTTGGGTGGTGGTTCAAAGGCAACTGCATCACTCGGTAATATCGGCAGTAAAATATCTAATTCAAAACTCGGTACGGCAGTTCAAAATTGGTACAATTCTTCTCGTGGTTGGACTAAAGGAAGTTTTGGAAACCTGCCAACAAGCAACGGTTTACCTTCAGGGAATACCACAAAAATAGTATAGGAGTAAATAACAATGCACATACAACAAGGTGACGATAGACAATATTTTTCTAAAGGAATTGCTGAACTTGATACTTCAGGTCAAATTGCTGATATGTTCGGTCAAGGTGTGCAAGCAGGTGTTTCAATTACTCAAAAGGCAAATGAATCAACTCTTGCAAGTAATCAAATTGATTTATCAACAAAATTTCTTGCAGAAAATAATAAAATAAATTTGAAATATCAAGCAGACCCGACAAACCCACAAAGAGAAGTTGAACTTAAACAGGCATTTGAATCACTTTCAAATCAGTATAAGGTAAACCCACTTTGTCAAAAACAGTGGTCTGATATTAAGACAAATGTTTATGACAGATATAAAACGTATAATGCTCAATGGGTTGAAAAACAACAACAAAGCAATATTCAAACTAATCTGAAAAACGGTTATGAAAACCTGACAAATCAGGTTTCAATGTTAGGTTTAAACGGTGCAAATATTGATGAAGTACGTCTGATTTATGCTAACGGAATTGAAGGACTTCGTAACGGTGCAGTTGCAGGTTTAGGTGAAGTTGTTGTTGATAACTTTTTAAAAGATGCAAACCATGATGTTATGGCAACATATATTTCTGCACTTGCACTGAATAACCCACTTGAAGCACAAAGACTTTTAAAAGACGAGGGTGTTAGAAACGATATAGGCAGAGCAGAAACACTTGAAAAACTTGAAAATTACGTTACTACATCTTTGAAAAATCAAAGCACAAGAACGGCAGTTGAAGAACTCGGTAATACTTTACGCAGTATGAATTCTGAAGATGCTGAAACAATTCTTGACGGTAAAGCAGATTTAAACAAAGTAATGAAATTTATTGAAACTAATAAAAATTTACCTGAAGGAAGTAAAGACCTTGTACTTGGTATATATGGACTTTCTTCAAAAACAGACTACTACTATGACAGGGATAAAAAGAAAATTGTGAAAGACCCTGAAGGTGGTAGTCGTGGTTCTCGTGTTGGAACTGCTAAAATGACACCATTAGACAAAAAACTATGTGCAGAACAACTTGAACAAGACCTGCACGATTTAATCAGTTTTTCAACAGATAATTCAGGCAATTACAATGTCAAGGAAATTAAAAAAGGAAAGCAACAACAACAAGCACAACAGGGTTTGTTTGGTTATATGCAGAATATAGCACGTATGCAGGGTAATATTGATTCTGCATATTCAGCAGGTGTTATCACAAAAGAAGAAAGAAACCGTATGATGAACCAATACATCACACCTGTTACAGACTATCTTGAATCTAATTTAAGCCAACTTGACGAAAGTTCTATTAAAGGTATTGCAGGTAAAAAATTAGGTTATGACAGAATTGCAAAACAATTCAGTACAGAAGGTCTGAAAAAACAAGCAGATATTCTTGAAGTAAACAAACAGAAATTGTTTGCACAAAATTACTATCTTGATGAATTAAACAAAGTTGTTGCAAAAACACCGAACTTAAAAAGTGTTTATGATATTGAATCTTTACCTTCAAGACAACAACAAGAGATTTATAAAACGGCTTCTGAAAATGCCTTGTTACGTGCGAAAAGGTGGACGGATAAACCTGAATATTTCTTTGCTAAAGAATATCCAACCGTTTACACACAACCGTTCACCTTTTTTAATAAACAAGAAGCAGGACTTATTAACAGAGTTGTTGCAGAAGCAGTTTATAAAAGAGAGTTTGAAAACCCTGACGGAACATCTAAACTGAACCTTCAGGACTTTGCAAACAATAAAATGATTACTGAAATAAATAATCAGGCAAAAGTGAACAGAATCAAGGCAGGTGGTACGTTAGATTTAAGAAGTACAGAAATGTCAATTTCAAGACCTGCACCTAAAAATATAAACGAATTCTACCAAAGGGTTAAAGCACTCGGTGTAACACCTGAACAGTTCATGGAAGATGCAAGAAACAGAGGTTTTTTAAGAACACCTGATATGACATTAAAAGAACGTTTCAGATATGCACATATGCAACAAACAGGACAAATTGACCCTATGGCAGGTTATTATCATGCACTTCAGGAAGCAGAACACGCAAAAGCACTACAAGACAAGAAAAAGAAAAAATAAGAGGTAACAACATGGCATTGTTTCAAGAAGAACAAATTACGCAAGAACAATTTAATGATAAATATAATTTGAATCAACCTGATACTTTTTCTAATTTAGGTTATGACGATATTATTAAACAAAGACAGGAAACACGTCAGAAACGTATTGAAGACGAGAAACAATGGGTTTCAAATATCGTTTCACCTGATAAAATCAACGAATGGAAAAGTCAAGGTTCTATGACTGCACTTCAGGTATGGCACAAGAAAAATAAAAACGAACTTGTACCATATATGGGTTCTTGGAAAGAAGGAAGCAAGTCTTTTGATATTAAACATATTTCAGATAAGATTCAGACAGGTCAGGTTATAACTCCTGAAGAACGTCAGAAGTTTGAAGACTTTGTACTTGACCTTGCTGAAATACAAACACGTGGTTACACGTTTGGTGGTGGTGCTATGAATATCGGTCTTGAAACAATACCGTTCATGGCTGAATTTGGCATTGGTTTATTAACTTCAGGTGGTACAGGTTCAGTCGGTGCAACTTCATCAAAATTAAGCACTGAAGTTCTGAAAAAAAGTCTGAAGAAACAAATTGCAGAAGGTGTTAAGAAAACTGTATATAACGCAACAATAAACCCACGCACATACGCATTTACTGCAACAAGATTACCACAACAAGTACGTGCAAGAATGGGTGACATTATGCTATCTGATACAGTTGCAATTTCACCTGAAGGTCAAGCAATATTAAAAGAATCTGAAGAAAAACCTGCAATTGCTTTTATGAAAGCATTAGCACTAACAAACATTGAAACTGCTTCTGAATTATCAGGTGCAATGTTGGTAAGACCTGCATTAAAAGGAATGGGTGAATTAGGCAAAGTTATTGCAAGTCCTGTTCTGAAACATTTCCCTGAAGGTTTTACAGAACAGTTTGTTAAACTTGCAGAAAAGGTGACAAAATTGCCGTTTGCAAAAGCCGTTGATGATTTAGGTTTTAACGGAATTCTTGAAGAAATGGGTGAAGAAAGAGTTGGTGACTTGCTTCAAGTTGCATTTAATCTTGACGGTGAAGAAGGTTATTCATTTGAACAATTACTTGATGCTTTATTTCCTTCACCTGAACAGTTAGGTCAGGAAGCAATATCTTTCGGTGTAACAGGTTTAGGAATGAACGCAGTTGATAAAGGTATTAAATCTTTACCAAAAGCAGGTGAAAAATATACTAAAGACGGTTTTTTAATTGATGCAGGTATATTCAGAATTGCAGGTTATGATTCTTATTTAGATTCAAAAGTAAAAGAAGAACTTGCTAAAAAAGGAAAATCTGAAGAAGAAATTGACAATGCAATAAACTTTTCAACTCGTGATGACAAAGTTCAGTTCTTAAAAGAAACAAACACACCGTTTGACACTAAAAAAGAATATGATGCAAAAGAATTTGAAAAGGACTTGAAATGTGCTGAAGTTGAAGACAAAGCATATGAAAAACTCATGCAAGGTGGTTTAAGTCAAGACGTTGCATTTGCGAACGCAAAACTTTTCGGTCAGTTCTTTAAAAAATATGGTTCAGGTAATATCAAAGCATTTGATGAATGGTTTGATAAATTTGACGTGCAGTATAATGTTCCTTCTAATCAGATAAATACATTTTTTCAGTCTGCATATCATGGAACACCTCACAGGTTTGATAAATTTTCACTTGACCACATAGGTTCAGGCGAAGGTAATCAGGCACATGGTTGGGGTTTGTATTTTGCAGGCAATAAAGATGTATCTGAAAATTACAGAATGGGTTTAGTGGATAAAAGTAAATCTACTAAATACAATTATGGTGGTGAACCTATTGAACAAACAGAATTTAAAGACATAGATAATCAATACTTATCTTATTTGTTTACCTTTGGAAAAAATGAAACAGTTAATATTTTAAAAGAAGATATTAAATATGCTGAAGAATGGGGTGAAGAAAACAAAAATATTCAACGTCAAGAAATTTTAGAAGGAAATAATAAATACTTAAACAAACTGCAAAAACAATTGAAATTATTAGAACGTTTAGAAACTGAAAAATTAACAATGTCAGAAGGTCAATTATATAAGGTTGACATACCTGAAAATGATGTACTTCTTGACGAAGATAAAAAGTTTTCTGAACAACCTGAAAAAGTACAAGAAGCAATTAAAAAACTTGCAGAAGATTACAATATTCAAGAACTTAAAATTGAATCAATAAAACATTTTATCAAACGTGTTGTAGATAAATTTGGTAAAAAAGCAGGTGATATTGTTCAAGAAATTTATGATGCTGAAATTGAGAATAACGAATATGATGCAATTGAAACCAATAAAATGGTTGAAGATGCATGGGATAAATGGAATCAATTTGAACTTGATAATAATATTGATGTGAACTATGACGATTTTAATATAAATGAAATATATTCTACTATTGACAAAAATATAACAGGCAAACAAATATATAAAACCTTGGTTTCGTATAGTAGTGAAAAACTAATGACAGACAGTCAAAGAGAAGCAAGTATATTATTAAATAAATATGGCATTAAAGGTATTACTTATAATGGTAAAGAAGACGGTAGATGTTATGTAATATTTGATGATAATGCAGTTGATGTTCTGAAAACTTATTATCAAGAAGCAAACGAATCTGAAGACAAAGAAGAAGAAAAACTTATTGCAGGGTACACTTACCCTGAAGTTTTAGAAAAACTCACTGAACTTTATGAAAAATTCGGTGAAGAAGAAAACAAACTTTCTGAACAAGAAAAAGATAGTCTTATGGCTAAAATTCATGTTCTTGAAGATGCGTTTGATATTTCTGAAAACCCTGAAAAATTCAGCAATGAAGATAGAAGAATGGAAGTAATGCTTAATGCTTACTATATTATGAATGACCAAGAAATACCTGAAAACTACATTGACACTGACAAAAAATCAGCAAGAACATATAACGATTATGTTAAGATGCACAGGGAAAAGAAAGCGAAAAAAGAAGCAGAATATTACGGTTATTTCACTGAAGGACAAAATAAAAATATTATAACTATCATGGCTAATCATGATAGTTCTACTGCACTGCATGAACTCGGTCACTTATTCTTGAACGGTTTGAACGAACTTGCAAGGGTTGATAAAAACGCAGAAAAACAACTTGAAGCAGTAAATAAGTGGTTAGGTTATTCAGGTGAATACACCGTTGCACAACAAGAAAAATTTGCAAGAAGTTTTGAAGCATATCTTTATAAAGGTAAAGCACCGAATAATTATTTAAGGCAGGTATTTGAAAACTTTAAAGAGTGGTTAAAATCTGTCTATGATGATATTACAAGTCTTGAAAACAAAGGTGCTGATATATCTGATGAAGTTCAAGAAATGTTTGATAATATGTTTGGTGGTGATGAATACTATGAAGAACGCAAACAGGCAAACGAACTTCTGAAACGTGTAAAAGATATTGTTAGAAAAGAAAAACTTGAAAAATTACCTGAACGTGACAACACTGAACTTGATGAAAAATCAAAAAGATATAAAGATGTTTCTTATGAAATATTATCTGTTGGTACAGGTAAAAGTGTTAAATACCTGAAAACTATATTTGAAACAGATTCAAATAAAAAATCTTTCGGTAAAAAACGTGAAGCAATTCAAGAACTACTTGATAAAGTTGATGATAAAATTACCACTTCAGGTGGTATGCGTGCACATTGGCTTGAATTTTACGGTGACACAGGTGTAAGTTATGACAATGATGAAATTGACGGTGATTACAAACTTGTTGAACAAGCACTTGATGTAATTATTAACAGGTCATATAACATTTCAAATATTGAAAATGAACTTGATGAACGTGCACAATACTATGAAAAAGCAATTGATGAAGCAGATAGACAATACAAGGTTCTGTTAAGCAACTTCAGAAAAGGAAACAGAAACGTTGCACTGTCTGCAATATATGAATGGCTTGAAGGTCTTAATGATGAAATTAAACAGGACTATGAAGACAGGTTTATTTATGATTCAGGTGTAATTGAAAGAAACGAAAATGCAGATAAATTTGACAAAGCAAAACGTCAGATTCTTTCAAAAGCACTTGAACTTAAATCGGAATTTGATTCAGTTAATGATAACAAAGTATATCAAGAAACAGTTAAGCAAATAATGAGAAGTTTAGACTTCTTGCAACCTTCTGACAAAGCAAAACTTACTGCAAATATTCTTGATGTACCTTCTGTAAGTTTCTTGATGTCTTCATTAGATAACATCATGGACATTGCTAAAACAATGGAAGATGTTAATTTAAGAAGAAATCTTGAAAGAGAAATACACAAAGAACTTCAGGGTACAAAGAACGTTAAAAAGAACGGTAGGAGTGTTGGAAGATACGATTACAGAACAAACAAACTGTTTGAAGAATTACGTGAACTTGATAGACTTTCACCTGAAAGAGCAAATGAATTACGTCTTGAATCAGGTAAATTTGCAACTGCTGAAGATAACGGTCTGTCATTTAAAGATAAACTTATCAATAAATTCTTGTCATATAAATCAGGTGGTAGAACCTTTGCTGATACTGACCTTATGAAAGAATTATATGATGCTATTGTGAAAATCAAGTTAGCAGGTAAAAGTGCAAAGTCTGAACTTGACCTGATAGAAAAACTTGATGAAACAAAAGATATTGAAGAATTGATAAATATTGTTCAAGGTAAGAAACAAGCAGGTAATATCATAAAGAATTACATTGATAAAGTTGCAAACCTTGAATCAACTCTTAACGCAATATTCAATAAAAATATCAAAGACAGATACGGTGCAGAAATACTGTATGCTGAAACGCAAGCACAAGCATGGCAACACGAACAAAAACAAAAGTTTGAACGTGAAGTTGCAAAGATTTATGGCTTGCCTGAATGGTGTTGGGATAAGAAAATTCTTGAATATTTAGGTGAAAAACACACATATCCTGAAATAAGAAGAAAGTACGATACAAACGGTGATTTATTAAAAACACGTAGTGTTGACAGAACTCTTACTAAAATGGATATTATTCAGGCATATATTTGGTCAAAAAATGAAGTGCTTGAAAAACGTCTTATAAATCAATTCGGTGAAGAAACACTTGAAGCAATGCTTGATGAATTATCTCTTGAAGATGTCAAATTTGCTGATGCAATGATGAACGTTGCACAGTCTTTCTATCCTCTTGTTAATAAAGCATTTATCAACAAGTACGGTTTAGACCTACCAAAAGTTTCTTGTTATTTTCCTTCAACACCTGAAAGAGGTTCTGAAGTTGATTTATATAATGACTATTCTTCAAAGTCTTTGAATAATAGTTTTACAAAAGCACGTGCACAGTCTGAAACACAAGCAATGGACTTTCATAACCCTGTTGCAACACTTTACAACCATATTGAAGGTGTTTCAAAGTTTGTGTTCATGTCTGATAGTTTAGACCGTGCAAATTTAAGATTCAAAGATTTAGACTTAAAACGTGTCATTATAAATAAATACGGTGAAGACGTTTACAGAACTCTTGAACAAGCATTGATAAATGTTACATACAAAAAAGAAGCACCTGTTTTCAACGGTATGAATAAAATTATTGACAATATGGTTGGTAATTGGATTCAAGCAAACGTTGCAGTTAAACCAATTGTAGGTTTAAAACAGTTACTATCTGCAAATAACTATGCCGTTGATATGCCGTATATGAAATGGCAAGCAGGGTTCTTGAAAGCACTTGCACACCCTAAACAAACAATTGATTATGTTATGAGCATACCTTACATAAAAGCAAGGTATGAAGGCAGTTATGCAAACGAATTTTTAAAACAAACAGTTGAAAATAGTGCATTTGCAATGTCTAAAAAATTAAAAGATGCTTGCAATATGTTTATCAAAATGGGTGATATTGGTGCAATTATTTTCGGTGGAAAACCTTACATTGATTATCTGATAGAAGAAAAAGGAATGTCTGAAGAACAAGCAATTAAACAGTTTATTCTTTCAACAAACCGTTCACAACAGTCAAGTGCAGTTTCTTCTTTATCAAACTTTCAGGTTAATATGACACGTAACCCTATGGGTAAACTGTTTATTGCATTTAAAAACTCACCTCAACAGTACATACGTATGTGTGGTGATGCAATTGTTTCAACTGCTAACGGTGATATGACAAAAGCACAATGTGCAAAGATGTTGTTTCAGTTCGGTTATTTGCAACCGTTCTTGTATGCAGTTGCAACTTCAGGTTCATTTTTAAGATTCTTGTTTACAGGTGATGATGATGACTTTAAAAAAGATGCTTCAATGAGTATCTTTAATTTCGGTTCTGATGCATTGCCGATTATAGGGGATATTTACAAATATGCACTTAATAGAATGGCATATAAAGAAAAATTTATGCCACAAAACACACCATTATTGGGTGATATTCAAGCAGAAATAAACAAGATTTCAAAAGAAGATGTTTCACTTGCAGACTACCTTGATGCAGTTGGTTATCTCGGTTTACACGTTGGACTTGGTTATAACTCAAAAGCATTTACAAATATGGGTTCAGGTGTTGGTGATATTGCTAAAGGTCAATATGGTCAAGGTGCAATGAAGGTTCTCGGCTATACAGAAAAGAGAGCAAAACACATTACAGGAAATGAAGACAAAAAGAAAAAGTAAAGGAGTAATTTTATTATGGCAAATGAAGTAAATTACAGTCCTTGTAAATATACAGGGAATGGAAGCACAACACAATTTTCTTTTAATTGGAAAATTTTCACGGAATCAGACATTACTGTTAGACTTGAAAAAATTTCAACAGGAGTACAAACAACCTTGACATATGGAACAGATTACAGTGTTTCTTTCGGTGAAGTTGCAGGTTATATAACTTGTAATTCTGCACCAACGTCAGAATATTATGTAATTATTTCAAGAAACGTTTCTGATTATCAAAGCAAAAAATATTCAACATCAACAGGTTTTCAAGGTTCTGAAATAGAAAATTCTTTTGATAAAGTTTCATGTAATCTGCAAGAACTTGATTATACATTGCAACGTTCAATTAAAGTTGCAGTTGGTTCTTCTAACCTTGATATGACATTACCTGCACCTTCAGCAGGTAAAACCCTGAAGTGGAATGAAGAAGAAACAGGTCTTATAAATTCAACAATTGACGTTGATGAACTTGAAAGTATTGCAACAAGATTACATGCAAGCATTGATAATATTGATACAGTTGCAGAAGATATAACAAACGTAAACACAGTTGCAAGTGCAGTTGATGATGTAATTGTTGTTTCAGGTTCAATAAGCAATGTAAATACGGTTGGTACGGATATTGAAAATGTTAATGCAGTTGCAGGTGATTTAACAAACATTGATACGGTAAAAGCAGATTTAACAAACATTGATACTGTTGCAGGTATTTCAAATGATGTAACAACCGTTGCAGGTATTTCAGGTGATGTTACTGCCGTAAAAAACATTGCAACAAATGTTACAACAGTTGCAGGTTCAGTTTCAAATGTTAATGCAGTTGGTGCAGATATTTCTAACGTAAACGCAGTTGCAGGTGATTTAACAAATATTGATGCAGTTAAAACAAACGCAACAAATATCAATGCAGTTGCAGGTGATTTAACAAATATCAATGCAGTTGCAAGTGACTTAACTAATATTGATAGTGCTTCAGGCAATGCAACTTTAGCAAAACAATATGCAATTGGTGAACCTTCTGAACCAACTGAAGGTTCTGCTAAATATTGGGCAGGTCAAGCAGCCGCAGGTCAGATTCAAGCAGACTGGTCACAAAATGATAATACTAAAAAAGATTACATTAAAAATAAACCTACAAAGTTGAGTGATTTTACAGACGATACTTCAACAAACCCTGTTGACTTCGCTGAAGACTTAACTGACTTAACTGTTAATGTTACTGACCTGAATAAAATTGAATCTTATTCTGCACGTGACTTTGATTATTTACAACCTGATTTTATTAAAGCCGATAAAGGCAGTGTGACAATAAAAGCAGGTACAACAATTAAATTAAAATCAGGCAGTTATTACCATACAAGCATTGATTTAACCTATGCAATAGGTGATATTCTTGACACAGGTTCAGTTCAAGCAGGAAAAGATTATTACTTTTATATGAACAATGATGAAGAAATTGTTGCTTCATTAAGTGAAACTGCACCTTCAGGTTATACGGCTGATGACGTTGTTCTTATTGGTGGTGCTCATACTCTTTGTGTAGGTGTTACGGCATCAAATGCACCAACACTACCTTCTGATAGTTTTTGGTCAACTCACCCTGCAATAGGTTATGATGCAGGTCATTTTATACCTAACAGTTCATGGACACCTGCATTTAAGTCTGCTTCAAAAACAGGTAATAAAGGACAGGTTTTAATTGACCATTACGGCATTGAGAAGTTTTGGGTAGATATTTATTTACAGTCAGGTACAGGAACGGCAACGGCTTCTTCTTATAGTGGTACGATTACGAATAGCCGTCAACCTATTCAGCATCAATTTGATATGAACCTTGTAGGTAAAAAATTACCAACAGACCAACAGTTTATGATATTTGCTGAAGGTTCAAATCAATGCACAAATATTGCAGGTAGTGCAATTCCTTCAGCAAAATTGACAGGTGGATATTCTGACACGGCAGGTAAAAGAATGATTTCAGGGTTCTTTGTTGAATGTTGTTGTGGTTACTTATGGCAATGGGGTGACGAAATTGCACCTGTTGGTGGTAGTGGTTGGAACGAATATGCCGTTACTAATAGAGGTAGTTCTTACGGTATGCCGTACGTTTTGAGATTCGGTGGGGTTTACGGGAGCTCGTCTCACTGTGGTTCTTGGGCTCGTGATTGTAACGGTACTCGTACGGATGTGCACACGAGCAATGGTGCTCGTGGGGTGAGTTTGCATATTGAAATACCTCATACGTAAAGGGTTT
>Ga0310690_10001755_pt1 | contig 37635 bp, 16 predicted proteins | sample AusTroGonzalo_MG_2_FD_207661 | JGI IMG/M metagenome (GOLD analysis project Ga0310690, IMG submission 207661) | Bovine rumen microbial communities from tropical cattle in Woodstock, Queensland, Australia - Gonzalo_04 (v2) (version 2) | ecosystem: Host-associated > Mammals > Digestive system >...
AAAAAGCAGCGAGCAGCCGTCGGATTTTTTTTCTTCTTTGTTTTCAGCCGGAGCTGTCGCGCCGTCTGCAGGAGCTTCTGAATTTTCTGTATCGCCGGAGTCAGTTACACCGTCTGTCGGTTCGCTGTCGCCCGTATCGCCTGGAATTTCTGTTTTGTCGGTGTCTGCTTCATCATCCGGAGCAGGAGAGATAACATCTCCATCACTTTCGCCGGCTCCTTCCTCACCTACATAAGCAAGCTGGACATCACATGTTTCGCAACATCCTTTGTTTTCACAACTTCCTGCCGCCTCAACACACTCGAATTTAGTCTTATACACGTTTCTCATGCTCTCATTCTGACAGCAATTTGCAATGTCTTCAGCCAATCCGCCTTCCCTGCCGCCACTGTTTACCGGAGTATCGAGGATTGTTTCGATTTCTTCTTCGGTAACAGATTCAAAACATGTGTTTGTAAAAGTCGTTTCGTAGGAAACACACGCGTTGAAAATTTCAGAATCGGTGCAGATCGTTCTTGGAGTAGCTATTTCCGTTCCACATTCTTTTTCCAGAACAGCCGTACACCCTTCTGCACTGAAATTTTGATTAACACCTGTTTTGACTCCTATAACACCGATACAATCGCATGTATAGTGGTCATCATTGGATGTAAGACACCAGCCAGCTTCGTTTTCACAATAAAACGGGGCACCTTTACAAATTTCTTCATCAAGTTTTTCCACGCATTCTTCTTCGTTTGCCGGCATGAATGCTTCTTCAATAGGTCTGGAATCAAAGACTCTGTATCCGGTTGAACAGATACACTCTTGGACGAACCGATGTTCCTCCTCTGAAATTTCGTAATTACAAGTCCCTAATTCGGATTCGCACGACATTTTTTCGTTTTCCGCAAAAAGAGTTGTCGCAAGCGCAAGCATTGCGGTAAAAATCAAGAATTTCTTACTCATAGTTTGCCTCCAATGAAATTGTTAAAAATGTTTCGTTTGCATCATCTTTCGTTACAGTCGTTTTGACCTCCGAAGCTTAATAATAAACAGCTGGATTTTATAATTATTTCTGTGTATTGCAAGATTGGCGAAACGATAAATAATGTTGGAAACCAAAAAATGTAGGTCTGCAAGAAAGTAATCATGAAAGATGTTTATAACTCTTGACTAATCTGAAAAAATCATTATAATACCGCCGTTTTTTTTTGTTCTAACAAATGTGGAGATGATTATGGCTAACAAAGAAAACAAAATCGCTAGACTCGCAATTGATGACCGTTGTGAAGGTTGCAACAACATAGCTGCTACAGAAGAGGGAAACTTCTGCTCGAAGTACGCTGATCCTTCGTTCCACTGGGAAGGAGACCAGATCTGCGCGTTCGCAACACACGTTAAGAGAGAAGTCAAGGTAAACACCAAAAAGCTTAACCCCCTTAAGGCTTCGAAACGTTCTCAGGGTCACAAATAGTAATTGGAACACTTTTACTTTATACAGTTTCCTGAGCAATTCTTTCATCTTAAACAGTCGGTAAACGACGCGGTTCCTGTAATCCCGTTTTTTGACGATTTGTCGGTTTTTAACAGGCTTGCCTCATCGCTGAAAAGGTGGGGCAGGTCTGTTTCTGTTTTTTACGAAGAGGCGGCATATCCGCTGGATCAGTTTCTGGCTCAGGTGAAGCTTTTCGACTCGGTCTTTACCTTCGATCCGAACGCTGCCAAATTGGTACGCGGTGCCAGTTTCGGGGGAAAGATCTATCTTTTCAGCAGCTTCAGGATGCTCGCCGACGTCGGGTTTTTCAAAAAATATTCGATAGATCCGGTGGTCTGCGGCAGATCGAACTACGAACTTGCGAAGAGCAGCGGGCTCGAGCCCGTCTACTACGTCACGGATAAGGCGTGTATCGCCGATTTCGGGCTCTGCATCTCGAGGAGGAGCACTCCGCAGATCCCATTCGGCTGTGACTGCCGGTGCCGCGAAAAGAGTCTGGCGAAGGCTGGGGTCGAATTTCCGGTCTCGATGAAGCCTGAGTTGGTAACTCCCGAGGATTGTTCATGGTTCCTCTTCTCGGAAAAGACGGTCTATCCGGCTGTGCACTCTGCTGAGGAGCCCAGGAACCAGTCGCTGGAGAGGTGCTGGAACTACCGTTATCCGCTCGGCGTAGAGATCCTGAAGCCGGGAAAAACCACCGACAAGAGGGTCTACACCTTCGCGGCAGACAGATCGACCCCGCATCTCATCGAAAAGGAGCTTATCGGATTTTACGGCTACAGCGGATCGATCTACCGCGGTGTCTGGCTTGATCCTTCATGCGCAAAGATGCTGAAGTATGATGAAAATCGCGTAAACGTAGAAATTTCAGGAACTTATCAGACAGTGCTGATGATACAGCGCTACACGGAGGAGGAGAAGAACCTCCTCAAATCGGCCCGTCATTTTATCTACACTCTGCCGGAACAGAGGTTCGTCGAGCCCCGTGTGGAGAGGGTGAAAACCGAAGTAAAGCCGCGGACGGGGCGCAGGTACTCCGACCGCGTCAGGATTTCGGTCATTTCGGACGATCCGAGGCGTTTCGCAGTCTTCAAGAGCAGGAACGTCGAGCGCCGGATCCTGATCTACGACCGCAACGTCCCCGCCGATTTTTCGGATTTTCTGCTTATCCCCGGGATATTGAATCCGAAAGATATAGAAGAACTTTCAAAACTTGAGAAAATCAAGGGCTTTGTCGTTTTCGATCAGATCTCGCTGGATACATATTCAGAGCTTTTCCCGGGCAAAACGATCCTTCTTCATCCGCTTTCGACGGTGGATCCGGAGGACTCTCCGACCTATCTTTCCGCATCGACGACGGTTTTTGTTTCGCGCTACCGCTCCGAAAAACGCAGCGACTATTCGTGGAGCGACATCAATATCTTTCTTGAGAACAAAACCGGTTTCTCCGAGTTCGTTTCGCATAAAAAGATGATAAGAAACGGTAAAAAGCGCGAGCTCTGGGTCAATATCGCAGGCATTACCGACAGTGCGGTGAAGTTCCTGAAGGCTCAGGCAGATACGATGATCGTCAGTATGAAATAGCTATTCGTCCTTAAACTCTTCCCTGAATACAGCTTCGACGCGGTCTCTCAGCTCTTTCGGATCTTCTGACTGTTTCGGATAGATCGGCTCTAAAAACTTGAGGAAGATCCCGGCGCACGGGCGGATGAAAGAGTGTCCTTTGATTTTTGCCAGAGCCCGCTCCGAGCCGCGTATGACAATAGGCTGGATCGGAACGTTAAGGGTCGTGCTGATTATCGCGAAGGACTCTTTGAAGTGGTTCAGGGTCTTGTCTGCTGAGCGGGTGCCTTCCGGAAAAATAACTACGTTTTTTCCCATAGTTAAGGCCGCAGCGACATGCTGGAGGGCGGTCGTGATGTTCTGGTTCACGTCGATCAGGATGATGTTGTTGTGACGTGCCATGAACTGCGCAAAACCCGACCGCCAGTGTTTGGCCTTGGCAAGGAAATAGGTCCTGCGCATGATCTTCTGGGGCAGGAGTGAAGCGATGCTCGGCCCGTCAGCGATGCTCCTGTGGTTCGCGACCATTATGCAGGCCCCTTTCGGAAGGTTTTTGGCACCGCTTCCGTGCATCCGGTAGAGTATGTGCATCAGATTTTTGAAGAAAAATATCGTGAAGGCGCCGATCCACGACGGTTTGCCGATATTTATCTGCGGCAGCTTGTTTATGAGGATCTCCCGCCACGAGAATTTTTCGGCTTTGGCGGACTGATGGCTGTTTTCAAGCCGCGCAGAGAGCAGTTTCAGCGTGCTGCACTGATCGAGTTCCTGCTGAGTCAGCGCAACTCCGAAGGTGTTTTCAACGTGTGCGATGAGAGAGACTTTTGTCAGGGAATCCATCCCCAGATCGATCTCGAAGTGGGCGTCCGGAGCGATATTTTTGATGCCGGTCTCCTCGGTGATGAACTCCTTCAGCGAGCGGTAGATTTCGCTGTCTGGCTCCTCTTTGCTGTTGTCCTTTTCGATCGATCCTTTGCGAGCCAGAGGTTCAAGCAGGAAGCGCTGGAGTTTGCCGAGTTTTGTCTTCGGGAGTTCGCACGAGACTATGTAAAACTTCATTATGTGCTTGTAGGATGCGGTTTTCCGGTTGAAATCGACGACCGCTTCGCGAACGGCCTCTTCAGCCGAGAGGATCCCCTTTTCGCGGATAACGAGCATGTTCGGCAGAATTACAGCCGAAATGACGCCGTCTTTCGAGAAGACACCGATCTCCTTGATGCATGGATAGCCCTTGAGAAGCGCAAATTCAAGCTCTTCGGGGTTTATGTTCTTTCCGTTCGAGGTGACGATGATATCCTTGACTCTTCCGGTGATCTGAAGCCCGAATTTGTCCAGAACACCCGTGTCGCCGGTGTGAAGCCAGCCGTCCCTGATGACCTCGGCGGTCTCCTCAGGACGGTTGTAATATCCCGGCATGACGTTGTCGCCGCGGACGCAGACTTCGCCCGATTCGTCGGTTATGACCTCTATCCCCGGCAACGGTTTCCCGACATAGCCGATCTTCCACTCTCCGGGTCTTGTGAAGCTGATCATAGGACCTGTTTCGGTCATCCCGTAGCCGTTGAGCATATAAAATCCGAGAGCCTTGTATATTTTTGCAATGTTGTTCGGGAGCGCGGCTCCGCCCGAAACGAGATAGTCGAGATGTCCGCCGAACTTTTTGTGGACTGCTGAAAAGATAAGCTTCGACAGCCTCTGCGAGCCGATTTTTTCAGCGATTTTGTAGATGATCCTCGTTATCAGCTTTGCGCGGATCTTCGACATGATCCCCTTCGCCAGAAGCTCGTAAAGTCTCGGAACACCTATGATTATCCCGATTTTTCCTATGCTCAGGGTGTGCAGGATCGACTCTGCGTTAAGTTTTTCGGCGAATACGACCGTCGCTCCGACCTTGACAGGCGCGACAAGCGAGCCCATCAGCGGAAATGCATGGTGAAGCGGCAGCAGGATCATGACATTCCGGTCCGCGCTGTAGATAGGCACATGCTTCGAAACGGCATCGACGTTGTATAAGATGTTCCGGTAGGAGAGCATTACGCCTTTCGGAGTCCCGCTTGTCCCCGAGGTGTAGACGATAAGCGCGATGTCGTCAGGAGCCCCAGCCGGAATGTCCGCAGGTCGGAAATCTGCTGCTTTTGATGTGTCAACGTCATCGGAAGTGATGATCCTGCAGTCGATCCCGGCGTTTTTTATGACACAGTCAACAGACTCGCGCCGCTCTCCGGTCGTAAAAATGATATCGGGAACGACATCTTTCAAAATATACTCCAGATCTGCCGGCTGAGACTGCTCGTCGATCGGAATGACAGTCGATTTCAAGAGAACAGCGCCGTAGAATGCAAAGGCCCACTCGTGGGAATTGGCAGCAAATATCGCTATTTTTGAATGTTTGCCGGATTTTTCGAAAAGTTCCGCAAAACACTGCGCATACTGGGAGAGCTCCGCAAAACTGAACGTTCTGTCGCCGCTTATTATCGCTGTTTTTTCACTAACCTTAAGCATCTGCACCACTAAAAAAGCATAAATTTTCTCAAAACCGGGAACAAAGTAGAAAATATATTTTTAGGTAAAAGAGTCAATCTTTATTAGTTCCAAAAAATGCGTACAATGAGACGCTTTTTTTTGGAGGGGTTAAAATGTGGAAACAGGCGACGACACAGCAGCAGAAGCTCGCTATCATCAACGGACTTCTTCCGCTTACCGCAAACGATTATCTCAGTGCTCTGATCTACCTCAGCGGAGACGATGACGAAAGTATCGTCCAGGCGTCGATGGACCGGCTCAGGACATTCCAGTCCAACAAGATCAGGGCGATGATAACTCCGGATACCCGGCTCAGTTCGGCCCGTTCTCTGGCGCGTTTCGCGAGTGAGCGGCGTGATTCGGCGATCGTTATTTCGCTTCTCGAAGCGGGAAGGCTTGAAATCGACTGGCTTTTGAATCTCTTCGTCACGAACGACCAGAACTTCTGGACTCCGCTTGTTTCGCACAGGGAGCTTGTAAAGTTCTCGCTTCCGCGCAAGGACGACTTCCTGAGGCTTTTCTCGGCTATCAACCTCGTTCTGGCCGACCTTTACACTGAGCAGATCTCCTACCTCCGCGAAGACGAAAAGGTGGTCCAGCCGGCAGAGGAGGAGACTCAGGGCAGGGTAGAGGAGGTCACAGAGGCTGAGGAGGAGGATGAAGACGTCGTCGAGCTTGAAGATACGATCTTCGATTTCCCCGATTTCCTGACATCTGATACCGCTTTCGAGGGACTCTCCGCCGAAGATATGATGGAGCAGCGCAAGAATGTCGCGGAAAGGCTCCGCGAGATGAACATGGGCGAAAAGGTGAAGATCGCGATGCTCGGCAACATGGAGGTCAGGAAGATCCTGATGAAGGATCCGAGAAAGCAGATAATCATGGCGGTCCTCGGCAACCCGCGTATCAGCGACAAGGAGGTCGCGGCAATGGCTGGAGACCCCTCGTCTTCGCTCGAAGTCATAAGCCACATCGCCGGTTCGAAGCCTCTCAGCAAGAGCTATCAGGTCAAGCTCGCACTCATAAACAACCCGAAAACTCCGATAAAAACTGCGCTCGCGCTTCTTGACTTCATCCGTATCGCAGACCTCAAGCACCTTGCGAAGAGCCGTAACGTTCCGAACGTGATCAAAGTCGCCGCCGCCAAGAGGGCGAAATAGAGGAGCTTTTCTGTTCCGCGGCTATGCGGACCCTATTTTGTCTCTTCGCTCCACTCCATCTCCAGGTAGGGGAGCCTGTTCTCCGTGTTTACGCCGCCCGAAGTGATCCTGAATGCGTGCCTCAGGTAAAACCTGACAGCCCTTTCGTTGTCGCGGTAGACGTTGAGGCGTAGGCTCTTTTTGCCGTCGATGGCGCGTTTCAGGAGAGCAGAGCCGATGCCCCTGCCGAAAAAACCGGGCTCCACGAAGAGCGCTTCGAGAAAATCTTCAGTGAAGCATACGACGCCGGCGATACGGTTTTCTTCAATACTTACAAGTGTTTGAGCCTCTCTTATCGTTTTCGAGACAAAGAGCCTGCCGTCGTTTTCAAAGTAGCCTTCAGGGAGCGGCAGCCCGACAGAGTCGTTTGACCTTACATAGAGGGCCCTGAGGCCCGGGATATCTGCTTCCGTGATCGGCCTTATCAAGATAATTTGTTGAAATTATTGAAGTTTACTCGTATGCTCCGGCTCTTCTGAGCATGTCTACGATTTGGTAGTTGCCGGTGAACTGGGCGCGGATTATCGCGGTCCTGCCCTTGTCGTCCTTGGCGTTCAGGTCTGCCTTCTTGCTGATCAGTATCTGAACGGCTTTTTCGAAGCCGCGGCCCGCGACGATCATCAGCGGGGTGCTCTTCTGCTTGTCGGTGATGTTGAAGTTGGCGCCGCGGTTGAGCAGTTCGACGACGACGTACTCCTCGCGTTTCGCACAGGCGTAAAGCAGTACGGTTTCGCCGTTTTTATCCTTCGCCTCGAGGTCGGCATTGGCGGCCAGAAGGAGCTGGATCATCTTGTTGTCGCCGTTTCTTACGGCATACCAGAGCGGGAAAAGCCCGTCCTGGAAGCGGCGGTTTACGGAGATGCCGCGCTGGATGAGGTTCTCGGTGATGTCGTGGTAGCTGTTCAGCGTTCCGAATGCCATCAGTTCGTCCTGCTCGGAGCGTTTTTCGATCAGAGCGTCTTTCGAGAGCAGGTAGAAGACGACGTCGCGGCGGTTTTCGCGTTTTGCGTGGATCAGAGCCGTGTCACCGTTTTTGTCCTGCGCGTCGATCATTGCTCCCTTTTCGGCGAGCGTCTTGACCTGACGGATCTTTCCCTTGCCTGCAACGACGATTAGCGGAGTCTCGCCCTTCGTGTTGGAGTGGTTGATGTTTGCGTTGCGCTCGAGCAGGAAATCCGCGATGTCGTCGAAATTTTTGTAGAGCGCAATGAGGAGCGGAGTGTTTCCGAACATGTCGGCGGGGTCAACTGATGCGTTGCCCTCAAGGAAGAGCTTTACGAGCCCGATGTTGCCGCGGGATGTGGCGATGACGAGCGGGGAGTTGCCCTCGTTGTCGCGCAGATCGACCTTTGCGCCGTTTTTGACCAGCATGTGGACCATTCTCGGTTTATCCGCAAAGACCGCGTAGAGGAGCGCCGTGCGCCTCTGGTTGTCCATCGCATCAACGTCAGCGCCGCGTGTGATCAGTGCGTTGGCGATCTCCTTTTTGTCGTTTTCGACGGCCCAGAAGAGCGCCGTTCTGCCTTTGTTGTCCTTGCTGTTCAGGTTAGCGCCGTTTTTCGCAAGTATCTCGATCATTTTCGTGTTGTTGGTGAATGCGGCGATCCAGACCGCGCTGAGACCGTCCTTGAAGCGGTTGTTGATGTTGACCTTGAGGTCGCCGGCAAGCAGCTGGACAAGCTCTTCGTCGCCGATGACGAGACCGCGCTGCAGAAGGAAGGTCGCCTCGTCGTTTTTAAGAGTCGCGCCGTACTTTCCGAGAAGTTTCGCGACATCGTAACGCCGCGTCGAGACGCAGTAGTTGAGGAGGCTTTTGCCGGATGGGTCTGCGACTCGCGGATTCGCACCCGCCTTGAGGAGCTCTTCGGCGATATCCGCACGGTTCTTGACCGATGCGTACCAGAGGAGCGTAAGACCGTCCTCGTAGACCGTATTCACGCTCGGACGAAGCGCTGTAAGCGATTTGACCTTCGGGTAATCTTCATTCGTAACTGCCTGTTTTAACATAAGATCTACATCTTTCGACGTCCTAAGGACACCGGCAGCCGCAAGACGTTTTATGACCTCGCTGTTGCCCGTTTCGACAGCCCAGAGGAAGATCGTCTGGCTGTTTTTGTCGCGGACTTCGACACTCATGCCCGCCTTCAGGAATATGTCGAAAACATCCCACGATTTTTTCATCGCGGCGTGCCAGAGCGCGGTCCTGCCGTCATCGAAGGTGACATTCAGCGTGTCGCGCTGCTTTGCAGTGAGGGTCGCAAGCCATGTGTCGTTTTTGTCTACGGCGATCATCATCAGCGATTTCGATTCTACTGAGGTCAGCTTCGCCCCGCGGCCCGAAAGATAACCGACCATCTCGTTGTATCCGGTCAGGATCGCCAGTAAAAACGGCGACATACCCTCTTTGTTGTGATAGTTGACGTTCGCCCCTTTTGCGAGAAGCGATCTGATCTGGTCGCCGTCGCGTGTCTTGACCGCCGCGATGAGATCGTTGTTTACCTCCTCGAGACTCTTGACGATAGGTGTGAGGGTGATCGTCCTTTTTATTTTTTCGCCGTTTTTGATGTTTACCGATTCATCCTTCGTGTTGTGGCCCGCAAGCTCGTAACGGATGGTGTGGACACCCGGCTCAAGACCTTCGATCCTGCAGGGGGCGGTGCACTCCTTCTTGTCGGCCGACGAGACGTCTACCGTGACGTAGATGCCTGATTTCGATGATGAAAATTCGATCGAACCGGGGATGACGGCCGGAGCTTCGGCTACAGGTGCGGTTTCGACCGGAACGACGTACGTCTTCTCCTTTTCCGCCTTGAAATTTTCGGCTTTATACTTCTCGAGGGCCTCGTTTTTTTCAACCAGAACAGGGGTTTCCGTCTTTTTGCCGTGGATCATAAGAACGACCGATTCAAGAGCCTGCTTCATTCCTGCGGCAGTCCCGTTGAAATCGACTGCGCCGGCCTCCGTCTTGCGCTTGCCGTCAACGTAGATGTAGTTGACTGTCAGCGTGAAGATCCCGCCGAAGTAGTCGACACCCGGAATAACGACGATATCCGCCTGAAGTGCGCGTCCGATCTCGAGCTGGCACTCCATCTGGCTGCAGGCCGCCCAGTCCTTCGACCTCTTTTTGAGATCCTGAAGCTGGCTGTCGGGAACGATCGTATATCTGCCGAGCTTGCCGAGCAGCTGGGAAAGATAGATCTTTGACTCGCGGACTACGTCGGGATGAACTTTCCCGGTCGTGTCTGCTATGTCCATAATGACCAGTGATTCCGCAAAGATATGTGTTGAGATCAACATCGTTAGAAGCGCGAAAACAAGCTTTCGAGCGGGTGAACCAGACATTCGTTACCTCCAAATCAAAAAAACCTGCCAAGTCTAATCGAAAGAGAGCCGCATACAAATAAAATAATGGGAAAAGTGGGAGGAAATCTGAAAAAAACGGCTACAGTTTAGCCAAAAGCGACTCAAAATCGGTCTCCGGGCTCCTTTTCTTTACCAGATTGGCGACATATTTGCCGACGATGTCGAATTCGAGGTTTACAGCTGAACCGCTCCTCAGCGAATCTTCGAGCGCGGTTTTCCTGAGGGTCTCGGGTATAAGCGAAACTGTGAAGTCCGAAGCGGTGACCTCGGCGGTGGTGAGGCTTACTCCGTTGATGCAGACGGAGCCTCTCTGAACGACGAAGTCTGAAAACTCGCGGTCGAATCTTACTGTTATTTCAATACCCTGGCCGATTTTCCTGACAGACCCCAGAATACCCTTCGTGTCGACATGGCCCTGTACGATGTGACCTCCGAAACGTCCGTCTGCGGCCATTGCACGCTCGAGGTTGACTCTTGTTCCGGAGCGGTAGGAGCCCGCGATAGAGCGTTTCAGTGTCATCTCGGAGAGAAAAAAGGTGATTTCTGACTGATCGAAGCTCTCGACAGTCAGGCAGACGCCGTCAACGGATATGGAATCACCGACGCCGATGCCGCTTCCGAAGGGGTTTGTGAGGGTTAGTCTCGATTCGCTGCCGTTTTTTTTCAGTCCGGTCACCTTTCCGACCGCTTCTACGATACCTGTAAACATTTCTGCCTCCAAAATTTCGGGCAACTATAGCTAAAAAATGCAAAAAATCAGCAGATTTCAAGCGAAAATTTGTTTGTCCCTATAGACTCGTACTTTTTTGGTGATAAAATACGATGCTTTCTATAGGCAGGCACGCTTATTTAATATTGAGCGTGTAAAGTTTGCAAAACTGTGGAGGTTTGAGATGAAAAAAGCGTTTACGATCATTGAGTTGATGATTTGCCTGGCAGTCGTTTCGATACTTGCCGGAGCCGCTGTACCCCAGGTCAGGCTCTGGAATGCCAGAAACAGAGGGCTTGAGGCGATGACGTCAATCATATCCGACTACTCGAAGGCCCGTACTATTGCGAACTACATCGTTGTCGAGCCGGCTTCCGGCGCGAACGAGATCAACTACGATGAAAGCCTTGCAGGGCTTGACAGTCAGGTCCATATCGGAAAGCGTCCTCAGGTCGCGCTCAAATTCGCTGCCGACGGCAAAAGCTATTCGATCCTGCAGAAAAACAAGCACGATGAAGCCTGGACGTCGACTTCGGTCGTAACCCTGAAAAAGACTACGCTTCCATCCGGCGTCGCGATCAAGCGTATCCTGGACAACACGATCACGTCGAACGACCTCTTCTTCTTCTCTCCGGACGGCCGTCTGATGACAGGCAATGCTAACGGTCAGCAGGGCGTGCCGGTGATCACCGATTCGCGTTTTTCGTTCTATCAGGATACCAACCAGGCGTTTGCGTGCGGCGGTAACACCACGATCAGACAGAAGACGGAGCTGGTCCTTGTTGTCGAATCAAAGATCGACGACGGCAAGTACGTCAGCTACAGGATAGATTTCAACACTTTGGGAGCGTATCACGTCTGCGTTGCGTACCACAGCGTGAGCGGGACCCCTGGCTTCGACAGCAATGGCGAACCGCTTCAGTTCTAGGAGGGTTTAATGAAGACATTTCAGCAAAACAAAGGCTTTACATTGCTTGAAGTAATGATGTCGATCTTTGTTTTCATGATCGGCATGATCGGCTTCGTGAAGTTCCAGATCAGGTCTTCGGAGATGATTTTCGATAATGAATCTGCGCAGATAGCTCACTCTCTGGCCTTCAACCTGCTTGAGGATATAGACTCGATGGATCCGGAAAAACTGAGGGATATGCTCAAGTCGGTAGCCAGCAATACGAGCGATTTTCCGGACAGCGCCCTTTCGGCATGGATGACGAAGGATTCGACGAACACCTTTTCAAGCGGTCCCTACAACTCGTTCGGACTTGCCGACAGCGGCTCGGGATACAAATTCTACAGACGTGTCTCCGTGCAGAAATACGCCAGCAACGCGATCGCTGGCTCCGGTTTTTATACTCAGAAGAACTCTCCCTACGATCTTCTCCGTCAGATCAACGTATATGTTTTGTGGCCGAGAAGAGAGTATGCCGGGAGCTCCAAGTGCACGAACATGAGCGACAGCAATTTCTCGACGGAGTGTCAGGTCGTTAAACTGTCCTTGCTGAAGCCTGTCGCGAGAGATGACGCAGGCGCGGCCGGTGAAGGCGATTAAGGAGGTGGCTTGAAGATGAATACTAAGAAATTTCAAGGTTTTACGCTGATCGAGCTTATGGTCGCGATCGCTGTTTCAACGATCGTCGTCAGCGTCTTCTTTAAGATGTACGAGACGGCGTCTCACGTCGAGAGAGCCACTTTCCAGCGTTCGTCAGCCTACGTTATCGGCGACAGGATAGTCAACGTCATAGCCGATTCGATGCGTCTGATCTCCTTCAACAAAGTGGCGTTCGACCCGATCACGGATCCATCTATCGTTTCAAACACGGCATCCGACGGGACCATAACGTCGCTTTCCTTCAAATCACCTTACGGAACGGTCATCTCCAAGCTCGCGGAGGAGGCGTCCGGTACTGGGAGCACCTGCGTTCTGAAGCTCATCTCCGAGCAGATGGGCAGCTACAATTCGATGAATAGGGTCTACGCTCACACGAAGAGCGGTCTTCGTGAGGGGACGGTCTCGGCTATAAGCGGCAACCAGGTGACGGTGACTTTCAGTGAGCTCTCCGACTGCGGCGAGCTTCCTGCCGGAACGGTCATAAGCGGCGCTGATATGTGTTACCATCTGTACGTCGATACCACGGCAAACAAGGAAAAGATCAACTTTTTCGCCGTTCCGATGAACACCGGCGACGCGTGCAGCGAGGAAAAGACCGAGCCCGGCGTTAACGACGTCATTTTTTACAGCTATTCGCAGGAGTCGAACTCGACGAATACTCAGATGATCTCCATCAAGAAGTTTGTCGTCGAGTACCTTGTGGAGGACAGGTCAGATTCATCGAACATCCAGCGTGTCTGGCAGCTTAGCGCGAATACCGGAACGAATTCGAACGCCGCTGTCAACGCGATCAGGTTCGGAATCATCGTCGCCGATCCGAGACCGAGATATTCGAACGCCGAACAGATCACCGGAGACGAGATCAAATACTGCATATTCCCTGCCTCTACGGAAAAGGAGTACTGCTATAAAAACACCAACCTGAATCAGTCGTTCTTCACCTTCAGAAGGACTGTTTTCATCAGGAATGAGAATTATTTGCAATCCAATTGGGGGGATTGATATGAGTCATAATACTACTATAGGACAGCGCGGCGCGGCGCTTTTTATCAGCCTTCTGCTCACGACGGGCATAGCGATCCTTTCGATGGCTTCGATGTCAAGGCTTTCGGAGATGACCTCCTCGACAGGCCGCGACCTCGAGGATCTGCGCCTCACGCTTTACGCCCAGTCCGCTGCTTACCTCGTAAATGCGAGGATCCAGGAGCTCGTCGATGCGGACCTGCAGTTCGCAAACTTTTACGTGGTTCCGGAGAACAACAACGCCGGCGAATTTGAGTACTACCCCAAACGTTCGCTGCATGACAACGCGCTTTCCGGTGACAACCCGATCCTTTTCGGATACCGCGCCGTTGCAACGCTTTTCGCATCGAAGGGCGATAAGCCGGCCGGTCTGAAGGAGGCCATCGACAGCGAAAGAATGAGATGCTACGACATAACGATCGATGTCCGCGAGGTCCACGGTTCGCAGATCAAATACTACGGTTCCGAGACGCTTTCGGACGGAAACTTTTATTTCGGAAAAATGAAGACTTTCGGGACGGTTTCATGCTTCTCGAAAGAAAATGTATACGAATAGATATAGGAGCCGGTCATGAAGGGATTTAAAAAGATCTTCAAATTCAACGCAGCTGCGGCAATGCTTATGATCCTCATCGCTTTGCCGGACTATCTGCCTGCGACCTCGATGGACGAGGGCCTGATTGATGACGTCACGGCGATGATCACTAACGCCAAAAAGAGTATCAACGCGATTTACGTCATTGATACTTCCGACGCTATGAACACCTTCACCTACAGTGACTACATTCAGACCTGCGCGGATGCAAGAACGACCGTAGCACGCGCCCTGACACTTTGTCAGAATGCGTACAGACAGTGTGCGAACACGCAGAGCGCGATGACGTGCGAACAGGATCTCGGCTGCGATCAGATCAACGCTAACTGCAGTAAGCTGATGATCAACCAGGGAACGATAAACAGAGAGTGCGATAAGATCCAGATCGCATTTGCAGAACCCTCCTACCGTGAAGTCGCATCGGTAAATCTTGAGAGCAAGGCTGCGAAGTTCGTCGGTCCTTGGGATCCTACCAAAAACGATTACAAACTTGATGTCTGCTTCTATAACTGGCTCTCCGATACAGACAACAACGTTCTCGACAGTACGACTTCGGACCACCCGACGAACCCGTCAGGCGGCAACGACGGTCTCAACACCGACAGGCGCGACTGGGACTGCATCACCGACGGAAAGGGACACCTTGCATACGACGAGACCAAAAATGTGGCGATGCCGACGAACGGTCTGGGCGGTCTCTGGCTGAACTGGAAGTACGCGACGGCTCTTGACGCTCTGAAGATCGCGATAGCCGATACCCACAGCTTCACCTTCGAACCGCGTGTCAGAGGTGTAAGCACATGTCAGAAATACAGATATTATCCTTATACATATAATCCGATGTACTGCCGGGGCGATGCAACTGATGCTCCGGACTGCGGTCTTGATACATGCGATTCTTCCCAGGGCAACTGCGGAAAGGTCTGCTTCATCATGGACGACACTTCGCTTGAATACAACGTGGAACAGCTCACGAAGGTAAGGGCTGCGATCAAGGACGAGTGGACCGTAGAACACATGGACCAGGCATTCGACGCTTCGTTCTGCCAGTTCTCCGGTAAAAATGAATGGTACACCAATACTTCGGATCATCCCGACGAGAAGGGTTTCGTCGCCGTCAACTCCAGCACAGGCGCAGGCTTGAAGGCGGCAAGCACCGACACCTGTTCGATCTGTAAGGTTTGGAACAACAACGAGAGCCAGTTCGTCGATACGCCGTGCAGGCACTACGAGGAGAATGCCGGCATAGACAGCGAAGAGATCGATATCCTGAACAGCGATTTCAGTGTAGAGTACAACTGCTGCAAAACCTACACCTGTGCGAACCCGAAGTGCAGAGACGACGATCTCAGCTGTATGTACAACGACGGTGTTCTGAATGAATCGTGTACTCTCGGCTACTACAGCGAGCTTGACCAGGATGCCTTCCACTGCTGCGATCCTCTGATATGCAGCGAAAACGGATCTGTCGAGCATCAGGCGGCTTCGGATATCTGTAAGGAGGGAACAGTCACGAACGATCCTTCTCAGACGCTGCCTACGGACACCGAGACCAACACGACGGTACTCCCGGCGGCAGCTGTCAACACGAGCTACAGCGACATCCCGCTGGATATTTTTATGGACCTTACCAATATGAACAGGTATGTCGACAACGTCGTTGTCAAGGTCTACTCCGGATGCAACACGGCTGATGCCGCAATGACGCTTTTGGGCGAAGGTTCCTATACCAACACCTGCGGGGACGATACCTGTGACAATGTCACGGCGACGCGTGTCGTTACCGGGACGCTGACAGGCTGCAGCACGCAGGGCTACAAAGTCCGTGCTTCTGTGACGGTCAACCACAAGAAAAACTACTTCGAAACGGCTGACGTCCATGTAAGGCTTTACTTCAGTCTCGACAAGGAAAAGTACCAGATCATCGAGGAGAGTGATATCGACATCCTCGATCCGTCGCGGTTCTTCTACGTTGACTACGAAATGAGCCTCGCGCCCGCGACAGCCAGCGATTATGTCAAGGAATACGAGTGCAAAACGACATTCTATTCAAGATCAAGCGTTCTTTCCAACAGCAGCTGCAGCCGCGCTCCGTCAACGGCCCAGATGAACGAGATGGGCGTCAAGTACTGCTCGACTGCTTCTGGGTCGCTTGTGAGTGAGGCTGTCGGCTACGATAACTGGGGACGTCCGACAAAGTGGAGCTGTTCATGGCTCTGCCGTCAGGAGGTTCAGTACGACGAGGCATGGAAGTGTCTGGCATTCTTCAAGCAGATGGATGATCCGGACAGAAACGGAGAGGGCAACCTCCAGCACTGCATGGGCGGCGGAAACCCGTGCGATATCCCTGCCGGTCAGCACCCGACGAGGTCAAACCTTGAAGCGTGCTGCAAATGCCTCGACGAAGGCAACACGAACGCTATCCATTTCGAGCCCTCTACGAAGGTCTCCTTCACCGACTCGGGCTCTCCAAGCTACAACTGCGTATCCAGCGGCTGGCAGAGCGTTAAGGCCGAAGGGTACGGCTACGTTGCGGCGGCCGGATATCAGGCCGAGATCGTTGAAGGTCACATCAAGGAGTATAAAGACGGATCTCTCAGGCTTTCTCCGTACACTCAGGAGTCCAACTGCACTCCGTCAGACACGAAAGAGTGCTGGTACAGTGCCGGCAACCTCTCCTTTACTCCCTACAACCACTGGTACAAGGATTTCTCTCTTCTCCAGCAGGACGCGCTTCTTCAGGAGAGTTTCGTCAGTGCCTTCCACACCAGCAACGAGGCGACGAGAAAGGTCGTCTGCACCTACGACCTCATCAACTCCTACTCAGGCGAGGACTGCAACTCCTGCGGAACAGGCTGCTGCGCTGTCGACATAAGCTCGGCGAGTGACGACGGCTGTGCGTATCCGACCTTCTGGATGAAGGTCCCCGAGTCCGACGGCGGAAACCTCTTCTACGGTCCCAAAAAGCTCACCGGAAACGACAAAGTCCAGTTCCAGGATTCTATCCGTGACCTCAAGGCTATCGGCGGTTCGGCTCTCGGCGAGACGCTTTACGATGTCTGGAGATATCTCGGCGGCAACAAGGCTCTTTACGATTCCAACTATAAGAATGTTCCCTATACATCGCCGTTCGAGGCTAACGAAGCTCAGTGCTTCAGCAACAACGTCGTTGTGATTTCCGGAGGTCAGTCTCAGTTCGACCTCAACAAATCGCTGCTCAGCAAGGGGTCTATCCCGTCCGAATATCAAAATCCTACGATGGCTTTGCCAAAGGCGGACGATGTCGTATCGCTCAGCGGTCACAACTATAATCCGCTTGAAACAACGAAGGCTTGGTACACGACGGTTCTTCCTGGTGTCGCGAAATTCGTCAAAAATGAGGATTTCTGGCATTCAGATCAGACCTGCCGCGATCCTGACGGCAACTGGTTCGGCGGATTCGCGAACTGTTCGGCGGCCGACACTTCCGGCAGCAACGTAGTCGACAAGATCATTTCGGTCGGAATCGGCAACTGGGTTTTGAGCCAGTTCTACCATGCGACTTCGACGGAGACGCAGTATCTTGACACCAGCGTCATCGATTCGATCGCTGATGACGGTGCTAGCTACAGACTGGTTGCGGCCGGTGCGGACAACGAGCACACATTCAACAGCCTTATGAAGCTCTTCACAGAGATGACTACCAAGAGTGTACCCGGCGATATCGTCTCCGGTCGTCCTCACTGGACGTCGTCGCTCGTACAGCCTCTCGATGTCGAGGAGAAGGTCCGCGGTCCCGAGGCTTACTCAGCCGGCGCTATCCCGATCGACGGCACGGTCAGCAGATTCTGGTTCGGAAACCTTAAGAAATATGTCATCGACGAGGGCGACGGAAGCTGCAACGCTCTTCTGGTGGATGACGAGAACGGCGACTGCGGCGCATGGCGCAAGCAGACATTCCCGGCTGTCGACTGCTTCGGCACGGGCGACAATGCAGGCAGCGGCTTCAGCGGAGCCAGCATGGCCGACTTCCAGAAGCTTATGGTCGGCGGTGCCGCGTTCAAGCTCAAACAGAGGATCGAAAATATCAACGCTCCGGGCTGCAAAGCTGCTAACACGCCCTGCTATGCGGTCACAAACGCAAGAAATATCCTCTACGATCTCCAAAGCCCCGGCGATCTTCTGAAGCTCAGCGACGCTTCGGATCCGTCATCCGAGATCATAACGAGGATGGCCGCATCGATTTCGGGTGCAACGGCGCAGGATGCGATCAACGTACTCGACTACATGTACGGTTTCGACGCGTTCAGCGTAGTAGACAGATCCAAACCGAGGTATAAAGACGTCAACTCTATCGAAGTCTCGGATCCGATCAATGTTTCGCTCGATCCGACCCAGCAGGAGATGGTCAACATAAGACCGCTCTATCTCGGCGCTATCGTCCACTCTCAGCCGATCGCCATTTACTATCAGAAGAACCTGCCGGAGCTTACGAACGCCACGAGAGTCTTCGTCGGCGCAAACGACGGTATGCTCCACTCGTTCGACGGCGACGGTAACGAGACTTTCGCATACATCCCGTCGAATGTCTTCCCGCAGATCATGAAGTTCAAGGATTCCGGTGCAGGCAAGATCTCGTTCAATGCGACTGTCGACGGTCCGCTTACTCTTCTCCACATCGATAGCAACCACGACGGCGTCCTTTCGACTATCGACGGCGTTACGGAGAAGGCTCTGCTCATCATCGGCTACAGGCGCGGCGGAAGAGGCTACACGGTCATCGATATTTCCGATATGGACAACCCGAAATTCGTCCAGAACATCAATACGACGGCTGACAAGGGCGGTTACAGCTTCGGTAAGGCGATCGTATTCAGAAAGTGTCTCTTGGCATCGGGCTGCAACAAGGCGGAGCAGCTTGAGTACTACCTTGCCGTTCCTGGCGGCTACGACCCGTGCTACGACCCGGCGAGCGGTCAGGGTCTGAACCTCTCCCCGACTAGCAACGATCCTCGTACGCGCTGCGTCGGAAGTACCTTCAGGGGCAACAAGTTCGAGATCTATCACTACAGAAAGGATCTCGGAAAGTTCGACGACGATCCGGTCTACTCGTTTGAAAGAGGCAGCGAGGATGCCTCTATCTGGGCGCAGTCTTCTTTCGCGACGGCTCCGTTTGCGGTCAACACGACGGACAAGCTCGCGATCGACACTGAATATCTCTATTTCACCGATATTTCGAGTACGATCTTCAGAGTCAACGTCACTGCTGGAGATCCGGCCAACTGGACGACGCAGGTCGTCTACTCGAAGAGATCCAAGAGCTCTCCGGCAGATATCAACTGGAATACGCGCGGTATCAGGGCTTACTCTTCCGTCAATATGTTCCCGCCTCAGCACAGGAGCTATTCGTATACGGACGACACCAGCGGTACCGTTATCGTTCCGATCGTAAATGTCACCGGAAACGCAGCGAACCCGAAGTACGAGGAGCTCGACTCGCTTGATGTCATCTATGACACAACGACTGAAGACGCGGGCGACATGAAAAACCTCATAAAGTCTGCATATTCCATTTCGGATCAGACGAACCCGACGATCCAGAATGTAAGTTCGATCTTCCCGCTCAAGGACGGTGACGACTATCTCGACGGCTGGACGGTCAGATTCAGCCAGCAGGTCAACGATCAGAACGTGCCTCAGCTCAGCGAGAAGGGCATCACGGCTCCGCTTATCACCTACGATGTCTACGGCAGCAAGAAGGGCAGGGCGAAGAACAACTACACGATCGCGTGGAACACCTACGTTCCGCACGAGGCCCGTTCCTGCACCAACCTCGGCAGCAGCGTCAACTACGAGAGGATGCTCGTAACAGGTGAGAACGCCTTTACGGATAAATCCGGCAACGAGATCGAAAACCTTCAGAGCTGGACGAGCGAGTACTGTAATAATGCCGGCAACAAGGGCGACCTCAGCCTTGCGACAAGCGTCGGCGTGGTCGCGACGAGTGACGGCTACGATCTGACCTTCGGCGCGGGTGCCGACATCTACAGGAAGAAGGAGATCTCGGTCGTCTACAATCCTGCAAACATTATTAAATGGTATGAGCTTTACTAGGAGGCGGCTATGAAGAAAATAGTTTGTTTGATTTTAGCGCTTTTTGCCGCTGCGGCACTTTTTGCGCAGAACCGGCAGGTCGAAGCCGGAAATTCCTATGCCGAGTTTCCGATGATAGTCATTGTCGGCCAGGTCGTCGACATCGATCCTTTCAAGGTCGTTATCGAGAACACCTACAGGGAGACGTTTGCTACTACCGACCGTATAAGGGCCGTCTCCGACTACTTTTTCACTTCGACTACCGACTTCACGGCGCACGGCTTCGCCATGGCCCTCAAGGCTGTAACGATCGAGAAGAACAAGATGCGCATGACGATGTATGCGGATAACGTTTTCCAGATTTTTGATGACGATATCGGCACTTACATGCGTTATATCCCGCTTCTTTTCCTCTACAAGGACAAGATCAAGGATATGGATCTTCCGAAGGAGACGGTCGAGATGCTGAAAAAGCTCCCGCTTGACTACTACCTCAACAACGACATCGTTAAGGATATTATGAAGAACGTCTGGATCGCCGGCGTCTTCAGGATCAATCCGGATACCAAAAAGCTTATTTACCAGACCGCCCAGATCTTTGAAAATTTCGAGCAGATGGACCTCAGCGGCTGGGCTTCGGAATACAGGATCCCGGATATCGTCCGTGCCGGTATGGTAGTCTCGATGACGAAACAGATCGTTATCGGAAACGAGTCGAACCATCCGGACGAGGGCGATGGCAGAGGCCTTGACATCAACCTTCAGAAACAGAAAAAGAAGGGTTTCAACAACCAGAAGAAATCGATACACGGCGGAACGGTGACAAAATGATGATAACTAGTCAAAAAAACAAGGGGTTTTCGCTCGTTGAACTGATGATGGTCGTCGCCATTATCGGTATTCTCGTCGCAGCGGCCATACCGATTTTCAACTACTTCACGAAGCGTGCCAAAGCTGAAAATCTTAAGGCGACGATGCTCTCCGTCGCAGCTTCCCAGGAGAGCTACTTCGCGGCGAACGGAGCCTATACGGCGGTCACTCAGACTCTCCAGAGGTACAACTACCCGGAAATAGACGGGAATCAGCGGATCTCTACCGGCGTCATAGTCACGAACGGGATCGGGACCAGCTACTGGGTCGCCGGAGTCGTCAAGCTCGAGGAGGACTGCTCAGAATACGAGTGTTATCTCTACCTTTCATCGGCCGTCGGAACGGCGAATCCCGGTGAATTTACTAAAATGAAGATCGGCGAATCCTGTCCGTACGACAAGGCAAGCTCGCCGTTTAAATGTGAATGTTACTGATTTTACGGAGATAAAAATGCAAAAAAAAGGTTTTACTCTTATTGAAATAATGATAACAGTGGCGATAATAGGAATACTGTCCGCTGTAGCGATCCCTGTTTACGGAGGCTACACGAAGCGCGCAAGAAGGGTTGCCGCCGAGGAGGAGCTTATGAATCTGGTTGCGATAGAAGAAGATTATTTCAATAGTTACAGAAAATACACCAGCAACGAATCTACCCTTGCATCACTCGGTTTTACCAAAGAGGTTTCAGGTAAGTTCCAGATCACGGTGACCGTATCGGACAACAACACGAAATACACCGCCAAGGCAAAGGTCTTCCATGGCAGTTCGAGCGAAACCGAGTGCTCAGAGGTTAAAAATTCGGCAAAAACGCCTACAAAATGGGGGAGTTGCAACTAAAATGCTAAGAATTGAAGGGCTTCATAAAAAAAATATGACGGAGGGGATCATGAATTTCCGAACAGCAGCATTATTGCTTCTTTTGGCAACAGTTTTTATGCTCGTTTCATGCGGCGAAGAGAGTTCCGGTCAGGGGACTGCGGCTGCCGACACGAAACAGCTTTCTGTCGGAAGAGGAGTCGAATTTACGCCTGTAGATACCGTGAAAAGGTTTAAACCTGTACGTCCGGTCAGAGATCTCGGCGCAAATATCGCGAGCTGGCCGCTTGTCGCAACAGGTGCGACGCGCTGTTACAACCATGTCAGCGAGATCCCGTGCCCCGAAGTCGGCAAGCCCTACTCCGGTCAGGACGGTCAGATCAGATACGGAACAAGATCCTATACGAAGGATCCCACCAACAGCAATCTGATCAGGGACGACGTCACCGGAAGAACATGGATCAAGGATTTCAAACAGAACGTAACCTGGTACGAGGCGAAGGTCTTCTGCGATTCGCTCAACATCGCAAATAAGAACTGGAGGCTCCCGACGACTCACGAACTGCGCTCCCTTGTCGATTACGGTGCAGTCGAGCCGGCGATCGACTCGGTCTTCTACGAAGGTTACAACGAAGCTCAGAAGGAGGAGATCTCATCCTGGTTCTGGGCAAGCGAGCACATCCATTTCGGTTCGGATACTGCGAACAGGCCCGCTTCCTCGTGGATCGTCAACTTCTTTGACGGCTTCGTCGAGTACACCTCGAGATACAACAGCTACAACGTCCGTTGCGTAACGTCAGATTAGCGTGGAGGGGATTATGGTGAAGAAATTTATAAAAATCAGTATGTTGCAGATATTGTTCCTCGCTCTCTGCCAGGCTCTAGCCGCGGCGGATGTAGGATCTGCGTGTATATCGGACTCGAGTTGCGGAAGCGCCAACATGAAGTGCGTCAGCGGTGTCTGCGTATGCGGTATGCCCAACGTAAACTCTCTCGGCATCTTCGGTGACCCTGCGGCTGATCCGAGCTGGACTCTGGTCGATATCTCCGGCGGCGCCGGAAACGACATCAAAGGCCGTCAGTACGCCACATTCCAGGTAACGAAGGGAACGACCTACAGATGGTCGACCTACAGCGGCAAGACGAATGCATCCGGTGAGGATTACATCGATCCTTCGACTCAGGGCGGCGGCTGGTACGCGGCCTGCAGCAGTGATGACGACTGCGCGGGCAACATGACCTGCTTCGGCTCCGAAGGCAGCAAGTTCTGCGATTTCCCGTTCAATACAGAGCTTACGCTTTACCAGGCTACTGCATCAGGTCCTGTTTTCCTCGACTATTCGCGTGAGTCCATGCACAGTGACGGTCAGTCGGACAACCAGGCTGAAATCGTATGGAAGTCAGATTTTACAGGACAGGTCTACGTTCTTGTCACAAACTATGCACATACGCTGCAGGCTGTTGAAGGCACGAGCGGAATGGCCGATATCTACACGGCGTGCTCTGATTCGTATATCTCGAACGGTCAGACAAGCAGCCAGTATTTCACGACTCTGAGATGGCAGGAGTACAACGCAGAACACTGCGACGAGTGCGGTGCCGCTGAGACCTACAAGCACGTTGTCTCTACTTCCGAAACTCCGACCGGCCACCACTGGCACGAGTGGACATGGGAGGCTGCGGATCTTCTGAGTACTGCCGATCCGCTTCCGCTTTCACTTCAGCAGGGCCGTTATATGGTCTTCGATGTCACGGAGGGCAATGTCTACAGGTGGTCAAGCTGCTCGTCGAACATCGACAGCCAGCTCACTCTTTTCAAAGGTGAAGCTTCCGAGGGTAACTGCGGAACCTTCATCGCGTACAGCGACGATTCCAACACTCTTCCCTGTGCCGACGGTTCGAAGCAGTCGCTCATCGTCTGGCAGGCGAACTTTACCGGCAAGGTGACGCTCCTTTTCAACGAATACAACTGCTCTCAGTGTATCCCGCTCAACAACGGCAGCGGCAACTCCAAGTGGGCCGAGTGCTACAACCCGGGTGAAAAGGTCTCTCTCGCATGGCAGAATATCTCCTGTGATTCCTGCTCATCCTCGGCTGCAAACGTCATGTGCGATATCGACGTTTTGTCGAACATAAACCTCAGTGCGTCGGATCAGGCTCTCTACAACGCCGCAAAAACCGAATGTCAGAATCACAACGCCTATGTCGAGGACGATTCGAACAAGATCACGAGTGTCGAGAATACAACATCGTTCACGAACCTCTCTGATGACAACAACACGATCAAGATGTACCTCAAGAGGGGATCCAGATACCTCTTCCGCGCACTTGACGGCTCGGGTGTCGAGAGACCGGATGTCGTTCTCACTGTCAGACGCGGCAGCTGCAACGGCAGTATCGTCGCTCAGGGTTACGGCTCCGTAGCCTATTCCGGCAATTCGGAAAGGACTTATGTCTACGATATCGTCTATGTCTCGATGACTGCGCTCTCGGCGATCGTAACGGAGAACGGCGAGCAGGTCGAAACAAGCTGCGGACCGCTCACCTCGACCACATTTGCGGCAAGGATCACGACCGACAACACGAACAGATTCGAAGTCGTCGGATATCCTGAAGGTATGGCGTTCCACGATTCAAAGAGCACACTTGTCTTCGCTCAGCCGACCTCGGACCAGAATAGAACGGCTTCGACCTGGGCTGAGGCCCTGAATACCTGTTCGAGCCTCTCCCTCGGTGCTGACTCTGTTGCTGTTGCGTGTCCTCCGGCAAATCAGTGCAAAGGAAATCAGTTCGAAAATGTTTCATTCAAGTGCAGCTATAAGTTGGGAGTGAAAACATACGAAAAAACATATACTAACATCAATGCCTACAAGTATGTCAACGGGGTCGGGTGCCGTCCTGATCTTTCGTCGGATTATCTTGTTTCTCTTGTAAGCTTCCCGACAGGTTCATCAAACAAATCCTGTAAGGTCACCGACAGCTATACGGCCGGCATAAATGCAAAATACGGCTTTTGCGATGCGCCGTGTATCGTAACGCCCGCCGCTCAGGGCAACCTTGTCTGCCCTAGCAACTACCAGACGCTCAACGGTTCGTCCAGCAGCAAGTATTGCCAGTTGACTTCCTGTAACAAAACCGCTAACCAAAACAAAAACTGTATTTCAACCAACTATGCGTCTTATTCGTCCATTATCAGCGATATTTGCCCGACAAACTATTCCTACATATCATCTCTCGGCAAATGCGTAAGGACCGGCTACGCTTATCCGAATTCCGAAACTTCGGATCCTGATTATGAAGAGCCTGATAGAGATACTCTTGCGACGTCGGATGCGACCGGATGTCCCACTGGACACCACATGGATCAGTACGGATCCTGCCAACCCGATAACTGCGACAACGGTGCACTGTTTATGGAGAGCGAGTATTTCTCTGAAATAACGGAGCATACCAATAAATGTTACACGGACAATTATCTCCAATGCAACAAAATCGGGTTTACAGAATCTACAAATTCATGTAAAAACTGCTGCTGCAACACTCAGATAAGAAAAACAGACACCGGTGTAAAGAAAAACGAGTATAAAACCATTCCGTGTCCTGACGCTCTCTGCCCGTCGGGTAAAAGCTGGAACTCGGATCTCAGAAAGTGTGTTGAAAATTGCGACGGCAGAGCTCAATGGCAATTAAGCACCGGCGAGGCATGGTGCTATACTTGCGACGACGGCTCTTTGCCAGTCAAGGTCAACGGTGAATTCAAGTGCCGGACCTGCCCTGCCAACATGACATATAACAGCTCGACAGGCAAGTGCGTATATGACTGCCCGTCAGGTTATGAGCAGTATAATGACGCATGCCGCCCCGTCTCGACAAGCTACAGCTGTCCGAGCGGTTACAATAAGGTCAACACGACGGACGGCTCCTTCCGCTGCGACAAAAAGGTCGTCAAGGAGTGCCCGAAGGTAACAGGCAACCTTTCGACGAGCGGCAATATGACTGTCGGATCAGATCTTATGACCTATCCGATGAAGCTTACATCCAACGGTGTCGAAGAGTGCAACATCGAGACCGAAAACTGCTACTGCATGGCGGAAAGATGCGACCAGAGCTGTATGGATCCTACATGTCCGGATACCTACAGATACAATAACCACAACTACACTGTAACGCCGGACTACAACCCGGACGGCTCCATCAAACAGTGTACATTCACGACAACGGACGGTACGGTCTGCGGTCAGACGGGATGGTCCAACTGGGCTCTGCCGAATATCGCGCAGCTCTATCAGATCGTCGATTTCGACCTCTACAACCCGGTAACTTCGATGCCGATCGACTTCACGACTGATTTCACATCGTGTCCGAACTGCGAAAACAAGATCTGTTCTCTGAACAGCGAGTGCGGAAACGGAAAGGATTTCGTCTGTCTCGAGGGCAGATGCCAGAAGAACAACTGGTTCTGGAGCAACACGCCGGTATACAGCCAGCTCGGTAACAGCGAATTCGTCTGGGGCGTCAACATGACCGACGGTCGTTCCTACCGTGCAAGAAAGGGCTGCGACCCGGCAGTCGTCGGCGAAGGCGGATGCGACGGTGTCGCGAGCGACTACCTCAAGGGCGCGATGCCGCACCGCGTACTCTGCGTAAAGGGTACGAGCGTCGTCGGTGAGCTCGACAGGGATGTCGCTGCGTCGGAGAGGATCATCTCCGGCTGGGCTTGCGACAAATCGAATGCCGACAACGAAAAGCGGAGCAACGAGATCTACCTCGAGATCAAGGATGCGAACGGTGTGAATATAATTAACTCTCCGGCTTCGACCTGCGGCGCGGATGTGACGGGCACGATACCCGGAACGACGACGAAGGGCTTCAAGTACGGACCTTCCGATATAGCTCCCACAAACGATTCGATCAAGGGTGCGACGATCCAGGTAAGATGCGGCAACCACTTCCATCCGGATGATGCGAACAAGCCGAAGCACGCATTCGAAGTCGATCTGAACAGTTCAACCGATCCTCTGGCTGCCTGCATCAGAGACACGATAAACGGAAACGCTTCGCTGAGGGCTCCCTTCTACGTTTCGGCTTACGCAAAGGATCTGGAGACGGAATTCTCCTATCCGCTTGCGAACGAGGCTGAACTCTTTGTACTTCAGGATGTCTGCGGCGATGCTCTGATGACCGGATCCGAGCAGTGTGACCCCGGAACAGGGAATTTCGATCCTTACTGCCGTTACGGTTATGACCAGTGCGAAGTCTGTCAGGAGGGTACTTGCCAGCATGTTGCCGGAATCCCGACATTCTGCGGCGACTATACGATCCAGAACAACAACTGCGCATCGCTTTCGGCTGCTGTACAGCCTGAGTGCAACCAGTCTACAGGCGCTTACGAAAAGTGCGACTGCGGTCCTACCGGATACTTCCTCATCGACGCGGAGACCGGAAAGGCGAAGTGCGATCAGGCATTCGATATCGCAGCCTGCCCGGGCTACGGTGCCGCTTATATCGGTCAGACCTGTCTCTTCTGCGTATCCTGCGGAGTGAACGAGGTAGCGCACCCGTACTGCGGCGACGGTATCATCCAGCATTCTACATGCGAGAACATGGACAACTGTATCATCACTGAAGGAGCGAACGAAGCTTGCGATGACGGTGAGATGAACAACGATACAGTCGGAAACTGCACCACAGCCTGCCAGAAACCGGTCTGCGGTGACGGCATAGTTCAGACAGGCGAAGTTTGCGACGACGGAGCCATGAACGGGCAATACTCGCTGACGGGTACCTGCAACGTGGGCTGCAAGGGCAGGGGTGCCGGCGGTTTCTGCGGCGACGGAACGACCAACGGTGACGAGACCTGTGATGCCGGAGCGGACAACGATAAGCTGATAACCTATAAAGACTTCCTTGACACGCTCTCGGCGGATGAACGTACGAGATGCACCATAAGAGCTGATGTCGATCCTGAAAACCTTCCCGACAAGCATCAGGCGTATATCGCCTGCGTTAAGGCTTACATGGCGTACGTCACGGCAAATCCGGGCTGCAACGCGACATGCAGCGGCGGCGCGAAATACTGCGGTGACGGCAGCGCCCAGCAGGATGATATCCACGACCTTGACAACGGGCTTCCGACAAGAAGAGAGGCGTGCGACCAGGGCTTCCCGAAATTCAACAGCGCCGGCGAAATAATCTCCGGACTTGACGAAGCCTACAACGGAAAGGGTCAGACATACTGTGCTCTCGACTGCTCGACGACCTTCAAGTGCGGCGACGGTAATATCCAGAAGGAACTTTGCTCAGGTGCCTCCGACTGCGAAGAGGTCCTCGGCGCGAACGAATTCTGTGACGACGGTTCGCAGAACTCCTTCTACAACAGGTGCAACGACAACTGTACCGGCATCACCGGTTGCGGCGACGGCGGCGGTGACACTCATACGCCTTACTACAACTACGGCGAGGAGTGCAACGACAGAGACTGCACGAGCAGATTTACCAACCACTACAATATAAGTATCGTCGACAGCTGTAACAACATCTGTAAAGTCGGACGTTACTGCGGCGACGGTTTCATCGACAGCGATTTCGGTATCAAGGGGCTTGACTGCGGTTCTGAAGCCTGCCCGAGCGATTTCGAACGTACTGCATGGAAGAACGCAGCGTTCAACGAAAAGTACAAGATCTCAGGGTTCGACATCAACTCCAACCCGATCTATACGGCTGAATCCGGCGAAGGAAACGGCGGCAACTGGATGTCCTGCGACAGCGAGTGGAGCAACTGTCAGGCCATCAGCTCTGACAACAGCGTAAGCGGTATCAGCTGGAACTGGGATACGCACTCGCTCGTCTTCCCGGTAATAAAGGCGGTCTTCCCGAGAGCTCCGTACTTCATCAATGTCGATGAGAACAAGCACTACTACTTCGAGTACGACTACAAGGATTTCAACAGCATCAACAAGCCTTCCTTCTGGATCGAAAAGTGGGGTGTCAAGAAGAACAGCGACGGTAGCTACGATGATGATCTCACCTTCGTTTCCGCTTCACTAATCCCCGGATACAGCGAAGAGGAGCGCCTTGGCCCGTGGGCGAACCAGTACGGCTACACATGGATAGATTCAAACGGTGTCGATTACTCCTCTCACGAAGGCAGACTCGACGGAAGCGTAGGATCCGTATGGAAACACGTAAGATTCAACAGGATCGATTCCTACAAATATGAGAAGTCCGGCTCGAATTACGTCAAAACTCCGAATACCGATGCATTCCCGGAGCAGACACGCAACGGCTCGACATACAAGATAACGAAGATCAGGCTGCGTATGGAGATCCCGACCAGCGGAGTCGCTATCAAGAATCTCAAGTTCTATGCGATCGAGGACGGTCTTCCGCAAACCGGAAACATCGAATACTGCGATAACGGAAAGGCGAATGTCTCGACAGGCGACGGTGATTATCTCTCTACCTGCGCTGCCAACTGCCGCTGGACGAAATACTGCGGCGACGGTATCGTTCAGAGCGCGACCTGTATCGATGTCGCGGCAAACGGTATCCCGGTCCCGAACTGTCTCACGACTCCGGGTGCTGACGAGGTCTGCGACGACGGTAAGAACGAAGGCGGTTACAGCATCAGCAAATACGGAAAGTGCAAACCAGGATGTCTCGAAAGCGCATCCTACTGCGGCGACGGCGTGATCAACAGGTCAAACTGCGGTTCGCTTGCAAACTGTCTGGCAGAGACAGGCTCGAACGAGCAGTGCGACAACGGTGAAGCGGGCAATACCAACGATTCCGGTATCCAGGGCTTCACCTGCCGTCCGGACTGCCGTCTTGCTCGCTGCGGCGACGGTATCGTCGATCCGTTGAGGAGCTGTACGGCTGAAGACGAGGCTGCCGGCGCCTGCAACTGTTCCTACAACGCTGAGGGACACTGCAGACAGTACGGTACTGTCAACGGCTGCGTTTCGACGGTAGGCAACAACTACTGCGACTGCAACTCAGGTCATGTTGACGGCAATATGTGTACATGTATCGCGACGGGAGATGACGGAAAGTGCAGAAAGTTCGAACTCAGCGACTACAAGATCAAGGGGTCCGAAGAGGAGTGCGACTGCGGAGCCAACTCTCTCAACGTCATTGACGGAACGATCAACAACGAGACCTGGATCCTTGACAAGGACGGTCAGACGAAGGCCTTCAAGCTTTGTCAGACGGCAGGCGGAGACGCTCAGTACAACACCAACGGTTCAGTCTCAGGTTTCAAGTGCAGAACGAACTGCACCGTTTCCAGATGCGGCGACGGAATCAAAGATGCAGACGAGGAGTGCGACGACGGTAACGGTTACGACTTCGACAGCTGTACGAACCAGTGCAAGCACAACTACTGCGGCGACAACATCTCGAAGACGAACGATTCAGTCCTCTGTTCTTCACTTGCGAACGTCAACTCCGTTCAGGGAATCAAGGATTTCAACTACGCCAACGTCATTGTCGCTCACTGCGAGGCAGGAGTCTACACTGATTCATGCGGCGACTTCGTAAACAACAATCTCCAGCAGATTGCGGAAAAATTCAATGAAGGCCGCCTCTCCTGCTGCTACGACATAAAAGAGTCGAACGGCGTATACTCCAAGGACGACGGTTCCAACTGTATCGTCGTCAATCCGATCGGTGTTAACAACATTGCTCATGAAGAGTATGTCCCCGGCTACACGAACAGGATCATCTACAGAAGAGAGTACTGCGACAACGGTCCGAAAAACTCTCCGAACGAGGCGTCAGACCATCTCTTCTACTGCAGCCACGACTGCCGTACGATGAATTTCTGCGGCGAGGGCGTAGCCCAGACAGGTGATGAGAGCGAGACCTGCGATATCGGCGGATTTGTCGGCAGCAAGGACGGCACAAACATGAATGTCCAGAAAAACAACCGCTGCTCCGGACCTTGTACCGACGGCAAGAACGGAACGTGCCAGCCCGGCTGTACTCAGGGCCACGGAAAGTGCGGAGACGGTTTTGTCGACAGGTATGTCATCACTGGAACTCTGACCGTTCAGGTCGATAACGGAACTGATGAATTCGGCATCTACAGAAAGACGGATTCGACGGTGAACTTCAACGAAATCGTAGAAGAAGAGTGCGATATCGAAAACGGAGGAAACAACGAAACAGCATCCTACTGCAATACGAGCTGCGAAATAGTCGGTTCCTGCGGCGACGGTAAGATCCAGTGGAGACCGGGTTCCAACGAGGTCTGCGATCCGGGCAACCCTTATGCATTCTACTGCCCCAACGAGTCGAACGAAGACCTTCCGTGTGCCGACGGTTACGCTAAGGGGACCGGTGATAATCCGGATAAGTGCTGTTACAGGGCGCTTGCTGCGGAGACGATGCCGGAAAGAAAGGCCGGTGTCGGCGCATACTGCGTCGCCGGGTGCGCTCAGAAACTCGGTTACTGCGGTGACGGTCTGATCGACGGAAAGAAGAGCGGTAGCAAGTTCGGATACGATTCCGATGCCGATTACACCTACAACACGACATTCGGAAGGACTCCGACCAATACCCAGAAGGGTTATCTCGAAATGGGACCTGAAGAGTGCGATACTCAGGATGAAAGATCAAAATCTTTGGCAGATGCAGAAGTTACTTACGGTTCGGACGAGGCTCTCGGCTGCGATCCTGGATCCTGCACGAGGCTCGGTTCCTGCGGTGACGGCATACGTCAGGTCAGGTTCGAGGGCTGTGACTTCGGCTCCGGCAACAAAGATAACGACCGCTGTCTCGATGCAGACGGCAACATGATCAGCTGTTCCGCGACAGGCGTCGTCAAACGCTGTTTTGCCGGCTGTCTTTCGACTCCGAAAGGCGCGATCTCGAGAGCGGCGAGCTTCGAGGTCACCGGCTGGGCTTGCGATCCCAACCACCCGTGGAAGAACTTAGTCGATGCGAACCAGGTCAAATACATGATCTATGATAAGGACGGCTCTCCGGACGAAAATCCTGCTAGTTATATTGCAAACGGATTCCTTCAGACTCAGTACGATACCAACCTGGGGGCAGAGCTCAAAGATGTCATCAAGACTTGCGGCGGCGGTCAGATGCCGGGTTGGAAATTCAACCCGCAAACCGCTGTTGCCGGCGGTCTCGACGAGAGCAAGCAGCCCTACACGGTCGTAGTTTTTGCTCAGTCGTACGACAAGGTCGGCAGCCAGCAGTGGTATGAGATCGGCAGAGCGGAATTCAACGCCGGTATCCTCTGCGGCGACGGAATGATCAGCACCTGTGCGGACACAGACGCTCTCGGAAACCTTCTCTACAGCGGTGATCCCAGATGTACCGAGAATCCGAATTACGAGGAGACCTGCGATAACGGCGTAAACAATGTTGACGAAAACACATACCTCGGTTCAGTCTATGAATCAGACGGCGTAACTTTCAAAGATGAATATCAGCCCAACGGACCGTGTCCGTCGAGCGACTGCGTTTACGGACGTCCGTCAAAACCGAGGTACTGCGGAGACGGAATCGAGGATGCTTCTTATGAAAGCGGCAGCGGCGGCAAGTGTGAATTCAAGTTGTCTGACAACTACACCGTCCAGGAACTTTGCCAGAGAGCTCTCGGACAGTCGATCACTATCTACGACAACCCGGGCAACAGACCGAGCTGCAACTACATGTGCGGCGCTGAAGCGACTATTTCCGATAGCGGCAACAATATATATAGGGAAAGCCACGGTTTCGCGACCTTCTCGAGCACACCGACCTGCGGCTACTGCGGCGACGGTATCATCCAGAGAGGCCTCGGCGGCTGCGTCTGCAATGACGAAGCCGTGATGGATCACCTCTGCACTGATCAGACCCAGCCGATCCCGAACTGTGTCGAGATAAACGGACTTACGACTCCGGAATTCTGCGACGAAGGCTCTTCCAATTACGACAACTATAGCACGAACCCCCGTTGCAAGACGGATTGTTCCGGTTACGGACCTCACTGCGGCGACGGAGAACAGCAGGGTATCGAAGAGTGCGAGAGGGCGAAGGTCTATGACCCGCGTGCTCTCTGCAAGAACGTCTTCGATAAAATAGATCCTTCTACAAGTCTTGGAAAGGGTGATTTCCTCAGCAACCCGGATGTAAAATGCAACGACGAGTGCAAAATCGACGCAACGATCAGCTCGCGTCTGAGAACAAAGTATTCATCGGCTTCTGACGTATACTTCTCTGATGAACCGACATGCCTCTTCTGCGGCGACGGTCAGATCCAGAGACTGAACTGTGAATGCGCTGAAGGCTCTTCCGACGATCTCGGCGGCAACTGCCGTGCCTGCGTAGATGCGGAGTGCGATCTCTACGGCGCAGGTTCGAAAGTGATCAAGAACTGCGTCGAGGTCGACAACACCTCCTGTTCGAATGCCGAGTTCCAGCCTAAAGAGGGCAGTGTGGTAAAGGAAGGAAGGTGCTGCTTCAGCTTCGATTGGAATGAAGACGCGGAAGCCTTCAACGAAAACCGCTGCAACCGCATCTCCTGCGACAGCGAGCTCGATGAAGACGGCAACTGCCCCGATGACAAGCTTATGTGCACAGTCTGCCAGGAGTATGTGGCTAACAGCAACACATGCGCGACAAGTGTTAAGAAGCCCTGCAGCGAGGTCTGCATCGACGCGAACAACAAGGTCGTTCCATGCACCGGTACGAACGATATCCATCCGATAAAGTGCACGATCGAAGACCGTAACAACTACAGCAACATCTGTTACTCCACTCCCGAGAGGATCAACAAGATCGAAGTGAGTGCCCGTGACAGTGTCGAGGAGTTCTGCGATTCGGTCGCAAATACGGATTACGTTGACAACGATACCGCCACAGCCTTCAACATCGGCGGTGATAATTATCCGTTCCCGTTTGAAAGCAACAACAAGGCCCTGAACAGGATCTGCAAGCCCGGTTGTCAGGCATTTGCGGATTACTGCGGCGACGGTGTCAAACATGTCGGCCCGTCTGGAAACGAAAACGCGAAAGAGGAGTGCGATCCTGTCGGAAGCAGGACACGCGGCGAGGTCTGCCACGAATGGTTCAACACCGTAGCGGCCGATAAATTCTACCAGTCGGGTGAATATTTCCAGCAGAACTGCAACGCGAAAACGTGTAAAGTCGAAGGCTGGACCACTGATCAGAAGAAGGCTGCCTGCCGTTACTGCGGTGACGGAGAGATCTCCAAGGAATACGGTGAAAACTGCGATCCGAGCAGCAATTCTACAAACACTCCTCTAAAACGCTGTATGGCAAAATTCGGAGTTTATGATCCGGATCTTGTGATCAGCGGCGGCGCTAGCAGCGTAACATGCAACGCTTCAACATGCCAGATAGAGGGTGCGACGATTTCGACCTACCTCAATCTGCCTGTTGCTCCCGGAGAGGCAGTCTCTGCAAATCCGACCTGCTATGTCTGCGGAGACAAAGTGATTCAGACCTCTGCCGGCGAAACATGCGATGCCGGTAGAGACGGCGTGATCGCTCAGTACGGAACGGCAGGCTGCAACGTCAATTGCAAATATAACGGCTACTGCGGCGATGGCGCTGTCGCAGACGGTTACGAGCTTTGTGATAACGGATCCGGCAATATCGAGGCAGGTTATTCGTCAGGTTCCGGCGGCTGCACGAAGGAGTGCAAACCTGCCGGCTACTGCGGCGACGGAATCCTTAACGGGACCGAGGAGTGCGACAGCGCAATGAACTATTCCGTCGAATTCGTCTGCCAGGTAAACGGAAAGACCTACGGCGGTCAGGAGCTTCCGGGCGACAGTCGTCCTAAGTGCGGTACCGACTGCAAATGGAAAAATACGGGCAACTGCTCCAAAAAGTGCGGTGACGGAACTATTCAGACTGCTTTCGGCGAGGAGTGCGATGGCTCGAGTTTCGGCGGAGCCTCCTGTACTGCTGCCGAGCCTTCCTCTTCAGTCGCTTGCGAATCAACTCCGGTAGAAAAAGTGAACAAAACCTCTGGAACCGGTACATGGACTGTCGGTGAGGACGGGTATTACGAGATCGAGGTCGCCGGAGCAAAGGGCGGCACAGGAACTACTTCCGGATCGGGTACTTACGGAAAAGGTGTCAAATTCAGTAAAATCTACTATCTGAAGAGCGGTACCACTCTCTACTACGCAGTCGGCGGAGCAGGCGGAAATTCAACTTATGCCGGTGGCGGCGGCGGTGCGACATGGATAGGTGTCGGTAGTTCCGCTTCAGCGGCAGGGACCACTGCCAACGTCCTTATGGTTGCCGGCGGCGGCGGCGGCGGCGCTGCAGGCGGCAAGAACGGCAGCAACGCTTCCACATCTATAGGGAGCAGCACCAACAGTACTAGTGCCGGTGGAGGTACAAACGGCGGCGCCGGTCTCACTGCCGGAGTCAGCGGTTACTCTAACTCACTTTCAAGCGGCGGCGCGGCAGGAACCGGCTCTTACGGAAAAGGCGGATTCGGCGGCGGTGCGGACGGTTTCTATAATTCTCAGTCAAAAACATGCACTGTACCTACTTGTTATGGAGAGGATGATAATTGCGATGGTACTGACTGTGACAGTGATGATGAGTATTCCGCAAAATGTAACTCTAGCGGTTCTTCATCAACAGTCTATTCGTACAACTACGGCGGCGGCGGCGGCGGCGGCATGAGCGGCGGAACCGGTTCAGTCAATTACACTTCTACAAGCGGAACTACGTGCACAAGAAGCTGTTCTGCACCTTCTTCCTGCTTTGACAGCTCATCAGAAGCTGCTTCGGGATGCTCATTCTCAGGCACGACTTCTAGCGGAAACACCTATGATTACGGTTTGGGCGGTTCGTCTTTTGCACGCACTGCAAAGATCAGTAACAACGTGATCCCGTCAGACAGTACCAGCCCGACCGGAACTGCGAATGACGGAGCAGGTTACCTCAAGATCTATAAGAAATGCTCCAAATATACCGGCGGATCTCTTTCGTGCACATCCAACTGCATGATCGATTACAGAGGATGCACCGGCGGTTCCATCCCGATCTGCGGAAACGGTATTAAGGAGGCTGGTGAAGCTTGCGAAATCGGTGAGACGAAAGCCTGCGACAGCGGCTATGCCGGAGGTACCAGATACTGCAAGAACGACTGTTCGGGTTATGAGACTAATGAGGAGAGCAGAACCTGCAAGCGTACCTGCGGAAACGGCGTGATCGATTCCGGCGAGACCTGCGAAGTCGCGACATCGACAACGAATTCTTGGACGGATCCTGATACAACCTCCTCAACGACAACATTTCCGACTCGTTCTACAACCATAGGGTCAGATACGGCTCGTACATACAATCCGTTTGAGCCGTATTACAGGAGAACAAGCTCGGCGGCAATCCTTACGGCTGCGGAACTTGGCAGTGTAGCTTCTACAATAACGGCGATCGAGTGGCAGATAAACACCGCTTACACAGGTCAGCATGCAGAAATCTGGTTGAAGGATGTTACTGACTCAACTATTGCTTCCAGTCAGTCATACAATACTCTTACCAGCGGTGCTACGCGGGTTTATAATGATACGGATACAAGTACCAGCACCGGCTCGATAGCAAACGGTTGGAACAAATTTAACTTCAATGTGACATCATTCAGCCACGCGGCAAACAAGAACCTGCTTGTTATTGTCTTAAGCAGATATGGTGACGGTTCCGGTTATTTGTCAGGTTCATCGGCATATAACGGATATTACCATTCAACAGGCAGCAACATGTATGGGTATGTGGAGGATGATACGGACGAGTCAACGATAAAAAGTGATGTACTCGGGCTTCAAACCAACCGGCCGAACATGAAAGTTTACACGACAGTTGTGACAACCACCACGATTCCTGGAGAACATCATACCGAATACATCTACACAGCAGAGCCTCAGTTCCCGGGCGGCAAGACCTGCGTGACTGAGGGGTACCGTGAAGGAACCTTGAAGTGCAACCCGACGACCTGCAAGATCGATACATCGGAATGTATCGCGAAGTGCGGAGACGGCCACAAAGACCTCGGTGAGGTTTGCGATAAAGGAACTGCCAACACGAATAACCCGATCTCATCCGGCGGTTATGGCGATATATGCCGTAATGACTGCACACCGGCAAGGTGCGGAGACGGAATCGTAGATCCGGGAGTCGGTGAGGAGTGCGAAATGTCGGGAAGCAGTGTGATCGGCAGCAGCGGTACGCTCACCTGCGGGACCTACGGCGGAAGCGGAACCCTCACATGTACGTCGGATTGCAAGATCGACACATCAAGCTGTACGGCAGGAACAGTCTGCGGAAACGGCAACGTCGATCCGGGCGAGCAGTGCGATCCCAACAAGAGCCCGCAGTGGTCAAAGGATGAACTCTGTGAGCATTCGACCAACTTGTGGAGTTATTTTGACGCAGATCCTTTAACCGAGAGCGAAGATGTAGTCATCACGGACTTCTCCGTTGACAGATTCGGCTTTGGAATGACCTATTCGAACCACAAAGCTTGGCGCGTCCTGAAGGAGAGCAATCTCCTCTACAACGGCAAGCCGAGCCTCTGCTCAGAAGAGGGCGGACTCTCGTCGGTAGTCATTCCGGTCTACCTCGGACCTGGCGAATCCAAGATCGTCACGTTCAAGTACAAGACTTCGAGCAGACTCAAGGATATCTGGGATAATATCTTTGCTGTGTTCTCTGATGAAGATACGGACAAGATAATGAATGTCTATATCGACGGAACAAAGAAAGATTTCCTGCTGCCGAGAAACGACTGGACTCAGAATACCTTCGAGATCAAAGTTACCGGTACGGAGGGTT
>Ga0310690_10001756_pt1 | contig 37630 bp, 63 predicted proteins | sample AusTroGonzalo_MG_2_FD_207661 | JGI IMG/M metagenome (GOLD analysis project Ga0310690, IMG submission 207661) | Bovine rumen microbial communities from tropical cattle in Woodstock, Queensland, Australia - Gonzalo_04 (v2) (version 2) | ecosystem: Host-associated > Mammals > Digestive system >...
TCGTCCTTCGCGAACTACACCCCGGTACGATTGAGAAGATAACGCAGATTTGGATAGAGCGCGACCTTGCGGCGGCCAATATCAAGGACGGCGCGGATGTCGCCAAGGACCTTGCAAAAGAGCCGTATTTCGCGTTCAAGGAGGCCGCAGCGTACTACCTCAACCACGACATCAAACTACGCCTTATTTGGCCGTTTCTGTGGCGTTGGTGGGCCTTCCGATACACGGAGTCGCAGATGCTCCCGATCATCAAGGAAGGTAAAAAAAAACTTCCGCTTATGGCACACTACGAGACTATGGCGTACTCGATGGATACAAGGACGGACTGGGTGACGATGACGAGGAAGGAAGCCGAGCGATACCAAGCCGAACAAGCCTCGGCTCCCAGGCAGCCTTCGTCAAAGACTTCCCGGCCTATGGAATCCCCCGCCGGAGACTCGGAAAGTGGGAAATCAATTTCGGGTATCGGTGGATATTGACGATTCCGCAGATACAAATCATGCAGTCCGACCTTCCGCACACCTTGTACTTGCGCGACAAGGACAAGAGAAAGAAGGGAGGAAAGAAAGGCGACAACGACAATTACAAGTTCAACCAGAACGACAGGGCCATCCAGTTGCAGATAGAGGCCAACCGCCGCCGGAAGGAGCGCCTGGAGGCCGAGGGCAAGAAGGTGGAGTACACGATGGATGAACTTTTTAACGAAAAATAGAAATGGCCGACATAGACAACCTGAATTTCAAGGTGATTCTCGACAACGCGGACTTCGACAAGGTCATCAACGCGGACATCAAACTCGCAGAGAAACTTGGTACCACCTTGTCGAAGGCCGTGTCCATCAAGGGGACCCGTCAGATTATTTCCGACAAGGGCGTCCAGAACGCAAAGGAAATGGCGCTCTATCTGGATCAGATTCACCAGAAACTCGCCACCATGCCGAAGGGCGGCTTGCTCGTCGGCGACGCGGACAAGTTGAACGCGACCTTGCAGCAGGTGTCGGACCGGCTCGACAAGATAATCAACAAGCAGAACCAACACACGGCGGCGGCGAGAGGGACGAACTCGCAACTGCTTTCCATGTCGTCCGTGATGCGGACGCTTGCCCAGCTCACGGGGGCCACCTTCTCGGTAATCGGCATCCGCCGTTTCCTATCCTCTCTCATCGACATCACGGGCCAGTTCGAGGTGCAGAAGATGGCGCTTCGGACGATGCTCCAGGATGTCGCAGCCGCAGACCGCATCTTCCGGCAATTGTACGAATTTTCGTCCGATTCCACCTATCGGTTCTCCGAACTCGCCAAGTACGCGAAGCAACTCTCCGCCTTCAACATCGGCAAGGACAACCTTCTGGAAACGACCAAGATGCTCGGCGACGTAGCCTCCGGCGTTGGAGTATCTATGGACCGATTGATTCTCGCATACGGCCACGTCAAATCCTCCGGCTTCCTTCGTGGCATCCAACTACGCTCCTTCTCCCAGAATGGCGTACCCATCCTTGAGGAACTGTCCAAGATGTTCACCGAGATAGAGGGCAAGGCCGTTTCGCTCGGAGACGTGTTCGACAAGATGATGAAACGGGAGATCCCGTTCGAGATGGTGGAGGAGGCTTTCCGGCGCATGACTTCGGAGGGTGGCAAGTTCTACCAGATGCAGGAGGTCCTTTCCAAGACCCTTGCTGGCCAGATAAACATCCTCAAGGGCAAGTGGGAGAATGCGCTCTATGCCATCGGGCAGGCGAACGACGGAATCTTGAAAGGCGGCGTGAAGGCGCTCCGGTTCATGGTCGAGCACTTGCAGGAGATCGGCGCGGCCCTGAAACCCGTGATTGCCGGATTTGGGATGTACGGACTCGCGCTCGCCGGTGCGGCGATGGGCAAGTGGGTGGTCGGTGCGGCCCGTGCGGTCGAGTATTTTATCATCCTCACCAAGAGGACGAACCTGGCGACCGCCGCCCTTCGGGTGTTCGGCTCCACGACAAAGGCCGTTGCCGTCGGTCTTGGTGCCCTTTCCGCCGCAATCGTGATTATCGTTTCGCTTATCCAGGCCACCGGGAAGGCAAATAGAGAGTTGGAGAAATTCAGGAAGGAACTTGACGAAATCCATGAAACCGCACGGGAAAACAACGCGGTCGATGCGGAGGTTTCCAAGATTGAATCCTTGTATAAGGTCCTTTCCAACACGAACAATGCCTATGATGCAAGGAAGGCCGCGCTGGACCAACTGAAAACCATCGTTCCGGGCTATCACGCGCAACTGACCGAGGAGGGGCGGCTGATAAACAACAACAAGGCGGCCCTTGACAAGTACATCGAAGCCCTCAACCGCGAGGCGAAGATGAAGGGGGCGCAAGACGAACTGACGGAACTCTACAAGAAACGGAGGGAGGTTAATAAGGAATTAGAGACGGCGCAGACCGCCGCCGACAACATCCCGGCAAATGCGCCTTTAAGCGTTCAGGGCGCATCGGTCTCTGGATATGCGTTTGTTCCAATGGCGGCGAACATAACAAGGACAAATCAACAACTTGGTATCGCCAAGCAGAAACTCCAGGACATCGACAACCAGATTGCGTCAATCAACGCGGAAATCGCCGAGACAATCGGGACAACCGCCGGTACGGAAAGTTACGACATCAAGAATATCGTCGAGACCATCAAGAAGTACGACGCCGACATCAAGGCCCTGCGCGACAAGGCGAAGAAGGGCAAGATTTCGGCGGAGGAGAAGGACGTGCTCGACAACTACATCAAGGCCAGAAAGGAAGAGGCCGATTTGTACGAGGACATCCTCGGCATCAAGTACGACAAGGACAACAAACCCGGTGGCGGAAGCACGAAGAACCCGCTTGCGGACGCCATCAGCGACACGAAGTCCCGTATTTCGCTCTTGGAGAAATATAGGGACGCCTTCGACAAACTGGAGCCATTCATAGGCGAGGATGCGGCGAAGGAGTGGGTGTTCAAGAACATGGGATATGACATTACAAAACTTGACGCCGACCTCGAAAAACTCATCGCCACCCTTCGCAAGTTCGGCCAGGAAGGACGAGAGGCGGCAGACGCGGCGGAGGCCCGCCTCGGTCTCGACGACGTTTCCAAGTTCGTCAAGACGCAAAAGGAGGCGGAAAAGGCCCAGAAGGCCCTTGAAAAGTACCAAAAGACCATCCGCAAGTGGATGGGTGAGGACTTCAATCTCGGCGGGACCGGCTTCGAGTATGACATCAGCAAGGCATTCTCGGAATACAACACCAAGATAAGCGAAGTCGAAGAAAAGTACATCGAAGCAGTCAAGCAAGCCGAGGAGGCGCACAATGGGAATGCCGATGCAATAGCCGCTGAGACCAAAAGGCTCAAAGAGTTGCGCGATGCGGAAATGGCCTACGTCCGCGCAAGGTCGCAGGAGCAGGTGAACAAGCTCGCCGAGTCATACTTGAAGGACCAGTACCTCCTTCGCGGGGTTGACATGGACAACCTCGGGAGCATGTCGTTCGCCCAACTGAAAAACCTCCGAACCGAGATGGGCGAAATCTCTCGCGACGCCACCCGGATGTTGGCCGACGTGACGGGAATAGATGGGTTCCTCGGATCGCTCGGTTACAGCCTTGAAACGTTGACCGAGGACGATCTCGCGGCGTTGTCAGACAAACTCCCGGAGTCCGCGCTTGAATTCGTGCGTTTCGCAAAGTCAATCAAGGACACGGGAATATCCCTGGACACCCTGCAAGAGAAGATTCAATCCGCAATCAAGAAAGGATTGAAGAACCTTGACGAGCAGGAAAAGAAATCAATCGCCAAACTCGCAAAATACGCGGCGGGCCAGGTCCTCGAACTTGCGAATTCATTCAAGGAACTCGGAGACGCCGTCGGTGACGCCGGGCTTTCCGATGCGGCGCAGGGCCTTTCGGACGTCGCCGACATAGCGAAGGATGCCGCCGCAGGGTTCCAAGCCGGAGGATGGATAGGCGCGGCCATCGGCGGTGTCGTGTCGGTCTATTCTAAACTATTCGAGTACGCCGCCGCCTACGAGGAGGCGGAGAACAGGATGAACGACGCTGTCCGCGAGACGAGAAAGTTGATGGACGAGGCCGCATTGAATGCCGGTGTGGAGAGCGTCTTCGGCAAGAACTCGATACAGAAAATCGAGAATGCCACAAAAAACATCGGAGAGGCCGTTGATGCGATGAAGAAATACCGCGAGCAACTTGAGACAAAAGAGTTCACGAGCGAACGGATGTCTTGGTTCGAATGGCTGTTCAGCGGGAACGACGGCAACCGCCCGTTGCGGGAGCGCAAGACTAAACTTGAGAACATGGCGAAGTCGCTCGGTTTCGACAGCCTTTTCGACGAGTACGGGATTCTGCGAGAGGATGCCCTTGAGGCGATTTCCAAGCAATACAACAAACTTACATCCGACGAGCAGGCATGGATAGAGAACGCGATAGCAGATGTCAAGAAATACAAGGATGCAGTCGCTAACGTCAAGGAGGAAATGGAGGCTGTCTTCGGCGAAATTGCGAACAGCGCCGCCGACAACATCATCGACCGATGGGTGGAAGCGGGAGACGCCGCGCTGGACTACGCCGACATCCTGGACGACGTTGCGAGGAACTACGCGAAGATGCTCATCAAGTCGTCAATCCTCAAGAACGTATTGAATCCGGATGAGGCGGACCGGGTTGCCGAGATGTTCGCGAGCGGAAGGACGGACGAGGCAATGTCGGCCATCGCCAGCGACATGGACAAACTCGCGCAGATGGAACCCGTGTTCGCGCAGATTCTTTCCGCGTTCGACCCGTATTTCAATCGTTCAGACAGCTCGTCCGGGTCTGGACTCGGCTCCGGAATAAAGTCCATCACGGAGGACACCGCGAACCTTCTCGCCTCCTACATCAACGCCATCCGCGCCGACGTGAGTTATATGCGCGTGATGGAGGAGAAGGGCTGGAGCGAGGTGTCGGCCATCGGCGCGTCGATGCCCACGTTGAACGACTATCTGAATCAGGTCGCTGCCAACACCTACGACACGGCGCAGAACACCCAGCGCATCCTTTCCGAGTTGCAGTCCGTTATCGGAGCACCGGGAACGAGCGGCTCCGTCGTGCGGGTCCAGTCGTACTGATAATCAATAAAAACCAATATCTATTGCCAATTATCGGCAAAAAATACTAATATTTGCACCGTATGCCAAGCCCCTATGTCCCGCCCATAAGGAACTACAAGCCGTTCTACGTCCAGGCAGCCGGAGACTCGACCGCCTGGGACACTTGCGCCTACGGGATGGTCGCGCAGACGCAGCCGTTCCTGAACAAGTGCGAGGTCAAGGAGCCGTACAAGAACGACTGGAAGGACGAGCACGGGGACGACGAGTACATACCCTCCACCTTGTGCCGCAAGGCGTTCGAGTTCACGGTCAAGTTCTATGTCAAGACCTACGCCGTGACGGGGAATTCCCCGCAGACCGCCATATCCGTGCTGAACGGCCAGATCGCCGACTTCCGGGCGAAACTGCTCGGCGGCGAAATGAAGGTGTGGGACTCCTGGCAGGAGACGGGCTTCCAGAAGGTACGTTATGTCAAGGATGACGCCGACTCCGCCGACCGCGAGATAGACGGCGGCTCCGCGAGGGTCATCTTCTCCGTCACCTTCAAGGTCAACGATCCGGCGACCGCGATGGCCTACAACGCGGCCAACAACACGATAGCGCCCGCATCGCAGTCATAGGCAGATGGCAAGGTTCGACGTCATACCGAAATCCGGCTCCGGGAGCGCGAAGTATTCCGGGACACCGACATTCACGGGCACCTACATGAAACCCGGAATGCTGGAGTTCCGCGAGGCGGCGTCCCCGTCCCCCATCGGATGGGAGGTCGGCGATTACGTCGTATACACCCGAACCGGCCTCACCTACCGCCTCTACACCGTACCGCAACTCAAGAAACAAGCGCGGAGCAACACCTACGGCGGTGCGTACATCTACCAGGGCGTCCAGTTCTTCGACGACAGCAAGCAACTTGAAATCTGCCCGTTCCGCGACCTCGTTGCCGGTGACAACCGCATCCACTTCTCCGCCCGGCCGAGCATCAGCACCTTCGAGGGCGTGGACGGGATCGCCCGCCGCCTCCAGGCTTGCCTCGACGACATGTACCCGAACGAGTGGTACGTCCGTCTCGCCACCACGGCTATGGGCGCGTCCCAGGACCTCGTAGACCTGATGGCCGAGGCGAGGGAGTTCACCGTGTCGGGGGTGTCGCTTCTCGGCGCTCTCGACAAGGTGTACGAGGTGTGGCCGGATGTCGGCTGGGTGTTCACCCGCGAACGGGTCACGATAGGCGGCTCCCTCGTCTGGCGCAACGTCATCACCATCGGCGGCGGTGGGTTGTCGGCAACCCCGTCCTATCTGTACGGCAAGGGCAACGGCCTCCTCTCCATCACCAGGACGGTCGCCAACGCGGACGAGTTCGCCAACCGCATCTTCGCCTACGGCTCGTCCCGCAACATGCTCCCCCGCTGGTACAACTCGCAGAACATCAAGGACGCGGAATCGGTGGACATCCAGAACCTGATGCTCCCGATTGACGCGGTCGGGACTCCCGGAGCGACCGACTACTATCCAGGCTGGGGCAAGACGCTCGACGGCGGGACGATGAAGCCCGACGCGGCGAAGGCTTTTGTGGAGGACTCCGTTTCGCAAGCGAGGCTCTGCCTCCGCCCCAAGACCTGCTACTTCGACGGGACGGGCGATTTGCCCGACATCTACCCTTCCATCCGCGAGACGACCATCGGTATGGTCCGGGAGGCGATAGGCGATTCTACGGCACAATACTACCCTTCCCCGACCATCTACACCGACGCGAGCCAAAGGATAGACCGATTGCTTTCCGCACAGGCGAGTTTCGATTCCGGTCTTGCCGGAGACGAGGGCAAGTCGGCGTCCGTCTCCTCGTCGGAGACCCTGGGCGAACTGACCGGGAGCGGGACGATACAGTCCGGGTTGAATGCGAGCGTAATCCTGTCCACGAAGAATTACACCATCACCAGCACAAGGGAGACCGACATCGCGGTGTCCGTGTCCGGCGGCGGGGCGATCTCGTTCTCGGCCACTGGCGGCTATGCGAACCTTGCAATCTCCATCCAGAAGGGCGACGGGACGAATTTCACGGAGATAAGGCGGCGGTCATTCGATCTCCCCTTCAACGCCGACGGTGATGCCGTGATGAAGGATGCGTATGTGCGGGTCGACAATGCGGAATTGTCCAGCGGTGACATCATCCGCGTGTATGTTTCGTTGTTCCTGACGAACACTCGCGGAGACGCATCGCTGTCGTATTCCTACTCGGTCTCGCCGAATGTGTCGTTCTCGGCGATGTGGTCGCGGAAAAAGACATTCTTCGTCAACATCCGCCAGGTCGGTTTCGACATCACGGAGCAAGCCTTGCTTGGTGAAGGAAAGACGATTGCGATGCGCTCCGGCAAATGCGCGGGTCGGTCTTTCTCCATCAAGTCCTGCTCATACGATTCAACCAACGACGCCTGGGTGCTGGAGTGCTGGCGAAGCGAGGACGAGTCGCTTTCCCAATGGTTCCCGAACGCGGACTATCCCGTTCGCGGACTGGAGAACGCCGGACAATCCAACGAGTATCCGGGCGACGAGTTCGTCCTCCTGGACATAGCCATGCCGGACATCTACGTCCGGATGGCCGAATTGAAACTCCTCCGCGCCGCGCAGGAACTCCTCGCCGACACGGCGACCGAGCGGTGGCAGTACATCCCGGAGATCGACGCGAAGTTCATGGTCGAGAATTCGCGCACGATCGTGGCCGGGCAGAACATGACCTTGCAGGACGCGGACATCATCGGATCGTCCGCCATCGCCGTGCTGGTGGACTCCCTCACCATCAACGAGGGCGAGGCCGCGATACCGACCTACAAGGTGACGCTCCGCGACCGCAAGCGCAAGACTTGGACGGAGTCGGGAAGCGCCACGGAAATCTCGTCGAAGCCCGTTTCCAACGCCACGCAAGAGAGCATCCAGTCCGTCGGCAACAGCGTTTCCGATTCGTTCTTCGAGTTGGACGCGGACGGGAACGTGACCTTGAAGGAGCCGTATGCGAACTTGTATGTCAAGGGCTGGCTCTCCGCCGGTGGCATCGGCCAGGGCGGAAGCGGTGGAGGCGGCTTGATCACCTCCGTCAAGAGCGTTTCCGACCTCGGCACGCCCATACCCATCGAAAGCCTCACCGAGACCTTCTCCGCGAAGGCGATAGAGTCCATCTACGAGGCCGTCCAGACGAAGCAGCCCCTGCTCGTCTCGGGCACGAACATCAAGACCATCAACAGCCAGTCTCTCCTCGGCTCCGGGGACATCGTAATCCAGGACGGAGAGGACGGAGAGTCGGCCTACGAGATATGGCTGGACGAGGGCAACGTCGGTACGAAGGCGGACTTCCTCGCATCCTTGCAGGGGAACTCCGGCTATACGGGCGCGGCTGGCGAACTCCAGGTCGTGAACAACGTCGTCGACGGCGGCGCGACCGACGCACTCTCCGCCGAGCAGGGCAAGCTCTTGAACAACAACCTCGGAAGCGTCAGGGGCAGACTCGACGACTTCCTGGACGCAGCCGGGGAGTACATCGCCGTGTCCGGCTGGCAGAACGGCATCTATGGCGGGAACGGGGTGTTCTACCCCGGCGAGTCGCCCCTGTACAGCGGGACCACGGTGGACGTGTCCAACTATCAGGGCAAGAAACTCCTCATCCGCATCAACAGTTACTCCGCCCTCTACTGCGGGTTCAAGACCGCGTCCGGGACGCTCATATCCACCTTCCAGACGGATGCGGAAATGACCGCCTATGTGACGGTCCCGGACAACGCGGTGACGCTGTTCCTGAGCAACTACAACGCGGACCTGCCCAATTCCTCCGTGTATGTTTATTTCTATGACTCGTATGAAGCGATGCTCCCTATCAAGCAGGACGACATCTACGGTTTCTTCGACGGAACCCCGCTTGCGCTGACCATCACGGACGGCGGCTTCTACTCCCAGAGCGGCCTGGTGATAACCTACAACTTGAGCGAGGGCAACTCCGCCGTCGTGTGCGCCGTGGCCTACGGGAACGAATACATCGTGGAGACGCCCGTGAACGTCCCCTCTTCGATGTACCAAAACTTCTTCATCTTCGCGGAGGACTCCACCACGGCGGTCATAGACTCCGGGGAGATAGTGGACTATGTCACGCCCCTCGGCCAGAAGGAGAACGGGTTGTACCAATACCTCGTCAAGATTCCGAACACGGACTGCGCGTACCTGTTCTCCGCCGTCGGTACGAGCCGGAAGGACGAGATGCGGGTTTTCGTGGCCGTGAAGAAGGCCCTGCACTGGCTCGACCTCTCGGACTTGGAGGTGCAGATAGAGGACCTCGTGGAAGAGATCGCGGGCGGAAGGAGGCGCATCATCCTCGCCGACTCCATCCTCAAGCCGATAGACTTCGCGGACAAGAGGCTCGTCGCATTCGGGGACAGCATCACCGCCGGGGTCACCTCCCCCAACTACGGCTCCACCCAGGACTCGTACATCAAGTTGTTCTGCGACTACGCGGGTGTTGGTACGCTTGACAACCGCGCCGTGTCGGGAAGCACCGTCGTCCCGGTCGGGGCCAACGACATCTACAACCGCATACTCGCCCTCACGGGGGCCTGGGACATCATCTGGATAGCGGGAGGCACGAACGACTGGAACACGGGCAAGACCCTCGGGAACTGGGGAAGCACGGGGACGGACACCTTCTACGGCGCGTTGAAGGGCATCTGCTCGTTCCTCGCCGCGAACTACCCTGACGCGGTCGTGATATTCGTCACCCCCATCCCCTACACGAAGGATGCGTCGAACTGGCCGAACCACAACGGGGAGTTGGACGACTACCGCTCCGCCATCTACGAGGTGGCCACCTACTACGGCTACAACGTCGTGAACGGGGCCGACCTCGGGATGCCGAAAATCACGGGGGGCTGGAACAACACCATGATAGCCGATTCGGACGGATGCCACCCCACCGAACTCGGACACGCGCTCTACGCCAGGAACCTCACGGACAAACTGCTGTAGCCCCATGAGAAACAACGGTCGGATATACACCCACACGGATGGCGGGACCAAATACGGGGTCTCGGTCTGCGATGTGTCCCGGACCCTCGGAAGGGGGACGGGCGATGTGGGGCAACTCTGCTCCGACCAGGAGTGGTACGACAACAACGGGACTCCGACCCTCCGTCTGGTGGACAAGATAAACAAGTGGGCGAAGTACCGCCCGATTGAGAAGGCGAACTACAAGGGCATCCTCACGGACGCGATGCGCTCTGCGGAGAACTGGGGCATCGGTTACATACCCAAGTGGACGAACAAGACCATCCCCGCTATGGTCAAGTTCTGGATAGGCGGCTCCCAGAGTACGGGAAGCACACCGCCCGACTGCGGGATTCAGCCATCCTATTGGACGAAGGTATTGCCTTCCACCGCTTATAGACTCCGCGACTTCGCTGCTGATGTTGATGACAAGGGTTATTGGCACGGAGCGGATGCACCAATCTCGCAATTCGTGGGCGAGTTGGCCATCCCTTCCACGGGTCAGTTGGATGTAAACTATCTCCGTGGCGCGGAGAGCAACGAGACCATCCTTCTTTCCGACATCGGCAGTTTCAGCACCTTCTTCTTCGGAGTCATCTTCGCCAATGCGGACTTCTCCAAGATTTACCTCGTCACGCAGGAGTACGCGATGAATTCCCAATCGTGGACGCAAGACTTCACCATCCACATTCAGGGTGCGGCCTCCGTCCTCGTCCCCACGGGTACTTCCGCGACCTGGAAGGTGTTCCCCATCCTCATCAACGCGCAGTCGGCGGTCACCACCTTGACCGATGTTCATTCAAGCCTCACGAACTACACCCTTGTGGCCCTTCTCGACCCCGTAGAGGCCGTCATCACGAAGAACGGGTTCGACTACACCCTTGTGGCCGACTCTGCTTGGAGGGATGCGCTCGTAGACCCGGAGTACATCCACTACTCCTACACATTCACCAACAACGATTCCAGCGGGGTCGGTGGCGTAAGGCTCAAACTTGAATTCCGCACCAGCCTGAACGAAGTCGTCGGCTCGGTCACAAAGCAGATTGGGAGTGTGTCGGCGGGTGCGTCCTACACGGTGTCGGACAGCATCCGGCTCTATTCCCGTGCGGCGAGCGTGGCCGTCGTGGTCGGCTACATAGACCACATTGACGACATCCCCTACACCGTGGAATACGAAAGCATCCAGGTGTCCAGCGGGCCTCCGAGAGACTAACCAAAACACGATTAGATATGCAAGAGTACAACAAGAAAAACTTGATCCTTTTCGGAATCCTCGCGCTGGTCGGGCTGACGGTGTTCTTCACCATCGTCCTGCTGACCTACGCGAAGGGCGGTCTCTGGAGCGCACCGCTACCCGTGGCCGCAATCGGCTATGCCATCTACCGCTTCCTCAAGGACTACTTACCGCTTACCAAGGAGGGCAAGGAATGAGACTCTCGGAAGTGATGCTCGTCGGGGATGTCCTCGGCGCGATGAAGATTAACAAGGTCAAGGACGCGGACACCCGCGCAGGACTGAACAAGTGGTTCCTTGCCACCTTGAAGCACCGCAAGGGCTTCGAGAGGGACAAGGACGAACTCGTAAGAAAGTTTCGCTCCGACTTCGCCGAGGAACTCGCAAGGGGCGAGGAACTGACCGCCGAGAAGGAGGAACTCGCAAAGGCCGTGGAGGAGTTGCTGAAACCCGATGTGGAAATGGGCATCCCTCCCGTGGACGCGGAGCCCCTCACCGACCCCGACATCTGGGGCGCGGAGGACACCCTCGGCCAGATCGCAAACACGGTCGCCCTGCTCGTCCGTAGCGGGGTGGCCAAAGAGGAATAGCACCGCAGGGACTGCGTCGCTCAACGATAGGTTTTGTGTGAGGGGCCGGGCATTTGGTGAATTTCACCGGCCCCTTTTTAAAAAGGAGAAAGAACTATGGTGATACAAGACGAAGCGTTCCTCGGAACGGAGAAGAAATACTTAATCGAAGTCAATTCCACGGGGTTCGATATGGACCGCGACGACTTCAGCATCGTTTTGCGCAGAGGCGCGAATCGCGTGGAAATCCCCAAGAGCAAACTCATCGTGGAGCCGTACACCATCGTCAAGGACGGGCAGGAGGTGACGAAGAACAACTACTACCTTGTGTTCGACACAACCGACCTCGGCCCCGGCGCGGTTTCCATCACGGTGACCGCCCACGTCCCCGACACGGACTTCGACGACAGCATCCGCGACGAGGTGGACAAGTTCGACTTCTTGCGAATCAAGAGCGTATGAGCAAGATTGAACACAACAGCGGTTGCATAACCGTCACCCTCACGGGAATCGGGGGCATAGAGGTGCGCCTCGTCCCCGTGTGCGCGGTGAACCTCTCGCCGAACGACTATCCCGACGGGTGCTTGATGACCACCGACGGAAGGCCGATTATGACCTCCGACGGGTATTGGCTGGTTGTAGTGAAAAACCAATAAACTATACGAACTATGGCAGTTATTGAACCATACAGACTGACCCAGACGGGCGCGGAGGTCCAGCAGGACTTGAACGACATCGAAGCCCTCGCCCCGGCCACCACCGAGAGCGCGGGGTTGATGTCCGCCGCAGACAAGACCAAACTCGACGGAGTCGAATCGGGGGCGAAGGACAACATCTTCATCGCCGAGTACGGAGTGACCACCCTCGCGGAAATCCTTGCGGCTGTGGCGGCGGGGAAGATGGCGCTTGCGAAAAGTGGCTCCCTCTACTTTGCCTTTTCTGACATTGGTGATGATTATGCGATTTTCTTCCGCATTGCTGACGATGGGGAAATATATGTAGTTTCGTTGAATGGACAGGGGTGGAATGAGTTTTCATTTTATCCGGAAGATACCGCCAACAGGGCCACTTCCCTTTCCGCACAGTCCACCGATGCCCAATACCCTTCCGCGAAATGCGTCTACGATGCGCTGGCGGGCATTGACACCAAGCGGGTGCTGACCATCAACTCCATCCCCGAAAGCAGGACATACACCCCGTCGGAGTTCGCAAGCGCGGTGTGCGCCTGGGACGACTTCCTCGCCTCGATCAATTGCGGTTATGCTTTCGTGAGAGTCGGGACGACCGGAACATCCTATTTCTATCCCGTCATTTCGCAATCCACCAACATCGTCAACACAGCCTACATCGCCTTCTTGACGGAGGACGGGGTGAATACCATCCAAGCCTTCAAGACTGGTTCCAGTCCAAGGAGCGATATAACCGTCACGGCCACCTATGTCGCCTTCCCGACCTCGGCGCAGATGGAGGGATGGACGGGCAAGTACACCAAGCCTTCGGGTGGCATCCCCAAGACTGATTTGGCATCAGCCGTGCAGACCTCACTGGAGAATGCTGATAGAGCCGCCATTGTCAACTATGAGATTCTCAACACGCAGTCGGGCGGTGGAATAAAAGCGATTGTCGGAAACATTGATGGATTTCAATATGCCATCGGTCCCGGTAACGCAGATGGAAGCGAAGACAAGGTTCTCGCAACGACCGAGCAAATTCAGTTCGTCCCCGGCTCTGGCACGGGAAGCGCGGTCTTGAAGGATGCGAACCTTGAGGCGAACAACCCCAACGAGGTGGCGGTCGGTCGGAACAACTTCTCGGCCACGGGCTTGGCCGATGCGCTCAAGACCATCTTCTCGGTGGGTGTCGGCTCGTCCGCGAACAATAAGGACAATGCCATCGTCGTAAAGAGGGACGGGAAGGTGTACCTCAAGGGTGCGGGGTATATTGTTATGGGCGAGGAGGACGAACACGAGGAAATCCAGTATTCCGAACACATAATCGCAGACCTCGCCAAATTGGTCAGCCAAGGCGGCCTCGGCTACACGCAGACGATTGAAGATTGCGACTTCATCTACGATGACGGCCAGGGTCACGATGTCGCTTGCGGGCCGGAAATTGGGATGTTCACCGAGGAGTTTTCCGACAATATCCTCATCCCCCATCTCATCAAGGCCCAGACACTCCCCATCCGTCTCTATTCCTCGCAGAACTCCTACCAAGACTTCGCCATCGGCGGAAACCAGGTGCTGTTCGCCATCTATAACGCGCACACGCAATACTGGTCGGATTTCCTCGTCATCGGCAACCCGGAGCAGAACATCACGGGCAAGGCCGACAAGGTTACGGGCGCGACGAGTGGCAACTTCGCCGGGTTGGACTCCAACGGAAACCTTGTTGACAGCGGGAAGAAAGCGAGCGACTTCCTCACCCAGCACCAGGACATCAGCGGGAAGATGGACAAGCCCGTGGCGACCACGAGTAATCAGTTGCTATCATTTGTGCCGGAAAGCGGGCATATCTATTCAATCATTCGATTCTCGGAAGGATACCCGGAGATAGTCTTTCTGCGTTGCAATGATAATGCAACTGCTTGTGATGCATACGCGGTTGGAAATAGCGTAATAACCGAGTTGCGCTTTTCTCTTTCCGATGAAGCGGTATACATATCGTGTGATGTCGATGCCGCTATGTCGAGCGATGTGTCCGTCACAGACCTTACGAATGGAACGCAAGTCGCCTTGCGCGAAGAGGCGGGCACCCCCGCCACTCTGACTACTATCACGATTAGCCAGTTCCAACCCCTCATCGACTCCTCTCACAAGTTGGACTACGGCCTCTTGAGCAACACGCCGACCATCCCCACCGTCCCGACCATCAGCACCAACGTCCAGAACGACAAGGCTTCCGATGTGAAGACCTCGTCCCCGAAGTCCGTCTACGACGAGGTGCATCCTGCGGTGGTCAGTTCCCAACCGCAAGGAGGGTTCGCCCCGAATGTGGTATATGACCTCGGCGAACTCACTGGAACGGTGACTTTCGCCCTTGCAAGTCCGACCGACAACTCCATCCCGAATCCGTACCATTGGACCTTCGACACGGGCAGCACGGCACCTACCGTCACCTGGCCCTCCGGCATCGTGTGGCCGGATGGGGTTACTCCTACGATTGATGCGAACAAGCATTACGAAGTCCTCGTCCGCAACGGCTACGCATCCATCCTCGTCTTCACCATCCCGTCCGCATAGGCTATGAGTACATTTCTCAACAACTGGCTCACGCTACGGGCGATGAGCGCACCGGGGGGAAGCACGCCTCCCGGCCCGTCTCCGCTACCTACCGGATACACCAAGGTTGACTGGATCGCCTCGGACGGAACGGCGTATATCAACTCTCTCGTCTCCATGAAGGAGGAGATGGCCCTTGGCATCACCGTTAAGTGTTCCGCGGTAAGCGGGGCACTTGTCATTGGCTATGCGAACGGAAACACTTATAAAGCCTACCTGGGAGGTAGTGGTACATTTCCGGGTCGAATATGCGCGTGTTACCATTCCAGTTCTTACTTTTCGTCCGCCACAAATACAAAAGACATCAAGGCCGAAGCCTTGTACCAATGGAAAAACGGCAGCCAAAAGTTTACAGTCAAAAAAGACGGGAGCGCCATTCACACCGGAACGAATAGCGGATCGGACTCCAACTACCGGGGAACCTGCCTGATTGCACAGCAGAAAGACGCGAAAGTTTACGAATCGAGAGTATATTCCGATTACGACGCGACCATCCTCCTTTTCAACGGCGAAGCCTGCCTTGACCCCAATGGAAATCCAGGCTTGTTTGACCATGTAAGCCATACCTTTTTTTCGAACGCGGCGGCAGCAGGTGCTTTCACTTACGGAAACGACGAATAAAACGATTTACCTATGTATACAAAGACAATCAACGGTCATCAGGTGTTCAACACCTGCAAGACCATCCAGTTGGGGGGAGTCTGGATCAGCAATCCCTCGGCGGAGCAGATAGCCGCAGCCGGATGGGAGGTGTATGTCCCTCCCGTAGTTCCTCCCCAGCCGCTGACTGAGCCCGACTACGAGCAGGTAATTTCGGCAGTGAAGAAATTCCTGTCCTCGGAGACCGAAGAACTCTCCGACGAGGACGCACTGGCGGTGGCGGCACTCTATCCGACATGGGCATCAAAACTCAAGGAAGCCGAGGAAGAAGGGAAGGGCGTCAAGGCTGACGAGAGACTTTGGTACGACACCAAGTTATACAAGGTCAATCAGCCCCATGTTCCGCAGGTGGACTGGACGCCAGACCACACCCCCGCGCTCTACACGGAGATTTCCATCGTGGAGTGGCCGGAAATCCCGGAGAACATTCCCTCGGAGGCCCCGTGGATGAACGGAGACAAGGGGACTTGGAAAGGACAGCACTACATCTGCAAGATGGATAACTGTGTATGGAACCCGGATGTTCTGCCTTCCGCGTGGGAACTGCAACCGCAACAATCATAATACCGATATGCTATGGAGAATCTATTGCCCAACATCATCCAGATTGCGGAACTCGTCGGCTCGGCCATCCTCGGCGGCTGGGTGTACCGCATCTTCACCATCCGGGAAAGGGTGAAGCAAGAGAAGGCCGACACGAAGAAGAAGGAGCAGGAGGCGAAGGCCGAGAGCATCGAAAATGTGAAGAAGGTCTTCCTCGAACTCTATCAGCCCGTGCTTGACGACCTGGAGAACAGGTTGGAGAAAATGGGAGACAAGGTGAACACCGTGGAAGCCGAGAACGAGTCGCTAAAAAAAGAGATTGCGGAGGTCAGGGAGGAGAACGCCCGTCTCAAGGCGGAGAACGATGAACTGCGTGATGCCCTCCGCGAAATCCGCCCGGACATCGTGCCTTCCAGACGGAGCGCGAATGCGAAGAGGCAAGCCCGTAGCGGGAACGGCCAGTTCGTGAAGAAGGAGGAGGACTGATGCGTTCCGTCGCGGAGTGCGCCTATGCGATGTTCTTCTTCATCGCGCTTGTCATCCACGGCTTGTTCACCAACGAGCCGTGCTTCGACGATCCTTATTGCTGATGCACTATGGCCGATTTCAAGTATTTCTCATTGAAGGAACTCTGCTCGTCCGATGTGGCGACGCAGAGGCGGATTGACAACTTTCCGAGTTGGACGGTGGTTCAGCATTTGTCCGAACTCACGGAGAGGATTCTCGAACCATTGCGTGTCGCTTGGGGAAGTCCCATCAAGGTCACATCCGGCTATCGGTGCGACTCTCTCAACCGAGCCGTCGGCGGGGTGTCCACATCGGCCCACAAGCAAGGGTACGCAGCCGACCTCCAGCCGGGCAACGGGAAGATTGACGAATTCGGTCGGTTCGTCAAGGACTGGCTCACGAAGAACCGCATCCGCTTCGACCAATGCCTCTGGGAGACCAGGGGGCGGGACAAGTGGGTGCATATCGGATTGTACTCGTCCACGGGAAGCCAGCGGTGCGAGACGAAGAACCTTGTCGTGAAATGATGTACTGGGTCACGACCGCCACGGGAAACCGCATCGGCCCCTTCGACGATTGGGGGTGCGCCTGGTGGTCCGGGGTTGAACACTTCGGCTACGAAGGATGGGTAATCACAAGCGAAAGTTGGTAGTTAACCCGGTTAGTAACTACTAAAGGAAAACGCGGGCAGAAACCCGCGCCATAAACAAACTCAAGGATTGGCGTCCCGTTGAGAGTTAGTCCACCGCAAAGATACGAATTTGATGGGAATTTCCAAACATATAGGGACTCCGGGGAGGACGCTCTTTTTCATATCAGTGTTTTGTGTTACGCCGCTCCTGCTCCTCCCCGGATGCTCCCCGCGCATCGTGGAAAGGGTGTCCTATGTCCACGACACCACGAATGTAGTGAGGATAGACTCCGTGCGCTACTACCAGAGAGACTCCGTCTTCGTCAAGGAAAATGGAGACACGATCTATCAGTATGTGGAGAGGATAAGATACCGCGACCGATTCCGCATCGACACCCTTGTCCAAGTGCGAGAAACCCGCGACACGGCCTTTGTGGAGGTCAAGGTAGAGAAACCCCTTACCGCAATACAAGAAGCGAAAATCAAGGCGTTTCCGTGGCTCGTAGGGGCATTGATGATACTACTCCTATATGCGTTCCGAAAACCTTTGCTCTATATACTGAAAAAGTGGCTATCTTTTTCGTAGCGTCACGAAAATGATAACCACTCCCCGTCCGGCCATAAGATGTTGGCTGAACAAAGATAGACATTTCCGCCGGAAGTCCCGCAAGTATGTCGGAAGTATTTGACGGTTGAACAAAGGCGGAATCCTCTAACGAGGGTATAGAAAAAGCCCTCGGACATATATGTAATTTGGGGTGGCAGCCATAATTACAAATCAAACCTCGCGGCTCGCGTCCAAGGGCTAAAAGTCCTGTGCGGGTCACGGGGTTTGTATTATGACTGCCGAAACAAAGTTACATAATATGCCGGACAAAACCAACTTTGCAAAGAGAATCATCCTTGAGTTTCTGGACTTTATACGGTTCAAGATAGAGAACGATTCCCTAACGATGGAAGAAGCTGACTCCATAGCAAAGACCATCGAAAACAGTCTAAATCTAACGGGAACAACTGACGACTTCGCCAGATTCTACGGCAAGTCAAAAACCAATGTGACAACGGTCATTGACCGCAAGATGTTGCCAAAACCGAGACGTGTGCTTCTCCACTCGTTCAATCTATTCCGCAACGCCATTCCAAAATCGTGGATTCACAAGATATAATTTGATTGTCAATGTATTAAGTGTTGCCGTGTGAATTTCTTCAATCACGTTTGCATTCCTGCCATCTTTGCAATGCTTAACCTAACTTAAACTATTTCATCATGGCAGATGTTACCTATGTGCCTGACAATCAGGCCAACAATGTCCTCCCGTGGATGCTCGCCGGGAACGGTGGGTTGGGCGGATTCGGCTCCTTCAACAGCATCGCCGACCTTTTCGGTCTTGCGATTATCGCTTCCATGTTCGGATGGGGCGGCTGGGGTAACGGTGGGTTCGGTGGTGGTTTCGGTGGCAACAACGCCGCCGGATTCCTTTCCAACCAGCTCAACAACGACTCCGGGCGCGAACTCATCATGAACGCCATCAACGCACAGGGCGAGGCTTCCCGCACGGCGGTCAGTAACCTTGCTACGGCTCTCGGACAGGACTTCAACCTCGTAAACGCGGGTGTCCAGAACGTGCAGAACGCCCTCCAGACCCTCGCGCTCCAGCAGGCGGTTTCCGTTCCGCAGATTATGAACGCCATCGCCACGGGGGATGCCTCCATCATCAGCAACTTCCAGAAGTGTTGCTGCGACCAGAAGCTCCTCACCGTCGAGCAGGGCTATCAGTCCCAGATTGCGACTCTCAACCAGACCAACCAGCTCGGCTCCCAGGCCGACCGGAACACCCGTGTCATCACGGATGCCATCAACGCGCAGACGGTCGCCATGAACGACCAGTTCTGCGCCGCCAAGGAGAGGGATATGCAGTCCAAGATCGACACGCAGGCGGACATCATCACCCAGCTTCGGAACCAGATTTCCAACGACAAGCAGACCGAGGCGTTCACCGCCGCGTTCAACGCCCTGAATCAGAAGATTACCGACCTCGCCGCCCGTCAGCCGAACACCGTTCCTGTTACCTGGCCCAATCTCGCCGCGGTGAACACGACCCCGTATGTTAGCGGCGGTTACTATCAGGGCGGTTTCAATGGCTACTACGGTCCCGGTGCGAATGGCTTCACCTTCTAAATCAACGGAAGAACTATGTTCGGAATGAATGTCAACGTAACGACGAATGTCAATGGCATCCCGTACCTTTTCACCAATGGTGTTTCGGTTACGGAGGAGTCCGTTGACTTCTCGCTCGGCTTCCGAAGAATCCCGAAGGTCGGGAAGGTCGTTATCCGCATCACCTCTGCGATTCCCGAAGGAACCACCGGAACGCTCCCCGTCCGTTTCACATTGAACGGGAGTACCCGCAACCTCACCTTCTTCGGTGGAACGAATGTCACCGCAGCCGATCTCGTTGGCGCCGGAGTCATCGAAGTCTGGTACGACTGGTTCAACGGAATCTTCCAACTCGTATCGCCGCTCGCTCCGGCAACGGCTTAACCTAACAACCAAAACTTTAACCTATGTTCAACGGAATACCGCAGGGAGCATCCCAGATTGCGCAAGGTGCGACCCTCTACGTTTTCAACCGGAAAGACTTCTCCGTGGCATTGGCAAGCGTCACCGGCGTTTCCCAGCCCCATGTCTCGAAGGCGGCGCAAACGAATCCGGCATTGGCGATGAATGGCTTCGTGGTGGACTTGTCCCTCTCGTTCGGAAACGAGAATACGTCCATCGAGTTCCCGGTCAACAGCACATCGGCCAACTATCCCGACAAGGGATGGTTCGTCAGTCCAGACCGCCTCGCTGTCACGAGGGAGATTGAATCGACAAGCAACAACTCCAAGCAGTTCCTCGCCCAGCGGCCTTATCACGAAATGGTGGTGAAGAAAGCCCCCGACCTTATCCTGCAACTCAACCCGGAGAAGCAGATGGAGGCGCAACAGGCGCAGAAAATCGCACGGCTCGAAGCCCAACTCTCGGAGATGAACGGGAAGTTCACCGAACTGGTAGGACTGCTCTCTGCGGGACTTCCGAAGAACCCTAAACCCAAGAAGGAGGAATAAACAATGGGATGGATCATTGATATGTCCGAGCGCGGTGGCGATGTCCGTCGCTTCGACGAGGGCCTGAAACGCGCCAAGAGCGGCCTGATGGAAGTCTGCGACATCTGGGAAGATATGAAGCAGGATTTCCAGATGCGCGGCTCCTACGGAGAGCGTTACGGATCGTATGGCGAGCGCTACGGAGAGCGCAACTCTTACGACGAGAGGGGCGACTACTACCGGCGCGACTACCCGATGCACCACATGTCCGAGCGCGACTGGCACGAACTCCAGGAGCGCCGCCGCCGTGACAGCATGGGCCGCTACATGTAAGCGCCACACCACAACCGGGGCGGGGAAAACTCGCCCCTTTTAATTGAACAGATTATGACTACGTTTGAAGAGTATATAGACCAGTTCGGGGCGCATTTTAACAAGCGCCTCTATGAGTGGGCCGTGTCCATGATGAAAGACCGTGGCGGCAACCGTGTCCCTCCCATGACGAAGGAGCAGGTCGCCGAGTGGTTGAAGAATAACGGTGTGTCCTTAAAAAATGACAAGGGGCACGATGCCGCCTATGTCCGGGCGATGCTTTTCGCCGATTGCTGGGGCAGTTCCCTTCCAAATGACAAACAACTCGCGCTCGGCGTGATGGACTTCCTGGACGACCCGGACGGAAGTAAGACAAAGGCATTCGACCACTTCGTCGTGGATTGCCGCGCCAAGGGCGAACCCATCTTTTGGGACGAAATGTTGTAGCGATGATCCATCGGGTTCTCAAAATCGGGAGATGGGTGGTTGACTTCCTCTTTGCCGAGAGGAGGTACGACATTGATGGCATTGTTTCTTGCCTTCGTCACGCAGAGGCTCTGGGATACATCATCGACCAGGCTTTAGACCTTATGGGCGGGGGCGAAAAAAACACTGGATTCACTTACTCAAATGCGAGAGTGTTCCGGGCTATCGTTTGCATCGGCCCAGCATCTTCCGGGGGCGAGTTTCAAAACACATTGGTACACGAAATCCACCATCTCGCCGTAGCCATAGCGCGTGAACTCGGAGTTGATCTGGAGGGAGAGACCCCGGCATACCTCGCCGGTGACACCATGCGGGCGTTTGCCGATGTGGTATGCCAACTCGGTTGCCGCGAATAAACAAAAAAACCCCGACACCCAATGAAGGATGCCGGGGTAATTCATCTGCGGTAATCTTCAAACCGCTTGCACGATCCGAAGATGAATCGGTTATTTACCCACCTCGCAAGGTCGCGGTAGACCCGCTTGCAATGCTCCTTGTCGTAGATCATCACATACGGCCAGTAGCCGAGGTCACGGAGTGTGTAGATGCGGTCGAGGTCTTGTTCCAGGGTGGTGGAGAAATTGACGATGGTGTAGACGATGGCATTGTGGACTTGCTTCTTGTGGATGTTCGGGGAGGCGACATCGGCAAAGAGTTTCAGTTTCGGAAGCACCTTGTCCTTGTCCTCGTAGCGGTCCCAGGCGAAGTGTATCTCCTTGATTCGCATGGATGCTATCATTCTCGCCTTTTCCTCGGTCATCAGGCGAATGTCCAGACCCTGGTTGAAGTCCACCTCCGCCCGCGAGTCGATAAGCGATTGTAGGAGACTTTTCCAGTCCTTGCAGGCCAGGATGTTCGGGTCGCAGAGGACAATCTTCTTCTGCCCGTCCCAGAACTCCGAAAGGTCGGCGACCTTAACCGAACAACGACCTTCTTTCTTCCCAACGATGCAGAAGTCGCAACCCCTCGGACAACCACGCGAAAGAAAGCCGTAGGCCGTATCTTTCGTTAGTTCGGGGTATAGCGAGTAATCGGGATAGATATGCTCTATTTCGGGCGGTAACGGGGTGTCCTTGCTCTTGTCAAAAACCTCCTTCCCATCCACAAGGGAAATGCAGTAACCGCTACCGCCCTTTTGAATTTCGTCTGCATTGATGGGATAGTCGTAGTCGGGCGTGAACGAGAACACCTTGCTCAAATACACCTTGTCAAATCGCCCCCCCCATAGCGGATCGTACCACTCCACGGAGTCGCCCCTCGCCTTGTGGAAGGCGGAAATCTTCATCAATGCGATGTTGGGGAAGCGGCCAGTCCCGTCCACATCGACAAGACCTATTCGCATAGGATTCGCTCAAACTCCTTCCACATAGCCATTTCCTTCTTGTACGCCTCGGGCACGGATAGAATGTTGTCCATCCGCTTGACGTGGTAGACGATGGACGAATGGTCGCGGCCCATCAGGTGCGCTATCTCGCTGTACGAATAACCCTCCTCCTTCATCCTTCTGGAAACGAGGCATCGTATCAATGTGTTCGCGGCGTTCCTCTCCGGCCCGAGCCTCCATCCGCAAGCGCTTTCTGCGGCCCGAAGGACGATCTCGTACCTTTCGACCGACGGGGGCTTGCATCCGTATCTTTCTCGGAGGATCGGCAACACGTCCGAGCAGGAGCCGAAGTCCTCTATGACCTCGTATATCTCCCGTATGTCATCCTCCGTCAGCAGGGATAGAATCTTTGTGTTCATTCCGAAATGAAAAGATTGTATGTGAACTTCCTACGCCCGCTCTCGGTGGTGGATTCCTCCGGCTCGAAACGGCGGATGATGTCGTGGCCGATGTTCATCGCGAGTCGGTTCTTCGCGTTTGCGAGGATTGCCTTCTCGGTGTTGAACTTCATTTCGTCGGATTCCGTGACCACATATCCGGCGGTGATTTCGGCGGGCGGGTCAAGTTTTCGGAGCCGGACGAGTTCTTTGAGGTACTCCTCCCTCACGGACTGGAGCGTTTTTCGGTCGGCTTCCAGGATCGCCTCCCTTTCCTTGATGCGGATTTCCCTTTGGTCGAGGGCCATCTTCCGCTTTTTGAGTTTGCAACTGATGCTTCCGTCCAGGATGAGGGCCGCGATGGCGAGTGCTGCGACTACGGCGCAGATGATTTGGATTAAGAGTGTCATGGTTAAAAGATTTTGAAGTGTTTGTTTTCGTTAAGGATGATTCTCTCCCCGTTGTCAAGGAGCACTTGCCAGTTCCCTTGTCCGAGGTGATCTTCCAATGTACCGTCCCCGTGGTTGGTGGTGTGTACCCGGTCTCCCTTCTCCGGGACGAGTTCAAGTTTCATACGGAACCGCTCCTGAATCTTCTCCGGGAAGATGCCGCCGGAAGGCAGGGCGCGGAGTGCCTTGAACACCCGTGCGTCCCCGTCGTCCAGATGCGCCCGGTCAAGGCAGAGCATAGCCATACGGATAAGCGTGTTAGAGTTGGCGATAACATTGGAATAAGCCTTGTTGTGGCCCTGTACGGCCTCGTAGGTAATCTTGTCCAACCCGAACTTGAACATCCAATCGTCGGCCTCTTTGATGGCTTTCTCGAAGTTTATGAGGGCCTTCTTCTTCTGCGGGTCGAAGCGATCCCGCTTGCAGGACTGGATTTGCAGTTGGAGGTCTATGTCCGACGCGAGGATGGAGGAACAATGGGCGAACATATACAATAAATTAATTTCCCATCCCAGGGGGGTCTTTTCGATATTATCCATTGTCTTCCTCCTTTTCGTCAATGACCGCCTGCATCTTCTCCTTGAGTCGGAGGTACTTGTCCTTCCAGTAGCCGGGGCCTTTCTCAAATTCAAGTTCAAAGGGAACGAGTTTCACGATGCCCTCTGCCCTTACGATGCGCTCCTTCGTCCCCTCTATTTGGAATGCTGGTTCAACGAAAGAATACTCCGGGAAGTAGGTAAAGCAGATGTCCCAGACGGAGCAACCTTGCTTTTCAGCCATTTCGTAGACGGCCTTGTTCACCTGGCTTGTGGCCTCCTTGATGGATTCGCACACCCCGTCGAACATAAGTTGCTCCAACTTGTCGTGGATTTGGCTCTTGCGTTCCAAAAGTCGCCGGGTGTTCTCGAATGATAGTTTCTTACTCATAGTCTTGGATAACGATTGTTATACTTTCCTTGTTCTTCTTGATGATGAATTTGAGGTCTTTCCAGGTCGCTTCAAGGCTTCGGAAGTCGTCGTCCCATTCTTCAAAATAGAGGTCGTATGCCTTGTTGAGACTTTCGTACAACGGCTTGCTGCTCCGGTTGTCAAAGATTATACGTTCGCGTGTCATTGTCTTTTAGAATCTTGATTAGTGCGCGGAACACCTCTCGTTTCTCCGTTGGCACATCGTCCTCGGTAACGCACGAAACGAGGACATAGGCGACGGAGTGGCCGAGGGCCGCGCTTATCTTCTGGATGGTCTGCTTGGTGGGCATCGACAAGTCCTTCTCTATGTTGTATAGGGCCGTGTCGGAAATCCCTGCGGACTTTGCGAGTTCCTTCTGCTTAATCTTCTTCTCCTTTCGGAGAACCCGGATTGTTTGTCCGAGTGTCATTTTTCTTTCTTCCTTAATACATATTCACAAAACCACATCGCCAGGTAGCACCCGACAAAGTTCGTTGACGCCTGCACCGCTATTGCTATCCAGAGATCCACCTCGGATATGAACTTGATAACCACAGCAGAGAAAGTATAGCAGATACAGTTCGCAAGCGATGCGATAACCTTGCTTGACTTGATTACCAATATGCTCCTTACGATATGAAGGAATACATTGATAAGTGATATGACGATGTATGCGATAATCATTTCTCCATCCACTTTTTCATCATTTCCGGCATATCCAACCCCGTGAACTCCTTGATAAGCATACGGAGCCGCGTCCCTGCCTCGTTCGCGTTGTTGAGCCGGACATTCATTTCAACCTTGTGCTTTTCCTGGATTGCGAACATCCTGTCAAGCAGAACATCAATGATGATCGTGGACGCGAATAGCATATCCTCATCGGAATACATCGGTCTTTCGCCCTCGAAGTTCGCGTTATGCTCCCAGATGGCCTTGTGGATTACCTCAAGGATAGGGTGCAGTTCCTGGCCGAAAGTCGGCTCGGTGAGTTGTTCTCTATTCATTTCCTTTGTCCATTTGTTCAGTGCATTCCTTGCAGTAGCATCGGTCGGCCTGGAATGTCCAGCCTTCCAGTCTGCTCTCTTTCTTGATTTCTTCTTCGGTAGTTCCGAAGGAGTGTACCTTTCGTCCGCACCGATTGCATTGTGCGAAGGAGGCGTACTTGGGGTTGGGGTGGATTTTAATCATTTCACAAGTTCAAATTCGTAGACAAACACATAGGGGTTGCTCTCAAAGGTCCCCTTGCCGGAAACCTTGTCGATGAGGTCGGCGAAGGCTCCGCGAGGTGTGTAGAATGGATACTGACCGCAGTAGCCGATCTCCGTCGGGAAGGAATACTGGACACCAGGGCAGTCTTCGATGATGCCCTCACGCAAGCAATCCTCTTCGCTGATGTCTTGCAACCTCTCCACCCGAACATTGGTGATGCGGATGCGGTGGGGAAGAAGTCCGGCGAGGACGAACATTTTATTGTTCCATCCCTTATGATATTTCAGCGGTAAATCAACCCATCCGCATAGAGGGGAATACTGGTCGAGATCGGGGAATATGGTCGGTTTTGAGACATACGCCTGTTGCAACATATCCGGGTCATACCCGCACTCTTTGTACGCTTGCGCCACGGCCACGACCTCGCCGACCTTGTATTTCGGCAAGATGTTGTTAATCTGCGCCCCGTCTGCGTCCGTAGCAAAGACCTCGACAACATCGTTACTGCCGGGCATTCTTACGACCGCGAAGCCGTAGACATCCTTGCCTTCCATCTTCTTCGGGGCCTTGATGATCTGCCGGGTCATAGTCTTTCTCCCTTCCAGCACGGCTTGCGTGAGGCCGAAACGTTCGCTGAAAAAAATCTTTTTCATTTCTCGTTAACTTCAATGTGTTTCACACTCCCGTCATCATCGGTGACGAGGGCCATGTCTAAGTCGTAGTTCTTCCCATCCTTCATCAGCGGGATGTGCGTGGTTGTTAGATGGATACCGATTTCTGCGGCTTTGTGATAGAGTTCGTAGAGCGTCATTGGTTTTCCTCCGAAATTCTTTTAAGGTAGTTTTTCAGTTTCGTCCTCGTTGATTTCGCATCGGTTTTCGCTATATGTCCATTATATTGTGCATCGTGTGAATCATAACCTTTGCGGAATAACTTGTGCCACCAGTTGCCTTTCATTTCCTTTCCTCCAAAATTATCAATGCCTTCTCTATGGCTGCGGTGGCGGCTTCGGGCCAAGCAGGATATCTCACATTGTACGGAGACGAGAACGGGCGGTAATAGTATCCGTTTCCATTCTTGTTGGGAATCTTTGCCGTCATCGTGAATCCATAGGTTTCCTCATCGTCCTCAAACAATGCTGGCATAAATGTGACATTCAGTTCGGGGATTCCCTTCTCCATCAGCCAGTCGAAGACCTGGGCGAAGTTAGGAGCATTAAGGAACTCATCTTCTGGGAGGAATGGCATCAATGCTCCCTCCGGCCCGTACCAATCGTGAATGGGTTGCTGTGGGAATCCTGCATCTCGGAGTTTCTTGCTCAATTCAAATGAGCAAAGTGCGGTGTAGTTGCATTTCATACGAATTTAGTTTTATGGTCGCCATAAAGGCACTTGTTGCATCTATATGTATATCTATCCGAACAACCAATACAAGGATATTCCGTATAGTGACTATTACTGTCCGCACTCATTACAGTTTCTTCCATTTTGAGCATAATCTCCTCGCAAGAAGGAGATGTGTAGTTGCGTGTCATGACTAATCTTCGTTATGTTGTTTAACAAGTAAGTCAAGTGAACGGATAGCCATTTCATGTGCTTTATCAGTATCGTCGGTGCTTTCAATTACTTCCGTAATGGCAAGTACACAAGTAAGAATGTCAAACAAGTTTGCATACACATCCTCATCTTTTCCTACTGCACCGTTAATGTTGTCACATGAAACAACCATATCTTGCAGGGCAGCTCCAATCATAACGCTGTGCGCTCGGTTGAGATAATATTGTTCCATATCAGAGTTGGTTTAGATAGTTGATAATCTCTTGAAAAGCACAAACCCTATCTGCAACTTCATCAGCATCTTCCGGACGATGCCAAATCAGTTTAATCTTTTCTTTCGCCCACTCCAGCAGAGCGTCCTTTCGGATGTACTCTACATTACCTGTTACGGTGATTTTATCTGATACTTTTATTATCGTCATTTCGTTTTCCTCCTTTCCATCGTTCTTTCGTGTTTCATCCCAGCGATGATTTCCACATCGCTGATGGTGTCCAAAGATATTTTTCGATAGTAGGGGTGATGCGCCCGACCCTTGTGCCACCAGCGAATTGCCTTCCAGAATTTGCGAAGATTCATCACTTATCCTCCTTCTTTTTCTTAATCTCTTTCGCAATCTCACCGAGTTCCCAACTGATGAATACGCTTGCGATTATGATTGCTACCGCTATGTCGGTCATTCCTTGTCCTCCCGAAGTTTATCGATTAAGGCATCAGCCATTGTTATACAAGATTGGAGTTGATGCTGAAAAATATCTGCATCAATTCGTATTGCGGAATTAGACAAGGCGGCACAAAGCAAGTCCTTCGCCGCCTCTCTGCGGAAGGCAGACCAATCGGAAGGCACATCAGAATCAGCGATGAATTCAACTTCTTCGGAGGTAAACTCTACTTCCTGCCCCCGCCTTAATCCGCAGATGTAGGAATCCTCTGCAACATTGAGGATTTCGCCCGTGTCCTTGACTCTAATCTTGTTCATTGTTCTTTATTATTGTCAATATCCTCAAGAATCTTAGCAAGTCCTGCAAGACAATCGTCGTTTTCGACACCCCAATGATAGAGTGCGCCTTTGCAGTAATCCATTAGAACTTTGTATTTCGCCTCCAGGTCCTTCTCGGCCTGGTGGTAGCCTTGAACGAATATCGGAATTGAATTTTCGCAAATTAGTCCTTTCATCCCGCCCTCATAGGGGTAGGCTTCCCTTGCTCGTTTCTCTGCCTTGTCCATACTATCCCTCCTTCAATACTTTTTCAAGCCACTTCGGTTCGTGAATGTTCGGGTTGGCTTCCAAGGCTTCGATGAACTTGTCCCGTCCATATTTCTTGTAGAGTTTCTTGAAGTCCTCGCGGATGAGGTCGGCTGGCTCGCCTGGTTCAATGGCTTTGTCACGGCCTTCCTTCTCTGCGATTGCGGAACACTCGAACAAGTCCCGTCCGAGTTTGTCCACGATAATGTACTTCTTGCCTTCGATGTTGATTCCGCCATAGTAGCGGGCGATGGAGAACTGGGAGTTGGCCCAGACTTCCTCGGTCATAAGAATTGGTGTCATATTTTCTTTGTATTAACGGTTTTCGTGTAACTGCCATCAGGTTGCTTTCTCGAACAATTGATGCAGTCAAAGAAGGGGTTTGTACAAGGCCCGCCATCATAGCACGAAGGATAGGCTGTCCATACGGAAGGAACGTAAACAATCTCCTTTTCAAGACTTGTAATCTTAATCTCATTGAAAGGATTGTACTCCGGCTTTCCGTTCGGACACTCCTTCAATCGCTGGATCGCGTTGCTTGTGAATCTCCAATTGCAGACATCGTAGTTGTAGGCAGTAGAGCCTTTCGGGAAGAAGTGTCTGCATCCCTTGCACATCTTACTTTTCATCGCCCGAAGTAAGCATTAAGTAAATGAAATAACCCATAGCACCACCGCATAATAGTCCTAATACAATTTCCATATCTATTCGTCAATTAGAACGTCATACACTTCGTCCACTTGGTCTATGCACCATTGTTCCAACTCTCCGACCTCGGCGATTATCCGCAGGGTTTTGAGTTCAGAAATGCACAGGTCAATCTTTTTCACTATCTCGTCTTGCATTGTCTATCGGTTTTATTTGTGGCGAAATCGCCATAATTAGAATTTTTAGAAAGGGTGCGGACTTGTCCTCCCACCTATGCCCTCATGTGGTAATCGGACACTATCACATTTCCGCACCCAAGTCAGTCATTTAGGGTCGAATATTGTCAAGAACGAGTTCGATAACCTTCCGGGCCAATCCTTCTTCATCCATTATCCTATCGCCCCATTCATCGGCGTACCAATGGCTGTGAATTATCTGCCGGAGTTCAAAGACAAAATCGCCCTGTTTATTGTGTCTATCCTCGCATTTTGCACTTGACGCGCATTTTGGGACGATAGAATCCACGATTTTCTGCTTTTCTTGCTTGTCCATAGTTAGTCAATTAGGGCCGGAAGTTAGTCTTTTGCTCTTATCGCAGACGAGCCGAGCGAAGCGAATCGCCCACATTGAGGACAAATAACATAGTGTCCGTCCCGGTCTCCTTTAATGTCTGCGTTCACAAATTCCGCAACGCACCCACATTTCGGACATTCCAAGATGTAGGTTGCGATTTCTTGTTCTTTGTTTCCTTTCTTGATTATCTTCATATCTCAATCAATTAGGGCCGTTCTTGTCGAATCCTCGCGATGTGCTTGTACAAATCCGACAAGAATCGGCAGTTATGGTTGTTATTTGTCGCTCGGAAGGATGATGAGTTTGACCTTCTGGCCAAACTTGAATCCGTCAAGGTTTATTTTCGCAGTTACGGCCAACTTGTTACTAATGTCTTTCACGACCTCGCCTTCCACCGCCCCCTGGAGCATCTGCTCCTTCTGCCAATTTGCTCCGGCGAACACTCCATCATATACACCATTCCAGTAGTCTGCCATAGCCGCAATAGCATAGTCTTTGGGCTCTGCATTCAACTTGTCTGCAATCTCTACTGCTACGGCTCGTAAGTCCTCGCTGACTTTCTCGCTCGGTGGAATACAAGTGTATCCCAACTCCGTCAAGAAGGCAAGGCTGTTCAGTTCGGTTTCGTGGGCGAGAATGTAGGCATCGTCCTTGTCCAGAGCCTTGTCAATGTTCTCTCTCACCTCTTCCCTTGTCTTGGGGTCTACTTTGGCGACGCACTCCTCAAAGAGAGGGTTGGTCTTGCCTATTTTTTCTTCAAGGATGGATAGGAAGGAAAGAATGTCCTTCATTCCGCACCGCTTGCCGATGTCGAACTGCGAACCGCCTGTTTCCCTCATAATCCGTTCAACCTCGGAACGGATTGCTTGCAAAAGTTCGGTGTTTGTCATGGCTATTTTTGTTCAAGAAGTTTATAATAAAGTGATAATAGAGGCTCGTGCAATTCACCCTGTGTGGCATCAACAACTTGTTTTAATGCTTTCATCTCCTCCTCGCCCCACTCTTGCTTTGGCTGGGGACGGAGGAGTTTAAGCCTTTCTTCAAGCCAATCGCGCTCCTTCTTGGCTGTTTTTATAAGTATGTCTACATATCTCCCATTTGTTTCTTTTAAATCTTCGATATAAGCAGAAATAGCCTCTATTGTACCTTTCAGCATCTTCTCATCCTCCTCGCTCCACTCTTGTTGACTACAATTTGTAGCCAACTCTGCGGGCTTCTGCTCTTTCTGCTCGTCCGCTTCCTTCACGGCCCTGTTATACCCAGCCGTGCATCCGTGCGTATATCCTGCCTTGTAGCCGATTTCGTACTCGTTACATTTAAGGCATTGTTCAGGGACTTTCTGCTCTTTCTCGCCCTGCTTTTCCAGCCAATCTAAAATGTTTTGCTTGGTTGTGAATAGTTCTTGGGGATAATTCCAATTCTTAATTAGTGCAATCAACCCTTCCCTTATTTTTTCGTCCTCGCTCTCGCGGAGTTGCGGGAAGATTTGCTCAAGCATCTCATTCTCGGAGTCGGTGGCAAAGCGGGCGTTGTAGAACTCCCGCGCTTTTGATAGTGCTTTCTCGTAGTCCATATTAGTTGTAGGATTCAATCAGCTTCTGAATTATGTCGCCCCCGTAGGAACCCTTCGTGATGTCCAGGAAAAAGCGGACCGTGTACTCCTTCTCCATGTCCAAGGAGTGTTCCCGGACGAAGGTGTCACGGCCCATCTTGCAGGAGCCGGTGAGGACGTGGTGCCATCGGTGGAACTCGCTGCACCTTGCCGTCGCGTCCAGGGACGGGAAGGCGGCCCGGAAACGGGCGATCCGTTCCTCGGCGGGCAGTTCCTCCATCGCCTTGCTTTCGGCGTCGGAAACGGCCTCTTTAAGGGTAGAGCCGTGGGCGAACGAGTTGTCAACTCGTGCGATGTAGCAGGGGGGCGTCGTGAGGTCTTTATTGATGATGCGCCCCCGGGCATAGTCGCCGCGGATGTGGTCGATGAGGGTGGGCACGCCGTCAACGTACCAGACTCGCTCCCCGGCGAAGGTCTTGAGGCCGTAGCCGTCGCCGTAGCCGTAGCCGTAGCCGTAGCCGTAGCCGTAGCCGTAGCCGGAGCCGGAGCCGTCGCCGGAGCCGGAGCCGTAGCCGGAGCCGGAGCCGTCGCCGTAGCCGTCGCCGTAGCCGGAGCCGGAGCCGTAGCCGTAGCCGTAGCCGGAGCCGTCGCCGTCGCCGTAGCCGGAGCCGGAGCCGTAGCCGTAGCCGGAGCCGATGTTGCGCGGACGCAGGAACGCCTCGATCACTTCGACATTTTCCATACCTTCACGGATTCAATGCTTTTGACGGCCTTCTCGGAGCAGGGGATGATTTCAATGACTCCGGTGATGGTGATTTCCGGGACGCTGACGGAGAACTTGCAGTTGTCGGGTTTGCTCACTCCATTCACGGCGAGTTCAGAAATGCTGGCGGCCCCGTCCCAATACCAGATGCGGCGGCAGTCAGTGAGTTCCACTTCCGTTCCCTCCTTGGCGTTAAGGGTGCCAAAGAAAACCCCTGCGCGGTCGGCGCGGATGATGACCTTCTTGTCAATGTGGTTGTTCATAATGTTTTGTATTAAGGTTTAACTGAAATAATAGTAAATCAAACATCCGACGTTGGCGAGGACGAAACCAGCCAATGCGAATAACACGAGCCTCCCGATGTAGCGGAGGCGGAATCTGGTCTGGGGCTTCATAACACTATTTCCTTGCCAATGCCACAAAGCCGGAGGGCGTGCTGGAGTTCGTGGACCGCAATCGGTTCGACAAAAATCAGTTCAAGATGCCTGTCTGCACTCTGGTCATCAAGACGGATAAGTCCACCATCGGTTTCATTCGGGAAGATTATCTTTATCTCACCGGCTCCTTCGTCGAAGCACCAACCGCAATCTGGATAACCGCAACCGACCGCACCGCAGAAATCCTCCTCCGTGGCCGTGTTGCCCCAATAAAATCCGTTCTTCTCCAGAATCTCCGGGGTGAGAGGGATGGGATACAAGTCGGCCATTCTCTTTCCGCTTATCACCTCCCACCCGCGCACCTCGCAATTCACATTACAACCATAGATGTTCTTAATTTGAACATCCTTTTCATAGATTCCGTCTGAACCCAGGTTCACCTTGTAATGAACCCAATCCCCAATCATCAAATCTCTCGTATCCATCACGCAACCTCCTCGCAATACCTATCCATCCCGTCTTCGGCATCGCATTCCCTTTCGAACACTTCCTCCTCCTCATATTCATGGTCGATTTCCCAGGCATCCGTCTCGTCCTCGTCATCCACAATGTCCTCCTCAATCACCGTGGAAGGGTCGTAGAAGATGACATCGTAGTCCCTCATAACGGTGGCCTTCGGAATCTCCTTGATGGCCTCGTCAAGATTGCGAGCTCCAATCTTGATCCATCCCTCGCGTCTGGTGGTGTACTCCACATCGTAGCACCCGCTGCCCCGCCATCCCGGAGGGCAGTTCACGTCGCGCTCCCATGCGGAGCCGTAAGCGCAGATGTCAATGGTAAACCGTTTCATAACTAATCATAAAGGTCTTTTTCCGCCCGTCCAGCCAGGTAGGCTTCGCGGAGTTTTTTGTTGATGGTCGCGTTCATCTTCGAGCTCGAACGCCCCAGGGCGATGAATTCCTCGTCTATCCCGTGGCTTCGCATAAACTCGCATTCCTCATCGGTCAACTCCTTCACGGGATAGAGCGAATTCAGTCTTTCTTCAAGTGTCATAATCCGTGTCGTGTCGTTGTCTTGATAATGCCCCTATCATAAAGATAGTCCTCGGTCGCCCACGGGTCGGCCCCAAAAGCGGCTGAAACAATCAGCGTGAACAAGATGTCCTGTTGCTCCTCGCTCATGTTGCGAATCGCATCTTGTGTTTCTTTGTCTGTCATAATCATTCGGTTTTCAATAAATTCTACGTTACAATCTGGATAGCGTACAAGCATATCCGTGTAGTGGTCTCTCGCCTTCCTTTCGTCACGGAAGGACAGCGAACTAATCTTGTAGTCACCGCCGGAATAACGACCGCGATCAGGCTTGGTGACGAGGATGGTGTAGGTCATAACTTCAACTTGTTTTTCTCACAAGTGGTAACTGTCGGAATTCCGTCTCTCTTGTAGATAACAAAGCATAAGCCCTCGTCGTCAAGGAGGGCCTTCAGCGCCGAATCAACGGTACTTAGAATAAAGCGTTGCTGTTGTTCCGGTGTCGCTTTAAAAAGTGGTTTAATCTGTTCTTCCATTTCTTTGCTATCTAAAACTTGTTTTGCGGGCATTTCTCAACATCAATAAGGTTCTTCCCCTTGTCGGCGTTGCAAAAGCGGTGGAAGCCGTTTCTGCGCTCGTCGTAGCGTATCTCCTTGAAGGCGCACTTGTCGCACCACGGGAGCATCCTTTTCACTTTGTTCCATTCGGAGGTTTTCATCTCTCTTTCCTTTGGTAAATCTCAAACACTCCCCTCCTGCCGTAAATCCTCTGGCACAAGGGGTCGGTCTCGCACAGATGCCTCAAGGAGCACTTCCGGCAAGGGTAGAAACCGCCCTCGTCCTTGAAGATGTGCCTCGTTCCGTCAATGACGATTTCGTTACGCCTATTCAGCATAGGCCGATTTGATGGCTTCGATGATGGTCTCCGGGGACTCCCGAACGATGGTCGCCTTGTTGTCGTGACCTATGAAGAGCGCGGAACCCGTATAGTATCCGCTTATGGTTGCGATGTATTCGGGATTCACATACAGCGGCCCGTCAGCCGATGTCAGTTTAATCAATGCTTTCATTCTCTCTTTGGTGTTTGCTTGTCAAAACGGGATGTCGGGATCGTCGAAGTCCGCATCTTCCGATTCAAAGGTTTGTTGTACTGGTGACGGAGTTGGCGAGGGCATGGGCGGCGGTGGCTGCGGATAATCCCCTGCGCTTGCGATCTCCGTGAACACGGTGTAGGTGTCGTTCGGTTTCGTGGGAATCTTGACGTTCTTGACCCCCTCCCGGTTCTTGCGAATCCAGATGTCAAGATACGGCGTGTCCCCGTCCTCCTTCACCATCCCCGCGTCCCATCGCTGGTCGAGCATGAGCACGACGTCCGCGTCCTGTTCGATGTCCCCGGACTCCCGGAGGTCGTACAGCTCCGGCGGTCGCTTCTCCTTCGCCGAGTCGCGGTTCAACTGGACGAGCAGGACGATGGGTATGCCGAGCCGTTTGGCCGCCGCCTTGTATTCGTGCGTGACGAGGCCGATCTTGTGCGACACGGACGAGTTGCCGGAATCGTCCAGTTTGTGCATGTTGAGGTGGTCGATCATGGCGATCTCGCACTCGCCGCGATTCGCGGCCAGCGTCATCCTGGAGACGATGCCCCTCGCGGTCCGCACCTCGTCGTTGATGCTTATAGGAAGGTCGCCGATTTCCCTTTGGGCCTCCTCGAACTTGTCCCAATCCACGCTTGCGCCCCGCATTTCCTGCTTGGTAATCCGTCCCGTGGAGAGGATGAGCCTCCGCCCGAGCCTTGATTTCGTCATTTCGAGAGAAAAGAGCAGAACAGGCTTCCCGTTCCTTGCGGCGGTCTTGGCGAACTGGAGCATCAATGCGGTCTTGCCGACGGACGGACGGGCCGCCAGGATGATGAGGTCCCCCTTCCACCAGCCGCCGTCGAGGAGCCTCGTCAGCGTCGGGATGCCCGTTCCTATCTGGATGGACTTGCCCTGCTTGGCGGCCACCTCGTCGGCCTCTATTTCTTCCGCAACGTCGCTTAAAACGGCGTTCAGCGAACTTTCCCCCACCGTCTGGCCCCCGGCCTTGATTTTCTGCGAAAGCGTCTCTGCGGCGGCGAAAATGTCATCTTCGGACGTTTGCACGGACGCCGACTGTTGCAGGATGGTGAGGGCGGCATAGTAGGCCCGCTTCTTCGTGTTGGCTATCTGGAGGAGCCTCGCGTGGTCGATGAACCCCTGCCTTGCCGACGGGGTGATGTCCTTCGTCTGTATCTCCTCGATGTACGCCTTTCCGGTCCGTTGCCAGACCGAAACCATGTCTATCGGCTCCCTTGCGTTGAACATACCGATGATGGCGTTCCAGATGAACCGGCGACCGTCCGACGAGAAGTATTCCGGGAACACGAACCCCGCGACCTCCCCGATGGTGTCCGGGTCGTTCACCGCGTCGGCGATCACCTGCCTTTCGAGGAGTTCCGTCCCGGGCAGCGGAATGTCCGCAAGTGTCAGTTCCCGGTTGTAGTTTCCCATATCAGAATCTGTTGTTTACGGCGATGAGCCTCCGTTCGACGAATGCGGCGAGTTCCTGCTCCCATAACGGCATCACACGGTCCCAATAGTGCTTTCTGTCCTCGCCGGGTTTGACCGGGTGCAAGTGCTTGAAGCTGGTTTCGTAGATGTGCTCCTTGTCCTCTTTTGTGAGGTTCCGCGCCCACTCCAGGGCCTCGTTCCTCGTCTTGCAGTCGGAAAGGGTTTTCCGTTTCGGGCCATCCGGCCCAAGTTGTTGCCCGGCTGTCGCGCCCGGCGACGGCTGGTCGCCGCCGTAGTCCGGGACTTGGTTCAGGAAGGTCTCGAACAGTTTGAGGTATTCCGGCTTGGATTCGTCCAGATACCGGGTGATGGCGTATGCGAGCGACTCTTCGGTGTACTCGCCGGAAGAAAGCATCCTCTCTATCTTCGCCTTGTTCTTCTTTGATGACTTGAGGGCGATGGTGTTGCCCTCCGGCCTTTTCGTGGTCGACGGGTAGAGCGCATAAATCCGATTCACGGCTTCGGCATAAGAAGATGTATTATTGTTGTTGTTCTTCTTATTCTTATTATCTTGGGTGTCGCCGGTAGTGTCGCCCCTGGTAGCGGGAGTGGTCGCGTCAATAGTGTCGCCGGTAGTGTCGTTGCCTTGATAGTTGTCGTAGCAACTGATTGATATAAGCGTAATTGGCTGGTGGCATTGGTGGTCGCACCGACAGTCGCACCACCCGTTGCGCTGCAAGTAGTCGAGATACCTGCGCACCTTGTCTATACTCCAGCCCCACCTTTTGACGAGAAAACTCTTTGAAACGGCAAGTTGTCCGCGTCCTACGTGGTACTTATACCCGGCCACATAGAAGTCCGTTTCCTCGAAGGCCGCCATCTGCACCAAGTCCAGAAAAGCCTCCCTTTTCGTAAACGGCTCGTCCTTTCCGAAAGTCCCCTTGTCGAAGATTGTTCTTGGCACGATGATAAAATTGCTCATTCTTGTTTTCATAATCACCACAATTATAAAAGTCCCGTCCCCGCTTCTTCGTCTTTCGACGGTGGTGAGTAAGAAGCGAGGACGGAACCTATAATTGCGGCTGATGCCTATGTGAGTCTGTTGTCTCGCTCCAAGTCACCACAACGAGGAACTACACAAAGATACCGCGCTTAAATCAATAGCCATCAATCCGTATTGGCTTTTATTGATTTGGTTTCAGAAAAGTGTTATCTTGTCGAACTTCATCCCCTTCGGGACGAACAGCCGCTCCACGGAGTCCGTCGGCGTATCGGCGTTGATGTATGACTTGGTTTTCAGTTCCCAGATGCAGTCGAACCGATCACCCGGCATTTCGTACTCGGAGATAAAGACCGGGGCCTTCTGGCAGAGAATCCACTCATAGAGCCGTTCGGAGTCGAAATCGGAAATCTTCTTCGCGCCGTAGCCGTTGGTGTTGGCATAGGGCGGGTCAAGGTAGACGACCGCATCGTCCTCGATCTCGACCTCCCAATAGTTGCCTTGAATCACTTCCAGCCGTTCGAGGTTCTGGAGCCGTTCGAGGTTCTGGAGCCGTTCGAGGT
>Ga0310690_10001757_pt1 | contig 37627 bp, 63 predicted proteins | sample AusTroGonzalo_MG_2_FD_207661 | JGI IMG/M metagenome (GOLD analysis project Ga0310690, IMG submission 207661) | Bovine rumen microbial communities from tropical cattle in Woodstock, Queensland, Australia - Gonzalo_04 (v2) (version 2) | ecosystem: Host-associated > Mammals > Digestive system >...
AACCTGCGTCGCGGGGTTCGTTGCGTCCCTCCAAACAAAACCGCCAACCTTTACGCCAACGGCAGTCGCACCGCTTGCAACGGTGAAGTTTGTCGGCGCATAAATTACTTCCTGATTGTTTGCGCGATCGCCCTGAATGGCATCTTTATTCTTCAAGGCAACGTCTTTCTGATAACTAAAAGCCATTTTTCATTCCTCCTTATTAGCGCGATTTAATACCACGCAATACATCATTCATAGGGTCACTTTCGACAACTGGCGCGGAATCGCTCACCGTGGTCTTTTTAAGCATTTTCACCATCACGCCAAAGGCAGACGGGTCAACGCCATCGGTCGGAATATCGTTCGCGTCAAGTGCCTTTTTGTAAATATCACTTGCGGAATCAAAGGCAAACGGATTGCTAATCTTTCCGACGTACGGGGCAACTTCCTCCGCCGCCGTATAGAGTGCCGCCGCCGTAGCCTTGTCGAAAACGGGCGCGGAATCCTGCGCCGTGTCTTTGCAAGCGTCAGCCGCTTCCTCATCTTTGCAAGCGTCCTCTGCCGCATCGTCAACAGGTTTCGCGTAAGCAATACCCGCGAGGAAGGCTTTCTGCGCGGCTTTATCTTCGGGGTCAAGCCCTGCCGCCGTCATAGCCTCGCGAATTTCGTCTGCCAAAACGTCAACGGATTCTTCGTCTGCTGTCGGGGCGGCTTCGGGAGCGTTCTCAACTGCGGGCGCGGTGTTCGTCATATCTGGCGCGGAATCTTCCTTCACAATTTCTTCTTTCTTGATTTCCTCCATAGGCGTTTCACCTCCATTTCTGATAGCATCAACTAATCCCATGAAAAGGTCTTTCCAAGTATTCATATCTTCACCCCCTTTCATGGCGGAGTCAGCAACGCGGACATCATGCCCCGCCCTGCCCTCGCGGACAAGTGCAACATGGTTGCCGCGTATGTTACGCATAATACCGTCGTAGGCTTTGCCGTTGAAAATCCCGTTTATCATTTCAACGTCGCATAAATAACCCGCGCTTAGATCGCGGAACTCGCCCGACTTGATACGCTCAATCGCGTCCGCATCGGTGACGGTCAAACTGTTTGTAAGATAGGGCGCATCGAAAGCCGCATCTGTTCCCAAACTACCCACAATCTTATCTTTCGGCATATTCGCCGCGTCCATTTCCCAATGGTCTAACGATAACGGAAGCCCGTTAAACGTATCGGCGGCTTTTTCGATTTCATCGGCGGGGCGGTATATCTGATAAACCTTTTTCGGTTCAAGTTCCAACTCCTGCCAACCGGGAATTGTATCGCCTATATACGGCACGACTTGTTCTTTTGTAATGTTGGACGTTTTAACGTGCAAATAGCCGTTTTCGTCAAATGTGCGCTTTGATTCAATCGGCAAAGTGTCAAAAATCATCATTTTCCACCTTCTCCCAATTCCTCAAATATTTCGTCTATCCCTTCAAGCGTTTCTTCCTCGCTTAGTTCGGGTATCAACGGGCGGCAAACACACCGACAGTTTACAAGTTCGGCGGGGTAAATATAATCTTGAATATTCGGGTCGTTATCATAGCAACCTTCGGAAAGAAAATACTCCGCGCCGTTCATGCCCCCTTCGGTATGGTCGAGGACGTGCGTTTCGCGGTACGTTTTCCCTGCCGCCGTGTGTTGCCAAATTCCTTTGTTTATGCCATACGAAAGAAGCCGTTGACGGGATAGGTTTTCTGTTGCCTTGTTCGTCTGATCGCGGGCAATCATGGCGGCGCGTCTTTCGGTCACGCCAAATTGATGGTGTAAATCTTCGGTCAGCGTCGATAAATCATGCCCGTTTTGAATCGAACGAAGGACAATTCCTTCAACTTGCGTTAGATTTTCGCGGGCAATGCTTTTTATAAGATTTACGTTTTCATTTACGATTGCCGCGAAGGTTTGCCGTTCCTTTTGGCTCATGTAGGAAAACTTTAAATTGAAGCCTAATCCCGCGTCGCGCAAAGGCTTTGTTTGCTCTATCAAGTTTCCGTGAACGTAGCCTTTTATTTTATTGACAAACCATTTCGGCAACACGTCGGCAAGTTCGCGAAAGTTGCGCTCCCATTGATGAAGCAACTTCCGAAAAGCCTTCAACAAATCGTCCGTCGCGCTGTCGAGAATTAAATCTTCGTTGGCGCGGTATCTTGCCCGCAACCAATAAACAACGCTTGCTTCCATTTCCCGCACTGCCTTTTTTAGGCGTTTATGATATTCGCGCTCAATCGCGGCGGGCGGATATATCGGTTTAAGCGTTCGCCTCATTTTCTACACCCTCTAAAGGTAACGCCATTTCGGGCATTTCAACTTCATCATCGGCATCTATATTCGCGAATCCGCTTTCGGGATTGTTTGCCAACGCAAGCCGCGCCTCCGCGCTCGAAATAACGCCGCGATCAATGAGCGTTGCGTAAGTGTCGGCGGTGGTCTTGTTGCATCTCGCTTTCAAGTCGCTATCTTCATCGGAAAGCGGAACAAACTCGAAAGATAAAGCATCGTCTACCGCGCCGCGTGTGTTCAACTGTAAAAGCTTGATAACGTATTCAAGCGGGTCGCGGAAAATTCTTTCTTGTAATGCGTGGATATGGTCATAGTGGTTTTTCATGTCCGCTTCGCCCGTGGAATTAAATCCGCCCGGTGTCATGCCCCAAAGTTTAACCGTAGGCTCACCAAACATAGCCGAAACGATTTCCATCTGCTGTTTGACTATATCGGTAACGCCGCCGATAGGAGTGGAAACGTCCGTAATATCTTCGGCTTCCTTGTCTACGGTCATAACGCCGTCGTTGTCGCGATTCTGCGAGAAATACTGCACTCTGCGGCGAATGTTCCCGCCGTCGTGTCCCGTCAGCAACTCCTGCATATCGGTTTTGAAAACGGTGCAAGAGAATTTTTGAAGCAATCGCGCCGCCGCCGCGTTGCACTCCTCAAAGTGCCTAACATTTTGCAAAACAACTTGTGCAAGCGGAATCCCGAAAAAGTTATATGCCGGAAGTAGAAGCGTTGGCGGCTTGTCTTCCGCAAAATACAAGAATCTGCTTGCGTGTACTTCTTTTCCGTTGATAAGCCAACTTTGCGGGACGAAGTAATCACGATCTAACGGATTGAAGCAGGAATATCTGCCCGGCGCAATGTAAACGGGCTCAATCAGTTTGAAGCCTTTTAACGCGCCAACTTTGAACGTGTCCGCGTCCATGCCAAGCGGGAGTTTCATATCTTCGCCGCTAATATCGCCCGTATCAATGTAAGCAAGGCAACCACCAAAAAAGCCGCACATTTCGGCGGCATCATGGAAAAGTTTGTCAACTTTCAGCCGCGTCATTTCCGCCTCAATATCTGCCGCCGCGTTTTCGTCTGACGCTTCGCCGTTGTAATTATACTCTATCCAACGGCGCGTCATTTCATCTGCACGGAGTTCAACGCCAGCCCGGATAATTCCATTCTGAGCAAGGCCGGAAAGAACGCCATAGCCCAAGAATTGATGATAGTCGTAAAGGTTGCCTATCATGTTATATACGCCGCATTGTCTCAACGCCGCGTCATGTATTGCCTTCATGCCGGATTTGCCGTAGCCCAAAGAATCATAAGGCGAAGCGTCAAAGGCCACCTTTTCACGCTCCAACGCGCTATATGATATTTTCATGTTGTCTTTTGCCTTTGCCATGTTTTCACCTCATCAATAGGGCGGCGGGGTTTATCTGCATTTGTCCGCGCCCGCGCATTAAGTCAACCAAACTATACCTAAGCCCGTCGAGTATGTGATTAAAACTGTCAACCACAATCGGCAAAACCTCGCCTGTCTGCTTGTCCACCTTGTAAGAATAATGGTTAAATTCGTCTATGGTATGGCGGCAACGCGGGTGGATTACAATGTCATAGCTTTTCAAGAACTCGATACCGTCCTCTATGCTACCCTGCCATTTTTTAGCCGCCGATATATTGAAGCCTCGCCGCCGCATAAATGAAATGGTTTCGGGGCGGGCGTTATCTGCTTTTATAGGCCACTTTCGCGCCGTTTCGATGGTATCAAAAAGAGCGGGGGTTTCGTCTAAGTCGATACCAACGCCCCACGCCTCGCGATCTATAAAGATTGTCCTGTCCTTGATAAAGCATCGAACCAACGCTGTCGGGTCAACGCTAAAACCCCAATCCGCGCCGTGATAGAAACGGGCATCTTTCGGCGTGTCAAATTCTTCAACGCGAAACCGCCCAGCGAATATAACCGCGTTGGAGTGCCGCCGCACTTCCCCTTCCCAAATGTGCAAATAACTTTCATAGTCCCGTTCTTTCAGCCAATCCTTTTCTTTTTTCAGCACATCGGGAAAAGCAGGATTGCCGTCATAATTGACTTTACAAACATAAGCATCATCGGGCGCGTTTAATACAAACCGTTGGAAGGTCGGGTCGCTCTCGTCAAGCGGATTAAACGTCAACCAAATTTCGCTGTTAGGCTTTCGTATCGTAGGTATTAAAATATCCCAACTGTCAGCACTTACGGCGGCGGCTTCTTCTACCCAGCAAATATCAATTCCCTCGGTGGATTTGATTTCTTGCGGATTGCTTCTAAGCCCCTTAAAAATAAACTCCGTGCCGCTTGTGCATCGTATCGCGTCCCGCGTGATCGTGTACGCACCCGAAAGCCCGATTGCATCTATCTGCTCACACAATAGCTTGTGCACGCTGTCGGATATGCTTCGTTGGATTTCGCGTGCGCACAATATCCTCATGGGCTTTTCATAGCCAAGCAAAAGCAAAGCCCGCGCAACGCTCCACGATTTCCCGCTTCCGCGGCCACCATAAAACACTTTGTATCTATGCGGGCGGAATAACTCTTGAAAAGCGGGCGCAAAAACGACGCTCATTTTTTGAAGTCCTCCGGGTTATTGCTGAAATTGACTTGCACCGCGCCGGGTATCTTGGAAACGCCCTGCACATCATTCTCGCCCAGCATTTCATAAAGCAAGCGGGCAAAAGCCGGATATTTCAGCGCGTTTTTGGCGGTCATAGCGGCTTCCGCATAAGCCCACGTTTTCTTTTCGTCTGGTATTCCCAAAGAGCCGAGGAAACTCCGTATCTCGCTATGGTTAATCTGCATTGACATTATTTCTTGCATAGCTTCACGGATTCGCTTTTGCTCCGCTTGTTTCTTTTGGCTTGCCTTGCCGCCCTTGCTTCTGATTTCTCTCTGCTCTTTCTCTGTTCTCTTGTCAAATGGAATCAGATTTTTTTCGTTTGCCATTTCCTCGCCTCCTTCCACAAAAAAAGCACCTTGCTTTTGCAAAGTGCCTATTTGTCACGCCCGCCTAAATCCCAATATATAGGCTTGACCTTAAATATTTTCTCGCATGAGCAATCCTCGCCCCCGAACGGGCAACCGACGCAACATTGGTTTTTAATGCAATACTCCGAAATAACCTCGGCGGCGTTTACCAAGCATTTTTTTACAACATCATCCACAACTCCCGCCCCCTATTTGGAACAAATCGCCCCTCGGCAACTTTGCAGAGTTAAACGGCGGCTCCCACGTCTTGAACCGCTCATCCTGCTTTATGCGCGGGGCTTTATGCTGCGCGATTAAACCTACCGCCTCAACGACAAGCCGGACACCGACGGGAAAAATCTCTTTCCAAAGTTTGTGGTAATCCCATCCCGGTTTATTAAATACGGGCTTTTGTAACAAAATATCCCCGCCGTCAACCTCGCCGTCGAGCCAGTAAACCGTCGCGCCTGTTATAGGATCGCCCATAGCGGACGCCCATCGTACCGCGTCGCGCCCCCTATGCCTCGGCAAAAGTGACGGGTGGAAGCCGATACCGCCATATTTACAGGACGCTATGCAACGATCTGAAATAAACCAATGCGAATGGGCGGAAATAATTAAATCCGTCCCGGCGGGTATATCATAATGCGACAACTTTTCCGCGTCGTTTATAACAGGGATACCGTATGAAATTGCCGTGCTTTTTAGCTTGTCATAATATTTTATTTGCGGGGCGGCGCTCACGCCGACGACGTTATGCCCGGCGTGCAAAACCGCCTTTAATACCTCCGAGCCGAAAGTTTTCTGCCCTGCAATAAATATTTTCACGTTGCACCGCCTATATACTTAAAACCTTGCACCGCGCGGAAATGCCCGCCGTAGCCGCACCCAATCTTTTCTTTTCCCGTTTTCAATAACGACAAAGCACTGCTTTTTTTGTTAGCCCCATATAACATGGCAGAACACTGACGCCACCTTTTGTCGCGGCGAAGTGCGGCGCACAACTGTGGGTGGCTCGTGTGGAAGTACACGGGGAATTTGTGGCCTTTTCGCCCGTTGCCTTGTAAATGGTACTCGGCAACCCAGTTCTTTCAGTGCCAAATATCGCCCGTGGCCTTCGACGATCTCGCCATGCCATACGCCGATAGGGTCGCAGTTCCCAAATTCCTGTATAGATTTCTTTATCTGATCAATTTGTTCTTTCGGGTGTGTTTTGGCGTTCCGCTTATATGGCTTTATTGTTCTGATATTGACATACTCAACTTTTAGTTCCACGATTTCACCCTTTCAAGAGAAAAGCCCGCCGGACGATAGGCGGGCGATTTGGGGCGGGAGGAGAAAACCGCCCCTCATGCGGAAGAAAAAAGATTTTGGAGGCGTAAGAGTGTGGTTTGCACTCTTTCACGCTAATATTATAACCCCGTTTTTTTAATTTCGTTCCGCAAATGAAAATTTTTATAATGCCCCGCACGAATCCGCAACACCAATGCCATATATGCAAATCAAGGGAATACGGTCATAATACAAAGATTTTTCGATATGCAAATATTCGCATACCCTATCACGCCGCCGCCTTGCTTCTTCCCTGCTTTTCGGTTTCGGTACAATCAAAACTCGATGAAAAATCTCGTTGTCGATAACGTCAGCAGATACCCACGCCTTTACCGCGTCGATTACTCGTAGCCACCTTTCGGGCTTGAAAACTTTGTTTTTATCTTGAAGCGTGATACAGTTTATTTCCTCGACGCGCCGTAACGCCGCCGCAGGGGTCGGGTCGGAAATATAACTATGTCCTGACGGTGCGCCGCCCGTATGCCCGCCCGCTCCCATCTTCGCCTCTAAAACTGCGTCCTTGATTTCCCGCGAATGTCGGAAGATATACTTGATTTTATCAACGCTGTCCCTCTGCATCGGCATCGCCTCCTATCGCTCAATAGATAAAACGACTATGATAAACGCCACGATCAAGCCCGCCGCAAATCCCGACATAAATGGCATGAAATTCTCAATCATTCAGCCGCCCCCTCACCGTGTTGTGATAGTGTACAGTAATTTTATAAACATACAAAACATAAGCCCTTTTGCACAGCCTACAAAAAAAGCAATAATCTCTTGTTCGCCCATACATATATGTATATCAAGCATCACAGCCGCCCCCGTTCCATATCCTGCATTAGCCCTTCCCATTTCTCCCGTTCAGCGCCCGACGTTTCGAACGCCATCATCAAACGCATACTTGCATTTATGATATGCGGTTCTGAACGGTCACCCATGCGGTAAAGGTTTATATGCCGCATAGCCCGCGCAAGATGTTCCGCGCTTGGTATCTGCCGCCATGTTTCGCCGGGATATTTTCTTTGTCCTTCCGTCAGCCCTGCCGCGATTGCGTCCAACCATGCAGGGGAAAGGTATCTGTACTCGTTGTTTTCGGTTTCCTGCGGATAATCTGTATCAAGTTCAATCATTGTTGCGCCTCCTCAAAGTCAACTATGCACCAATCCAAAAACATATCTTTGCAAGATTTCGCGGTCATGCTATCAAAACAATCTTGATGCAATGGGCAAGTTTTACATATTGCCGTCGCGCCTACAAAATTGACTAAATAATACAGTGCAACTTTCGCTTCCGCCTCGGTTAAGTTATCAATCCGCTGTTTTATGTCCATCGTTGCGCCTCCTCAAATCATCTTGCAATCTATCTATAAGCCGCGCCATCTGTCCCCGCGTCAGCTTTGAAAAGTCATACCACTCAATATCATATTTCAGCGTTTGGATAAGTTCGCCCACTTGCCATAGTTGCGCCGCCGTCGCTTTTCTGTTGTCCTTCTGCATAGCCGCCACCCCTTTAAATGGTTTGTACGCTGATTTCCGCGCCGCCCTCCCCGTTTGCTGTGTAGGTTTTTTCTATTATCGCCCTCACGATCTGCGAATCATCTTTATAAACTATGCCTATCATGCCATCGGTAACGCTTTTATATAAATTATCTAAATCCGGCTTGCTTGTCGCCCATGGATTTTTGCGGCTTTTCGGAAGCGGGAAAACGAACCGAACGCAACACTCCAAAGGCTCATCATCAAACGGTTCAATTTCGGCTTGCCTCATAGCGTGCGCCGCTAAAATCCCGACTACGGTTTTGTACTCCTTGCATTTTGCGGGCGTATAAGTGCCGTGCGAAGTGACGCGGGGACGTGCCATCGGGACAGGCTTGCCCGGCACGGTAAAACTTATAGTCATGCTTTTCCCCTCCGCTTCGCCTTTTTCCGTACTGCTTTCTGTATTGCCTTTTGCTTCGCCCTGCCCGTTTTGCTACGGCAAGCAGGGCATTTTGTATTTTTATCCGTGCTATCGCAATCGAAGAAGGATAAGCACGCAACGCATCGCCTCCTAATCTGCATTTTCAAGCCCCCTCTTTCGCAAGTATTTTTCAAGTTCCCAAAAGGACGGGCTACCATGAGAAACAACCATACAACCTTCATGAAGCGATTTTAACGGGCAATCACATTTTCCGTTGTTATGCGTCAAGCAATATCTTTCGACGATAAGCGCGGCCTGCACCATATCTTCGCGATTGATTTTCAAACCACTTTCGCCCCTTTCGCGATCTTCTCAATTTTCGCGTTACACTTCGCGACAATTCGCCGCGCCGCATCTGTCGAGATAGGCTTTTTGCTGTCAACACATAATCCCATAGCCAACTGCAACGCCATAGCCCGCTCGTTTTGAAGCCGTTCAACCTCTTGCCGTTTTTCTTCGGGTAAAGAATAAAGCCATTTCATAGTGGGATATCCTCCTTCCGTGCGCTTTTCGATTTAACAATCATAAGTTTCGGCTTTTCTCCCGCTATTTCTTCCGCTTCTTTCTTGTCATCGGTAAAGCGTAAAATATCGCCGTCAAATCTAAGAGGAATTTCCTTGCCAAATTCCACATTTCGCGCCTTTCGGAAGGTTATAAAATAATTCCAAGGCCAAGCAGAAAGCAAATTTTCCTCTTTAACCCGTGAAATGTTAATCCATAAGTCGGCTTCATGCGCCATATAAGACGATTGAGCAAGCCTACCGCCGTCGCTCGTAAGCTGTGCAACCATAACAACCGCGATCTGTAACTGTATCGCCATAGTTTTCAATCTTTGCGCCGCGCTTTTCATAACTTGCCATTCTTTAGCGTCGTGAGAGTTCAGCGCGTCCATTCTGCCGATATAATCAACAATCGCCATTTCTATATTGTGTTGCGCTTTTGCCCGCCGCACTTCTGACAAAACGCTTGCTATTTGCATATCCGGCATATTGATTGTTAAAAGGTTGCCTCTACGCATAATGTCAGCCGCTTCTTTTGCCCGTGCAACTTCTTCTTCTGTCGCGCTCCCGTTTCTAAGCGCGGAATGAGAAACCCTTGAAATAAACGAAGCCCACCGCAAGGCGTTTTGATTCGTTGACATTTCGGAATTTAGATAAAGCAACGGGCGTTTTTCAAAACAGGCAATATCATAAGCCAAGTTCATAGAAAACGCAGACTTTCCCGCGCCGCTTTCCGCGCTCAATATAATCAAATCGCCCTTTTCAAAGCCTCCGCAACAATCATTGAGCCGCCCAAAGTTTGTATAAATAACGCGCTTCTTTCGTGCCTTTTCGTCCATACGTTCATCAATCGCCGCCGCCATTGCGTCAGCCATAGCACCGGAAGAAAGTTTTTCCCGCGTCATATTGGTTGCGGTTCGTTCCATAACGGCGCGCTCTATCTCATCATAGGCTACGCTTGCCATTTCGCCAGCATCAATATATCCCTGTGCCAACTTCGCCGCATGATACACTTTACGCCGCGCCGTCATTTCTTTTACGGCTTCAATAAATGCAGGGAAGTCGTGCGGGCTTGGTATTTGCATTGTCATCTGCGTGATCGTCAAATCTCGCCCTGCGATATATCCTGCGTCAGAAAGTTCTTTGCTATGAAGTGTAAGGGCTTCAATGCTGACTTTCTCGCCTCGTTCCTCCATGTTTTTCAACACTGAGAAAACCGCTCTTGTTTCGCTTCGTGAATAATCTTCTTCCGTTAGGCTTTGTAATACTTCAAGCCTCCAATCTTCACGGTATAAAGCCGCTGAGAGTGTAGCACACTCTGCCGATACATCTGCCAACCTTGCGGGAAGGTTCATGACGCTATCCCCTTTCCAAAGTTTTCAAAAAGCAAATCGTCACCTTTTGGCATTTTTGCAAGCTTTTCTTCGCGTTTTTTCTCGTATTCTGATATAACCCATTTCCTTATGGCGTAGTAATCACTTGTATATTTCTTCCCGCTTGCGCCTTTGTAATCATTGAGAGTGGTAATACACCATTGGACAATATCTTCCCTACCGTTGAAGTAGTCCACAAGTTTTTTATATTCCTCTTCGGTCATCAAAACATTTTCCGCATATTCCTTTTTCGGAATTTTGGGAGCGTCCTCTCTCTTGTCTTTAGTCTTTGTCTTATGTCTTTTTATTTGTGTAGTATCTTGTATACTATCTTGTATACTATCTTGTGTAGTATCTTGTATACTGTCTTGTGTACTATCTTGTATACTATCTTGTGTAGTAATAGGCAGTATTTTGTATCTTGTTACAACCCTCCCGTCTGACTTGAAGCTGATTAGTCCTGCTTGCTTTAGTCTGTTTTTTGCTGAAACAATGGTTTTATTTGTCATTCCCGTAAGATTTTCAAGTCGCGAATTTGCCACTTTGAACCATTCGCGCCAATGCAAGCGATTGTTTATGTTCATAAGATGAAGAAAAACAAGTTGCGCTGACGCTGGAAGTCCTTCGGCTTCGGAAAACTCAAAAAATCTATTGAGTTGCTTCATATAATCCATCGTTTCACCGCCTTTCATATTAAATATGTGCCCGATCATTTAAGTCTATGTCATATTTCAAGTCGATAATAAAACTTTTAGCCGCTTCCAAATTATCAAAATCCCTTATTATAATTCTTGAATTTAGTGTTACATCTGCCGCACAAACCACATATTTTTTTAATCCGCTATACCCCAACAAATCAAACGTCTTAGATTCGTCAACATGAATAGCCTTAATATAATCAAGGTTAATAATGTTATCATGCTTGTCATAAATCCACATCTTCACCCCTCCTTTATTTTGGCTTTATAAATCTTCGCGATCTCTTTCGTTATGGTCACGCCGTGAAGATGGAACTTTGCAAGAAATCCTTCTTCGTCACCGTGACAAATGCGGTGATGCTCCCGGCAAAGGGGAATAACAACCGCGCCCGTTTGGTCTTTCTTTCTCCACTGTAAACCGCCATGCCCTACCCGCGAGCCGTGTAGGTGATGAACGTCAGCCCGTTTTCCACACACCGCACAAGCCTTGTGCATTAAACAGGCGTAAACGTATCGGCCTATATCCTCGCATTGCTCATAAAGCGGGATTTTCGACGGAACGCCGTTTTCAATCATGAACTCGATGAGGAAAGAAATAAACTCTTTGCAGGTGGTCACGCTACAATCCGAAAGGGAAAACATTTCAGATTCAAGCGTTTTTAGATGCTTTACCTTAAATTCAATCTTCATAAGCCGCTTCATTTCTTCCGGCAGATAGCCCGCCCATTCCGCTATTTCAGAAATTAAACTGTGCGCTTTCTTGCGTTGTTCCGGCGTGATTCGCCGCCCGTCAGCAAATTCCACCAATACTTTGTCGTATCGTCTTAAAATCGCCCTGTCGATGGAAGGAACGGCGGCGCGGATTAAAACGCCGCCATCTTCCTTAAAATCGGCTATGCGCCCTTGTACTATCTCACTCATTACAACACCCGTCGCACCCAAACATTAAACAATCAAGCACTTCCTCCGTTTCTTTCTTGCACGAAGTAAGCAATTCAGCTAATGCTTTATATTTTGACGGTGGTATTGTATATATACGCCCGTTTTCATTAGGATTTTTAGCGATAAAAAGATTAACTTCCATTCCTTCCGTCGGTTTTTTTAAGAATGAAATTTGCTCTTTTATTACGTCCCTGTGCTCTAATGCAATATGAACGTTGGCAAATTCTTGCTCATAAACCTTTAATCGTTCTTCGTACTTGTCGCGCATGGTTTCACCTTCTTAAAAGAAAGGGATTTCGTCGGCGGGCTTGCTGTCAGCCTTGCCGCAAAACTCGAAACGGTCAACGATAACATCTGTTGTATAGCGGTTTTCGCCGCTTTCCGTGACATATTTCCCCGTTTGGATTCGTCCTTGCAGGGCAACTTCGCGCCCTTTTTGGCAATATTTCGCGATTGTTTGCGCCGTGTTTGAGAACGCAACGCAAGAAATAAAGTCGGCTTTTCGTTCTTCGCCCTTTTTCGCGATACGATCAACCGCCACAGAAAACCGGGCAATCGTCATGCCGCTTGCTGTGGTTTTTACTTCGGGGTCGCGGGAGAAGCGGCCTTTGATAATTACGATGTTCAATTAAATCCCCTCCATCATCTTTGCTTGTTCGTCTATAAATTCAACGGCGTACTGGATAAAATTCGCCGCGAGGTCTGCCGCTTCTGCGTCCGTTAATTCGCCCGACGCGCTTTTGCCATACTTGCGCCGCATTACTTCTTTTACATCATCGCCGGAAAGGTGTTGCTTCTTAGCTTCTGCGGCAACGGCTTTGAGGTGTTCGTCTTTCGTCGAGGCTTTTTTCGGCTTCGCTTTCGGCGGTTCTTCAAACTTCATAGCGTCCGCGTCCTTCGTATCATCGAGGCAGAAAAGCCCATTGAGAGCATATTTCCTCGCGTACGATGAAGCCGAGCCCGTAAGCTGTGCCGCGTCCATTTTCGGGCGGCTTTCCGTTTCCCTTGCGTATGCCTCGGCAAAGATTGTATTTTCTCCGTCTGTGACGCTTGCCATAGCCTTTACATAATATCTTTCACCAATCATCTTGACTTCATCGGTAACGTAAAGCAAAATCCCTTCCCTTATACAAAGCGGCTTTGCCGCGCTCAAAATATCCTCGCATGAGCGGTAATAGAACTCTCCAAATTTGTTGTACTGATTCTTTGGGGCTTTCAATTCCGCTTGAATTTTCAATAGCTTTTGCAGTAATACCATTCTTCACGCCTCCTCATTTAATCCTGATTGAAAATTTCTCCTCCAAATGTGCGCCGGGTACGTTATGCCCTGCCTTGATTGCTTGTTTAATCGCCGTTAAATCTGCGTCAATCTTCACCGTTGTACGCTTGTAAGCGTCGGGAAGTGCGTCAATATCGTCCACCTTCGTTGAAAACGTAGGCGCGGCAACCGTCATTGTGCCTTTCGGCGTTTCGATTTTCTTTTTCTCCACCGCAATAAGAAAATCTGTGTAGCCTTTCCGCACCCTTGCAAGCCGATTTTCGCGGGATTTCTTCAAATCTTGGAGGCGTTTTATTTCCGCGCTGATCGCGTCAACTTGCGCCTCTTGATTTTTGATATAGGCAATCCCGTCCTCGATGGCGGCGGGCACGTCGCTTTCATAAATGCCCTCTAAAGCGTTTTTTATGTCCGGTTCGATACTTTTATCGTCCGCCTCGTCCAAAACGTCTACAAGGGCATTTATGCGCGCTGAAATGTCAAATAACCACTTCTGCATTTGCTTCTCCTCCTAAAATTCCGGCATCGGCTCGCGAAGTATTTTCCGCACTTGCCATAATTGCCTTGCAAGTTCTTTCCGCTCCCGCTTGCGTATCTCCTTTACAAGCCTATGGAAGAAAGCCGCTTGCTTCTTTGCAGTTTTTTCCATCTTCCGCGCCCCCTCTTATGCAACGCCGAAAAGCGGCACTTCGTTAATTTGAAGCATCTTTTCTTTTGCGTCGCGATAAAATCCCTTGTCAACTTCAAATCCGTAAGAACTGCGCCCCATTTCAAACGCCGCCCGAAGTGTTGAACCGCTCCCCGCGCACGGGTCAATTACCACTTCGCCGGGGTCGGTGAAAATCTCGATAAGCCTTTTCAACATAACGACGGGCTTTTGTGTCGGGTGAAGTTTCGGGATATCCTTGCCGTCCCTCTCCCATTTGAACCAATTCAAAACCATATGCCCGTTATTATTGAATTTCGGCAGTTTGTCACGGTACAAAACAAGAGCAGTTTCCACCGCGCCGACAATCTTCATGTTTGCCTTTAATACTTGGCTTGACGTGTTCTTGATGAAGTAGATCGGGTAGGCGTTTTTGAATCCGTGCTTCTTTCCGTACTCTTGAACCATCGGGATTTGTTGCCAAGCGCAAAACACAATCATTGCAGGGGCTTTTCCGCGCTCCTTCGGTTCTTTGATTAAAAGCTTTGAGCAAAAATGAAAGAACTCCGCAATATTGAATTTCCCGTCCGTCCTAAAGAATGAAGCCCCCGCAAGCTTGCTTTCTCCGTTCTTGTTGTCCCCGTCAACATACCAAACGGGGTTACTGCCGTATGCGTTCGCGCCTAAGTTATACGGAATATCCGAAATAACAAGTTGCGCTTTCGCGGGTATGCGATAAACCTTATAATTTTGGTAATTGTCATTGTATAGTTCGCATACAATCTTCTTTTCGCGCTCTATGTCGTTCGCCCCCCTTTAGAAAATGTAACCGTCCTCCTGCTTCGACCATTGATAGAAAGGCATTAAGTCGTACATTTCATCGGCAATAGCCGCCTCGCGCTCGTATTCGTCCATATACTCTTGGTAACGGTCGGTTTCCTCATCGTCCCAATAAGAATCAATCAACATTTTGTTTTCTAAATCCGCCATTGTTTACGCCTCCTTAACGTATTGCCATAAAATCTGAAGGATAAGGGCGTGTATGGAAATTCCCATTTCCCGCGCCCGCGCCGCCATTATCTCCTTTAGTTTTAGCGGCATTCTCAAAAGATAAGTTGTCATGCCCTCGCCTCCTCTCTTGGTATCTATTAGATATTATATACTGTTTTCCCTGAATTGTCAATATCTAATAGATATTTTTTAGAGCCTTCTTTTGGAGAGTGCAACGTGCTATCATAAAGATAGAGGAGGCGAATCTTTATGAAACCACAGGCGAACCCTTACCCGTTGCGGCTTGAAGATGAAGTTATGGAAAAAATGAAGCAGATCGCGAAAGAAAATGGTCGCTCGGTAAATAAGGAGATTGAATTTGCTTTGAAGAAGTATATTCAAGCATACCAAGCCGAAAACAAATAAGCTCGTTCAAACTTACACCTTTTTCTTTTGCGTCTGCTTTTAGGCGTTTATGCAATTCTTCGGGGAGGCGTAACTGTAAAGAAACTCTATACACTTGCAAATCCCCCTTTCTTAGTGATATAATCACAGTAATCTTGTTTTTGGCCTTGGCTTGACGTACTGCAATACGTCAGGCCTTTTTCTTTTTTCTGTACCGTTCCAAACACTTTTCGCACCGCACGCGCCCTTCAACGGCTTTCTCATGCCCGCAAGAAACGCACATATTATGGCTTACAAGCCACAAATAACGCTCTTTCGAGTAGGCTTTGTACTCTTCCCGATGAGCCGCGGCATATCTCCGCGCAAAGGCTCTGTGTTGTTCGGCTTGGCGTTCCCTTAAACATTCCTTGCAGTATCGCGCATTTGCCCGCCGCGATATAGGCAGGGGCTTTCCGCATGATACACAGCAAAGCGTTTCGCTTGTTAGTGACATATTCAAAGAAACAACGCCTCCAAGATAATCAAGATAAGAAGCACAGCCGTTTTTCCGTCCTCGGTCAGATCGTTCCAACTCATGACAACGCCACCGCCGCAAAAAGCCATACCGCGCACGCGCCAAGAACCGCCGAACCGAAGTCCCTACAATACTTCATAGCTCGCGCCCATTTCCGCATATCGCGCCGCCGCGCCCTCGTTACACGCTTTTCAAAGTTGCTCATGGTTTAACCTCCTTCATAGCTGATTGCCAACACTTTTGACAGTAATCAAAGCAAATCTCTCCGTTTTCCTCCATGCCGCACCACTTGCGATATTCTGCCGGAAGCCCTAAATCTGACGGGCAATCCGTTGTCAAAATATCCTCGAAATAGCGCGGGGCTTCTTTGCGTAGGATTTGCAACGCCTCAATGATTCGTTTCTTGTCGTTCATGCCATAGCCGCCTTTACCGTTTCGATTGATATGCCCGTATCAGCCGCGAACCGTTCGGGGTAGTAATAATATCTACCGTGACCGTAGCGCGGCGTTTTGGGCTTTGTATATACGCCCCATTGAACCGCGCCCGTGCGAACCATTGCCCGCACAGCTTCGCATTGAATGTTAAGTAGGCGGGCTATGTGTTCCGTTTTTAATCTTGTCACGATCTCGCCTCCTTTCGGCCAATCGTTACGCGGGGCGTATAAATCAAAAAGCACCTTGTCATATTCTCCCCTCCCTTTCAATCAAATAGGGCAAATACTTTTTCTGCAAATGCCCGCGCCATCGGAATATCCTTTTCTTCCATGCAATTAATTTTGTTAATACCTAATTTCCGATTAACTCCAAACGCTATAAAATCCCGTAGTCTGCGATAATTACAACTGTCGTACCTTTTAGGAAAACATCGTTTTGCCGTTTCCTCGCAAGCCTTATCAAGCCAAGATATAAACTCACGAACGGCTTCGTTATGGTATATTGACCCTTCCCGCTTCTTTGAAATATTTGCGCTAAGAGTTATCCATTGACAGTTTTCGGGCGAATATCCCTTATCATTATTGATACGGTCAATCGTGAGCGATTGGCTTCGGTTTTGCCCTGCGTCTAACGGCGGGTCTTTGTAGCCATGCGTCAACGCCCATTCGCAAAAAGCCTCAAAATTATTGCGCCATTCGGTGCAAATCGTTATCCCGCGCCCGCCGTAATGTTTATAGTTATGAGCGTTTTTGTTGTAACACCGCGATTTCATGCCCGCCCATATACGGTAAAGGCGCGTTTGGCTATATCCTTCTGCCATACTTCACCCCCTCATGCCGTTGCCGTTCTACTACGTTTCGTTCTATCGCAAGGCAAAAAAATATCTTCAACCCTACAACGCAAAGTTTTCGCAATACGCAAGGCTACTTTCAGCGACGGCGAACGGTCACCTTTCATAATAAAACCAACGTATCTTTCGCTAATATTGGATTTATATGCAAGTTCTGTGGCGTTCATTTTGCGCTTGTTCATCATATCCTTGACTTTGTTCTTCATTGTTGCACCTCCTTTCAGAACACATTGTACTATAGAATTATCTTTTAGTCAATATGCAAATGAAAATTTTTTCGCTATAATTAGTACAGAACAATATAAAAGGGGGCTTTTGTGATGAATAGGCTTAAATCCTTGCGCGAAAAGCGAAACAAAACACAGCAAGATATAGCTGACTTTCTAAATGTTACACAGAAAGCCGTTTCCTTTTATGAATTGGGGCAAAGGGATATCCCAAACGAAACCCTGCAAAAACTCGCTGATTATTTCCGCGTGTCTACGGATTATATTTTAGGGCGCGATGAACCGCCGAAAAAGTCCATTATCGGTGGCATTGTCGGCATGATTGCCGCACTATCTCCCGAAAAGCAGGAACAAGCCGCCTCATATATTGCGTTCTTGGCGAATGAGGATAAAACGATATAGGCAACTATATTTCATGTATAGTTGAAGTATATTCTATGTATATTGATAGGACGCGCGGGGATATGCTATAATAAGGGTGTCATTGGTTGTCTTGTTTGGCACTCCTTTCGGCAAGAAGCCCCCGCGCGATGCAGGGGCTTTTTGTTTTACTCCGTGATAGGTTCGTCTTTGAAATCCTTCGCGGCTTCTTCTGCACGCTTCAAGCGGTCGGCATAGTCAATCAGCGCGTTCACGGTGTGATCGGTAAGAAGATGGATAATTTCATTTACTATCTTTTCTTCTTCATCGACATACGCAGGGCACACCTTCAAGGCGCAACGGTCGCACTCGTTCGGGCTTTCGTTGTCGATTTCCTTCCACATGGCAAAGCGATTCTGCGCGAACATCTCCAGTAGGGCTTTTAACTCAACGCGAACGGGGTATTTTTTCTTCATAGTAAACCACTCCTTATAATTTGTTGTAGGGGGATTGTTTGCCGTGCCTCCTTTCCTAAAAATTCCCCCTCCTATTCTCTTAAAGAGAAAAGCAGGGCGTTTTGACGAAGGTTTATAAAATATTTTCCCCCTTTCATATTCCTACGCCCAAAAGTCAGCTATTTTTACAGTACGAGGTAAAAATATTTTTCCCCTCTACTTATTGATAGAGATGGGCGCGGTAAAAATACGAAAAAAATAAAAAAATATTTTAGGGCAACCTTAGGTTCCTTGACATAGTTCGCAAGGTTTTTAAGGTTCTTTAGGTTGGTAAAATGTCTTTGCCGACGTTTTGCCGCTTTTTTGCCACTGTTTTTCCATTCCCATATTCGCCCCATATTTCCCCCATATTTTCTCCAATCCTATCCAAACCTACCAAAGCCTACCCAAACCTACCAAAGCCTACCCAAACCTACCAAAATAAAAAAGGGCGGGATTGCTCCCGCCTCATGGTATCATGATATTTTATTGCGAAATGGGGGCGATTGTGACGAAAAACGCAAACGGCTATGGAAGTGTTTACAAAATGCACGGCAACCGCCGCCGCCCGTATATCGCCGCCGTAACTGTCACGATTGACGGCAAAAGGAAACGCAAAGCCTTGGGCTATTACGAAAACAGCCGGGACGCATTAGCGGCTTTGTCTGCGTATCATAATCAGCCTTATGATATTTCTGCCCGGGATATAACCGTTGCAGAATTATATAAGAAGTGGATAGCTTGGCGCGAAGAACGCGAAAAAGGGAAAGAAAGCAACCGCATATATAGAATTACATTTAATAAGCATTGCCGCGATCTGCATGATTGGCGGTTTCTTGATGTGCAATCAATCCATATCCAACGCCTTGTAGATAGCGCACAAAGCCCGAAAACCGCCGCCCGTATAAAATTACTTTGGGGGCTATTTTATAAGTACGCCGCTTTGCTTGGGCTTTGCCATGTAAACGCCGCCGCTATTGTAGAAACGCCAACGCAACCGAAAAGCAAACTGCATAAACCTTTTACCGATGAAGAAATAGCGGAGTTATGGGAGAACACAAACGACGGCGGCGCGAAGATTGCATTGATTCTTATATATAGCGGCTTGCGTCCGTCTGAATTAGCAACGATGAAAACAGAAAATATTCATCTAAAGGAGCGGTACATGGTCGGCGGCATGAAAACCGACGCGGGGCGCGGGCGTACTATTCCAATAGCCGAAAAGATATATCCATTTATAGCGGGTTTATACAACCCGAACAAGCCGCGCCTTTTTAGGTTCTCCAACTATCAAGGCATAGCGCATGAGTGGAAGATGTCAACCGTTCCCGCCGTTCAAAACCATCTTCCGCACGATGGGCGGCACACTTGCGAAACGCTCCTCGACAATGCCCGCGTCGCAAAGAAAACGATACAACTGATTTTAGGCCATGCGGGGCGCGACATTGACGATACAGTTTATACCCACAAAACAAGGCAACAACTTATCGACGCAATCAACATGATATAGTGAAACGCTTGCAAGCAACGCGCAAGCAACGGAAAAGATTTTTGCCCTTTTTAGCCCATTTTTTGCAAAAATAAAAAACCCGAAACCTACCAAATACGGCAAGGCTTCGGGTTCATTTTTTTAGAGGTGTCGGCACACTTCACCCATATATATTGAATTTTCAAGGCTTCTGGCGCATTTTTGCAAGCTACCCGCAAGCAATCTTTTCTTCGCCCGCATTGAGCATTATAGCACTTTAGGAATAAAAAAAGAAGCGGGGATAATTCCCCGCCTATTTTGCCACCGCGTAACCAACCGCAAGGGCGCATAGAAACTCCCATACGTTGCGCTGATTTCTAAGCCTGTTTTCAGTTTTACTGTGCGCCGCTTCGCACTCTTTGAAGTATTGCGCGGCTTTCTGCAATTCTTCGTTCGCTATCTTCAACGAGGCTCTCGCACTCTCCGCGTCGCTCTTGGCTTGCGTTAATTGCGCTTTGAGCGTCATCAATTCGCTTTGCGATTTCGTCAGTGCGTCCAATGCTTTCGTCAAGTCCCCGTTCGATTCGCTCAATATCGCTTTTAACGTGGCGTTGTTCTTCTCCAATTCTGTCAAGTGATTCTGTAACGTTTGTAGCTCGCTCTCGCTGATCGTGTATGTCGGGTTCTCTGAGCAACCACCAACACACGGAAATAACAAGAACAATGCCGCCAATAAAAAACAAACATTGATAGAATTTTTCTTTATCCACATTTCAGCACCCCCTAAGTCTAATATTTTATTGAAATCTTGACTAAGAACCAAAATAATCTAATTTTGGGCGTTAAACTTGACTAAGAACCAAATAAATAAAAAATTGGTCGTTATATTTTAATTAGATTTTGCGATTTAAAGCGGGCTTTATTTAATCTCTTGCGTAATATCCCAAGGCGGCGCACCGAAATATATTATATCCCCTTCGATTTTATGCTTCACGCCGGGGAAAGTGTTGTACAAAGCCGCGTCGGGGTTTTCTTCGTACTCAAATATCTCTTGAATTTGGCGAAGTTCGTTATCTGATAAAGGGGTATTTGACTTTATTCTCATACCGTTCGCCCTTCTCTATTCCATTTCTGTTGATATTCTGCCGCTTTACGCCGGAGAACATTGCCACCCGTGTGCGGGTCTGAATAGTCATCGGTATAGTACGGGCTTTCATCTGTTCCCAAATACTGCAAATCCCAACGCTCACAATCGTTTTGCGGCCCGTATAAATCATCATCATCGTATAGGTCGGGATCGTCCCCCGCTTCGCCATGCGTTAAAACAATATCGGGGCGGTCACAAGTAAGCCACAGATTAGAAGAAAGTACCGCGATAACTTGCGCCATCGTTTCAATTTGTGCTTCCGTGGGCGGCTCGTCGCCTAAATCCTCCGTCGTAGCAAAGCAAGCACAACATAAGGAAATGCCAACCGTCCCGCGATTCAAATGCCAAGTATGGGCGAGAACCTCCGAAAGGTCATCGGTAGAAAGCAAAATTTCGCCGTCCTCGTCTATCTGAACGTGGTAATCATCTGGAAAATATTGCCCGTAGTGTCCGGCTGACCAATGCAATATCAAGAGGGGATTTTCAAGCCCTGCACTATGCGCCGCCGCCCATAAATCCTCCCGACTATTTGCCGCGATCTGCCCTAACTCCGAAAGTGTGACTTGCCTCATACTGCGTCCCTCCTACTGCCGGGCTTTTCGCCCGCCTGTGAGTTATAACGAGAATCCACATAATGTTTTCCCAACTGAACGCCCGCCACGGTTAATAATCCACTAATAGCCGTGACGCACGCGCCTAAACCTTGCCAAACACTACCCAAGTCAAATTTGAAACCGTAGAACCCATTAGCATAGAAACCTATGAACCACGAAAAAAGGACGCAAACGACAAGAAATAGAATGATAACCCCCGCAAGAATTATCAACTGTCCCAAATGATGTTTGCTCCAATTTGCCATTTCAAGGATATTTGATTTTATTTGTTTCATGACAGCCATAAAATGCCCCCGTTTCGCTTCTCGCCGCCGTAGATAGCCCGTATTGCGTTTTTATTTATCCGCGCGATAGTTTATATGCGCGGCTTGTTTTTCGTCCAATATCGGGCGTTCTACGCGGTCAATTATTCTGCGCGGCGAAGACGCTTGTTAATTCATCAAGGCGGGCGTGAGCAGATCGCGCCCGTTGGTCTACTTCGGCGAGTTTGATTGCCATTTCGTGCCGCGCCTGTTCTTCGCGGTTTGCCCGTTCTTCAAATTTATCAAGCATTTTTTCGATACGGCTTATCGTGTTATCAAGTGGGCGCAAAACTGAAAAATGGAACGCCGCCGCGATAAAAGAAGCCACAGCGACAATCTGCGCTAATATTTCCATGTTCATATTTGCGCCCCCTTTAATCTGCGGTCTTTGTATAAAGTAGAGTGATATAGCAAGGACAAGAAAGATAAGACGAACTTGTTACTTGCATCTTAATTGCTCCCGCAGTAACCCAACAAATACAAAAATCTATATCATAAGAGAAGTTAATTGGGATTACTGTGTCACTTGTCTGAAGAAGAACCCCGCTAATGTTTTTTACATTATTACCTGCGTCAATAGTTTCAACCGCAAGACTTACGCGCGCCGTATCGGGAGATGTACATATATAAGTTTTTTTATATAGCGGCTTTCCGTCAATCCATGTCCCTATTTTCTGTTCCGTCGTGCTATACGACACAGGCGCGGACAAAACGCCGTTTGCGTCAATATCTAAGCCGCCGCCAACTTTCACGCCGCCCAAATTCGAAGAAGAAGCCACAGGGAGAACATAACCGCCGCCCCCTGCGGCTTTCTTAAAATTTACAACACGCAACGCCCCCGCCGATTCTGTGACCGCCCGCGCATAGATAGTTTCATTGTCCCATTGATAAATTTCGCTTGGTTTCAATACGACACCGCTGTTGTCTGTCTGTTCTGCCGACAACTCAATATCAGCCGTTGCGGATATGTTTTGAACAGTGCCGCTTGTGATGCTTATCTCCGTCCATGCGTCGGAGGTAACTGCTACATTTGCCATAAATATCACTCCTTCTCAAAATAGAAAGCGATTCGATTTGCAATCATGGCGCGGGTGTCAAACTGTGCGGATTCGTCGATTTTCCAACCAAGAAGATTATTCCAATGAACCGTCCAACCGAACGCCGTGAAAATTGGCGCTGTGTTTTTGTATTCCCATGCGCCCCACAAGCCTTGCCCGTACACCTCGCGGACAAATTTCGTGTTTTCGCTTTCCTTGATTTCAAGCGTCGGGGAAATCGTCAGCCCCAAGAGGTAAAACGAAAATCCGTATGAGCAATTCCTTGTAAGCCATAGAACCGCGCAAAAATAACGCTGGATACGCTCCCACAAAGTGAAGTCGGGGTCAATGCACGATACGAACCACCTATCACGATTGACGCTTGATAGATACGGGTCAGTTCCTTTGTATTCCTTGTAATGCTTCGCCCAATCGTATTGCAGAAATTTCGGCGCATATTCAACGCTTTCGCGGCAATAGCAAGAATTATCCCACGTTTGCCAGTATTTTAAGAACGACGGCAATTCGCCGTTAATATCCGCAAACGGAACAACAAGCGGATTTGTTGGATAGCAAATAATCATAAAAATAAGGGAAAGAATGAAATAGATTAACCAAATAATCATTTCTTCTTTGCCCCCTTCTTCGCGGGCGGAACATAGCGCACACAAGCGGGATTGTTACACACCCAAACGGGGGCGGTATCAGTCCCGTCGTTCCTCATTTTTTGGTTGCATCTAATACACCTTGGCGCGGGTTTAGCCATTATTCCTCGCTCCCTTCTTCGATTGCTTTATATTCTTCGTCAAACCAAGCGTCCAAATCTGCCATATCAGCCGCCACGCTTGCGGCGGTTTCCGTGTCGCCCTGCATTGAAGCGGTTGTGTAAGCTTCGCACAAGTTCGCTTTTTCCTGCGTATATTCTGCCGTTAGGCTTGCAAGCTGTTCCTCTTGCGTCGGTACATACGGCGTTGGCGGGTGAAGTTCCTGCCATTCTTCCTCCGTGTAGTAGCCCTGCGGCTTTTCGTCCCAAACTTCAAGATTTCCCGTTGGCGAATAATATTTTGCCATCTGTTTTCCCTCCTATATCAAGGATTTAGGCTTGTATCGAAATACTCAATCCAAACATAGCCGTTACCGCCATCAGAGCCTCCATACCAATCGCTGCCAAGGCCGCCCCCCGCACCACCGCCACCGTTAACACCAGCTAACGGCGCGGATTGTGAGGTTGCAACTGCCCCGCCACAACCGCCGCCGCTTCCTCCTGCGGTTAGATAGTTTGTGCTGATAATTCTGCGGAAAGATTCGCCCGCCGCCCCGACAATCGTACCGCTACCGCCAGCCCCGCCAGCAGACGTAGTAATAGCACCGCCGCCGCCGCCGCCTGTGTATGTGTTATTGTTTACGGTTACAGACGAATCGCCGCCGTTGCTTCCATTACTTCCAACGCTTGCATTTGCCGCCGCGCCTGTGCCGCCCGCGCCAATAACAATGGTTGCCGTTTCGTTTGTGTCCATGTATTCGTATGCGATTGTTGTGCCGCCTTCGCCGCCGCCGCTTCCTGTGAGATAAATGCCTGAACCTCCATTATAAGCGTTACTTCCGCCACCGCCGCCACCTTTGACGGTGATACGATACCACCCCGTGACGGGCGCGGTATATGTGCCGGATGTGGTGATTACGTCCCTATGATTAAAAGCGGGAATTTGTTCACGGTCTAAACCACTTTTGAAGATTGTCCAATAAGTATTGGCAGTATCAGCACTCGGCGCAATCGTACCCGCCGCCATATCTGCGATACACTCATAACGCAACTCGTCTGTCGGGTCGATTACGACGCAACCTTTATAATAATCCTGTTCCGCGTCATAATTAAACGTGAAGCCTTTTTGCGCCATGAACGCCACGCCGCCCAATAGATTTGCCATGCCGTTGAAATCCTCGCGGCTCGGTGCTTTGCCGCCCGCGCCTAAAGGCAGGGAAGTTTCTGCGGGAAAGCCTGTACTTTGTGAAAAAAGCCCATCGCCCGCCGTCGCTTGCGTGGCAGGAATTGTGTTTTTCTGCCCGTTTTGTGCAAGCGGCATTGATAACAAAGTCGGATTCGCTGTCATAAGCTATCGCCCTCCTGTATTGGATATGGTTGAAATATTCCTTGATTGAACGGTTGCAGATCGCTACCGTTAAAGCCAAAAGTGTTTTGCGGGTCTATTTGGTAGTATTCCATGCCAACGCCCGCACCCACGTTCAGCACGCCGTATTCTCTAAGCAAAGCCCTCTGATACGCGGAAAGGTAAAATGTGAAAACTATACGGATTTTCATTTCGCCTATGTTCATCACAAGGACAGGCTCAGAAAATAGCGCGGACAATATTTCTTTAATGCTTGGCAAAGTTGCGTTTCCGATATTTGCCGCCGCTTTCAAGAAGATTAAGTCACGATACGCGCTATCTGTCAGACGGAATCGGTCTGTATCGCCCGAAACAAAAAACGGAGCATTGTTAAATGGGTTTAACTGCGAACCGTAAAACCCGAAAAAGTCCTCATTGTCAACGGTCAAATACCGCGACGCGCCAACAATGCGCCCCCACACGTCAAGCCCTACCCCCTCGGCGGTTAGCGGGTTAAACACTTTGTCATAAAAGGTTTTAATGTCGCCCGTTGGGTCTAATTGCTTCGCCGCCGCTTCGACGATGCCGATAATGTGCGGGCTTGCTCCATATTGACTTTGAATAGTCCGCAAGGCCAAATCGTTAAAATCAAGGCTCATTTATAACCACCTCGATATTTTCTGCCGTGATTATCGGTTCTTCGTCTGCGTCCATTGTGACGCTATTTCCTGTTGGGCTTGCAGATGTTCCAATGTAAACGCTTTCAAGGTCATTCACGCCCGCCGTTTTCACAATCGCAACCGTGAAGCGGGAAGCGTAGATTGTTTGTCCCATGCCGATTCGCGTATTTCCGCTATTGCTATCACTTCCGTTTGCGTCGGCAATAATAGCGTTTTTAATATCCTGCGTAACGGTTGCGGGCGTTTGTGCCGTCTTGTTGATTGTGACGGATAAATAAACGGGCGCGGGAGAAGGCCGGACGATTTTGTAATTATTGACTACTCCATCGGGAGAAGTAAAAGATATGTCAGTGTTTCCGTTCGTTCCCGCGCCCGCGTCTAACTTGTTGTATATGGTTTCCGCTATGGCCTCATTTTCTCCGCCGTAAACGCACACCGCGACGGAATGAGAAATAAGCGATACGCCTTGTTTTGTTACCGTGCTATCTGTCTTATTTTCAAGAACAAGGCAATCAAGCACATTTTCCACTTGATAAACTGCACCCTGCAAAGCCGCCGCGCTACCGTGAGCATTTGCCGCCACGCTGTTATAACGCCTCTTTTCAAAATCTGCCCTGTTCTCAATCAGCGAACCGACAACGCCCGCCGCGCTATTGTCTACGGTGTCCCACCCTGCAATTACGGTTATGATTTTCGTACACGTTCCCGCGCCTATGTCAATCGCGCCCGATTCCTGCGCCGCAAATTCAACCTCAACCGTACCGTCCGCGCCGATTGTAGCCGCACCAACGCTTGTAAGCTTTATCCCGTCGGTGGTCTGAATAATACTCCCCGCCGGAATTGTCGTTCCTGCAAGCCCCGTGCAAGTACACGAAACAACGGTGCTTGTCGCAACTTTGCGCGTCAGAAAATAAATCTCCCCCAAGGCATCTTGAAAAATACCGGAAGCCGTTAGCGGGTTAAACTGATTCGCTAAGTTTAGGAACTCGCTATCTTTGCCCGTTACGAGAACCGCCAACGAATCAATGATTTGCCCTGCGGGGGATTCGCTTGACGTGTTCAGCGTTGCCGCCTCATCGTCAAATATTGCTGTCCAATCGTCGACGATTGATTGACGAATAACGCTTGTAGAATCGGCAGAAAAGCCGCTGTCGGGATTAAATGTGATTGCCATTTTCTCACCCCTTAAAATTCAACGGCAACGCTTTCGCCGTTTTCGTTCGTCGAATGAATTGTTCCCGTCATTGCACGGGTGTCGGTGTCAAGCCCCGCAATTTCAACGGTTGCGTCTGCGATATTCTCCACGGCAAGGGCTGTTTCTCGATAGATCGCGCGAACCTCGGAAAGGGCGGGCTTCACGCCCAAATCAAGAGAAAAATGAGGAACGCCCTGCCGTTGCCGAAGATATGCGTCGCGTGTAAATAATCTGACGGCGTTAGCAACATTTTGAGCATCACAATAGCGTCCCGCCGTGGTCGCAATGTTGCCCGCGCCGTCAAGGGTTATGTCCCATTTATCAGGATTAAGATATAATGTTCTTTTGTTCATGCGCCGCCCTCCTATTCAGGCGTACTTGTCGTACTGCCGCCGCTTTCTACGCCGCCGTGAACGTGACTAAGAAACGAAATACCGCCTATCGTGCAATCTCCCGAAATATCCATTGTTCCGCTAAAGGTCGCGCTTGGGCTTGTCACGGTCAATCCTGCGGGAGCGGTTAGTATAATATGCCCGTCTTGCTGAATCTCGATATAAACCGTAGGCGCGGCGTTATGAAAGCCGCCTATATAAAAGCCGTCGCTCATACTAAAGCGGCGAAAACTTCCCGGCTGTTGCGGAGTGTTTGTCCCCTCGTTCACCGTCGAAGAATCGGATTGACAAAAGATTGCAAGCCCTTTATCGCCAACAACGGGGTCAAGAATTACCGCACCCACGCCCGCATGATAGCGGAACACGGGCAAATGATAAATCGTTGTCGGCTCAACGGTTTCCCCGAACCCGTCCACATTAGAAACAAGCGGGAGAACATCAACGAAAAGCCCGTCTACGGCTTGAACTTGAACGGGTATCGCCGTATGCACTTGATTCCTTATGGCCTGTTGTACCATGAATTGCAGGGAGTTGTAAGAACTGCCCGCCGTGTTTGGCTTTTTTTGTCCTTTTACGGTTTCAGCCATCTTCGCCCCCGCTTTCCGCTTCATCGTTTCCCGTGTTGCTTTCGTCCTTTATAAACATTGCGTCTATTCGGCTAACCCAACGCCCGTCAATATAGGCGGCAAGGTCATGCGTCAATTTGGTAATTTTCCAATATCCCGTGGATCGCGGGACGATTGATTCTATTTTTACTTGCCCGCCAAGCCGTAATTTAGGATTATAGAAAGCCGTTGCCGTAATGCCGTCTTGTGTGAAGGAAGGATAACCAATCAAACCGCTATCGGCTTTTAATAAAACCGCTTCGCCTATGGGCTTTTCCCACGGTTGAATAGTCCATGTCTCATCGTCCATGATTAACTCACAACCAACTTCGTCGGCAACTTGTTGCGCCTTTTGTACGGGGCTTCCGTTAAACGTGGCATTGTGTACGGATTCCGAAACGCCGTTATTTACGAAAGAAAATCCCGCCTCGATTGCGAACTGTTCAATTAAACTTTCTGCCGTCGCTTCTCCTTGTACGCTTGTAGGCGAATCGGCAACCAATACCGACCATCCCGCCGTTAACGCTTGAAACTTCATAACCACATCGGGCGCGGAGGAAAAATCTGCACTTGCGGCAGTTATATCGCCTTTGAAAACCGTTGAAAGCTTTTCCCCTTTCTCGCCCGCTTCAATTAAAATGTGATTCTTTCTGTATTCGCTAGGCATGAACGATAAAAAGGTCAATTGTTCCATGTCGGCAAGTTTCAGCCCGTGGATTCTTATTTCTGCGCTGTTTTTTTCGGGAAGCCCTGCCTTTGTGACTTGCACGGTGGTCGCTAACCCTTCAATGATTTTCGTGTTGCCCCCGCCGGAAAATTCCCCTTCGCCCAAGATTATCGTCGTTTTAATGGTTTTCTGCTTCATAATTCATCAGCCGCCCTATAAAAAAGCCGCCACCGTTCGCCAAATCCGCTATATAACGGGTCACTTTCTCCAAGCATATCAAGGAAAAACAGATTGCCGGAAAACGCGCTTTGTGCAATCGTAATAATGTAATCCCGATTGCGGCAGATCGCGCCCGTTTGGATTGCTTCGCCGTTGCAAATCAAATCAAGGTAAGTATTGCCGAACCGATAATATACGCGGATTTCGCAATTTTGCCCGCCTAACTTTATCTTGAATGTTTGGGCGGGTGTTTTTTGGAGTGGAATTTTAATCATAAGCCCGCCCCCTTATTTAAACGGGTTATAATTGCCCGCTTTGTAAAGCGTTGATTCATCTTCTTCTGCGGCTTGTTCTTCCGCGTTTGTTGCTTGCGTTCCTTGCACTTCGCCGCCGTCCACATCATCGGCAACGCTTCCATCTTCCGCGTCCTCCGCGTCAATCGGTTCTTCCGCTTCTTCAACTGCCGTTGTGGTTTGCTGACTTGCCACTTCGCGGATTTCCTTAAAACGCAAATCCACATACAAAACGCCGCGTCCATTAGAAGCGTCGCGGCGATAGTCAAAGGATTCTAACATCATATTTTTATAAGATTGTTCCGGCGTTGTCAGCGTGATTTTTTCGTCGTTTTCTGATAGCGTCGTTAATCTATCAATAGCCGTCTGCAAGTCGGCGGCTTTGCCTTTTACGGCAAGTCGGCAAGTAATATTCCGCGGCTCAATAACGCGGTTATAGGTTGCAAAAGAACCTTGTTCTATTGGTTCATCGGGCAAACGGCTTGACTTTTCTGCGGTAAATTCAATCATAGCCGAAAAGTCTACGCGGGCGGATTCGCCCTTGACAATCCACGTTTTCCCCTTGTCAAGAAAATCCGTAAGTATTGCCATAGTTTCACCCCTTATGTATAAGCCCCGTCAGCTTGCGCCGCTAATCCGTCGTTATAATCTTCAATCTCACGCATAACGCCCGCCGTGTCGTTTGCCTGTACGTTATATGTCGGGTTAAGCGTGACGGTATGCGTACTATTATCTATACCGCCCGCGCCACCGCTGGCGGCTTCTGCGGCGGTGATTTGCGCCCCGTCAATGTTTGCGTGTACGTTTATCTTTGTCATTCCTAAAACGCTTGCAACCTTGTTCCATGCGTTGACAACCCAATTAAACGCATTTCCTAAAATAGTAATAATGCTATTTGCAAGGTCTGTAAATGCTTGTTTCAGCGTGCTAATTATCGCTTTCATATCCGTAACGGCTTTTGCAAGCATTTGAACAATAAATTTCAGATTAAATTTGACGGTTTCCCAAATAAAGCTAAGAATGGGCTTTATAAATTCCCAAAGGTCAGCCATTGCCGCCTTGATCGCTTCAAATGTGTCGATAGCACCTTGCGGTTCTTCAAATATAGCTGTCCAAAGGTCAGCCATAGCACTCTTGCCGCCCCGCGCCCATACAACTAAATCCTCAATTACAAGCGCAAGCCCGACAAGTCCGGCAATAACCCATGTAATAGGATTAGTTAGAAGCGTAACGGCAAAGGCTTGAAATGCAGGAATAAGAATACCCGTAACAACTGCGGCAAGTCCTATAAAAAACGCTTTTACTACGGTGTCATGCTTCTGTAAGTACGAAAAGAATTTTGTAGTTAATTCAATAGCCTTGTTAAATGCGGGCAGAATTTCCCGAAAGATGATCGCGGCAACATAACGGAAAGATTTTCCTAGGTTTGCCATTCCATCATTGAACGCTTCTGTTAATTCAACGTCAACGTCCGTAACAACGCCAAGTTCCTTTTGTGCGTGAACCATGTCTTTGATTTTTTGCGGGCCTTCTGCGAGGAAATTTGCCGTTCCAAAATCAATGTTCATAGCTTGCGCCGCGCCCGCCCATTCAGCTTTACTCATGGATTGGGCTACCGTGGCAAGTTCCATCATTACATCAATGGCTTTGCGCGGGTTTCCTTCCCCGCCAGTATCAATGCCGAATTGTTCTAGAAAAGGCTTTATGCGGCTATTTCCTGTCGTGGCGATACGGGCAAGCTGTGTTTGCATACTACGCAAAGAACCTTGAAACGCTTCTGCCGAACCACCCGCCAACGCCGCCGCGTCACTGTATGCGTGTAACTCGCTGACGTTCATTTCCAACGCCCGCGCCGTCTTTCCTAAATTGTCGGCTTCGTCTGCGTACTGTTTAAACGCCATGCCGACAGAAAACGCCGCCGTAAATGCGGCAGAAAGTGCGCCAAGTTTTGTTTTAAGTGCGGAAATACTGTCCGAAATTGCGTTTTCGGCTTCTTTCGCGCCTTTTTTAACGCCCGACGAATCAAGCCCAAGAACGATTTTAAGTTCGTCAATTACGTTCATTTTTTCCTTGCCGCCTCCATCTGCCGCCACTCGTTATAGTTATTCACGGCTACGATTTCATATAAATCAACTGCATCGTCAAAACTGTAAATGGTTTGCAACTCATAAAGCGTTGCAAGTCTGCGAGTTATGATAACGCCAAACATAGAATTAACTTCGGGATAATCAACTACGCCCGCCGCTTGATGTCCACTTGGGCGGGGGATTGCCCGAAGTCGGGAAGCCCGCCTGTCTGAAAAAAATCATTCGCTTTGAAAGCCTCGGCGCGTAGCCTCATCAACGTATTTCGATTGGAAATAAAGCCGTCTACGTTTTCTTCGGTAAGCTGTACTTCCACATTTTCTTTGACAATCGCACAACACGAAAGAAGGTCGGTCAAAAGTTCCTGAATACGCTCATACGGCGCATTGGATAACGTGCCAAGAATCCCGGCGAGATCGTCACCTTTTGTAGAACCGCCCGCCGCGCCTATCAGCATCATCATTTTAAAAGTCCACCGCTCGGCCTGTGTTGCGCTCATTTGTTTAATGCGAAAATGGAGGGTTTCCCCTCCATCTTCCAAATTCACGTCAATTACTTTTCGCATTTGTTAAATGCCCTCCACGGAAAGCCCTTCAAAGTGGAAAGTCCACGTTGTAGGAGCAAGAACCGTATTCCCATCGGGTAAATCTTTGCAAGATTGCAAAACGCCCTTAGAATAGGAGAATCGCTTGCCAATACTCGGAACGCTGATTACCATCTGACATTCATACGGCTTCATGTTGGTTTCTTGCGCTTGCTTCAAAAGCTGAAGGAACGTAAGCGAAGGGGAAGAAGGTTCAAGCGTAATCGTGATTGTCTTAATGGCTGGGGTATAACCCGCGACCATATGACCGTCAACGCCTATCCGCGTTTCCGCCATCTGCTGTGCCTCGGAAGCAAAGGAAGAATCCGCGCCGAACTGCTCCAAATTCACCGAAAAAAGCGACTCCGCAGAAAGGGCAACCGTAGCATTTGCACTTGTAATATCAATCATGTTCTATCCCTCCCTTTACAGAATCGCCGTCGAAGCGACTTCAATGCGGTTTACGCTTCCGCCGTAGGTGTAATATACGGAAATGTTAGGCGAATTGCGACCAACGCGAACTGCCGCGCCCGCGTCCTCAACGAGAATTGCATAACCCTTAGTCCAAAGTTCGGTCGTAAGGTCTTTGCCCGTTTCGTTGTAAACCTGTGCTTTCTGACTTTCGGAAAGCGTAACGCCGGGGTCAATCGTTCCATTATTAACGGCTCGGTTGATTGGATCCTGAAGCCAAGCGCGAATCAAAGCATAGCCTCTATCGTTATAAGGCACGCGCCCCGCATTGGAAAGGCCGTTCATAACGCTTACCTGCATAACGTTTCTAAGCCATACCGTATTCACAAAAGCATCAATATAGCCGTAACGCCCGAACATCTTAGCGTCATAAAGGAAAGTGAAATCATCATTCCGCGTTGCGAACTTGCCAACATACGAAACGCCCTTATCGTTCAACCGCGCCGCCGTTGCCTCATCGGTGACAGTAGGTGCAACGCCGTCAATGTGCTTGAACGCGAAATTGATTGTCCCTTGATAGCGTTCCCAATTGATAGAAGCCGCCGAACCAAGAACCAATGCCGCAACATCAACATTGTTATAAACAAGTGCCGTCGCGCCGTATTCTGCCGCGTCGATTTGCGAAGCGATATTCGTTGTATCTCCTTGAATAAGAAGCCTTGCGTCAGCCGTCCAACCGACATACAGATATTCGATACCTTGATTAGAAGCCCATTCAGCAAGCCCTAAATGTTCGGAATCCGTTGCAGTGTAAAGCGTCGTAAAAGTGACCCAATTCTGCGAAGCCGCCTTGATCGCGTTCATGTTGGCGGTCTGCGTCAATGCGTCGCTACCCTGCGAAAGAACCGCGCCGGAAGTTGCCGTCAAGTTCAGAAGTTCCGCAAGAGTTCCCGTCGCATAGGCAATCGTTTCCGTTGCACCCGTCGCGGGACTGTTAATCTGAAAAGCACCCGTCAACGAAGAATAAGCAACGGTCACGCCCGTAAGTTCAGCGTCCAAAGCCGTTTCAATCGTAGAAGCCGCGTCACTGTACGAAGTGGACGAAGAAAGGTCAACGCTCGAAATAGAGATTTCCGTGCCGTTGATTTCTACCGTCAAAGCCCCACTCGTTACCGCCTTGACTTCTGCAAGCGTACCCGTATAACGTGCGCCGCGAAGATATGCGCCAACCGCCGAAGCAATACGCCGCCCAAACATCATACGGCGCGGCTTTGCAAAGCTGTTATTGTAGCCCAAGAAATAAACGCTTGCGACTTTGTACTCATCGGAAGTTTCGCCAAAATAAGCCGCTACCGTTTCCGCGCTCGTAAACTCCATAAGCATAGCGGATTGAGGAATAATGGCATTATCGGTAAGAACCAACCCGTTAAATTCCAAATCCGTTCCGCCCGCCGGGATAAGGCGCGGATTGATAGCGACTATATAAGAAGCAGGAATTGTCATATTTTTTCCCCCTTATTCCGTGGGCGGGAAATATACGTCCACGTTTTTAATTGCATCAAAATTGAAATCCTCGAACCACGGCAAATCCTGCGTTGTATTCGCGTTTATTTCTGCCGTGATCGTGACGCTCCACCGTTCTTCATATTGGTTTGAAGCGTCAATGCCTGTGAGATTACGCGGATTTTCCGCAGTACAAACGCGCACATCAAAACCCGCCGCCTTGAAATAATTACTTCCCATATAACTCCTTGAAGCAATCTCCAAAAGCTGTGCGTTTTGTGCCGCGCTGTCTGCGTAAAAATCAACTTGAACGTCAATCAAAATAAGCGCGGATATTGAATCCACGCCGTTTTTATTGTCGGGCAAGCCCTCCGCGTTGAAGTTGTAAATGTTACTGCCGCGCCGTTGTCTAATAATAGGCGTATAAATACAGTATGCGCCGTTCTTAGGTAAAACCATGCGCGACTGATTACCCCTAAAAATACGCCCGCCGTCAAGTCCTGTCACGGCAACGATATAACCATGCAAAGCTGTCATAAAATCAGCTTCCGCCATCGTTCCCGCCTCCCTCCGGCGTTATTTCTTCGGGTGGTTCATGTTGTAAAGTCGTAATTACGCAAAGCCAACCTTCGGGGCTGAAATCGTCGCGTATCATATCAATAAGCCAATACGATCCGTCCGCCCTTTCGATAATGTCCCCCGCCGTTTCTTCGTGGCGGTTTATCGTGCTTGCACTTGCGTTAATGTAAAACTTCTTAACGTGCCGCGCGTCGGCAAGGTTATCGAAAAGCCTTAAATCGCCCGCGTTCGGTGCTTGCACTTGGGCGGTAATATCTTCGGGCGTGTAGCTAACCTTCACTTTCCCCGCGATATTGGTTACGCCGTCGCAACGGTATATCGTCACTTTTTCGTGATGGTTTACGCTTCCAATCGCGCCGGATACCATTTGATGAAGGTTCATTTGCTCATCACCTCGTAAGAAACTGCCGCAAGCATCTGCCCTGTGTCAATCAACGGATGGTCGGGTTCAACTTTGCCCTTTCTTTGTTTTGCCGCCACCGTAGCGGGTGCGTTCGGTGTCCATGTTCCCGCTTGTATGGAATACTGAATATCCGATTTCATGCTTTCCCCTGCAAGAACTAAAGCACCTTTCCACGCTTCGGGTTGCGTTGCGCGTCCTTTGATTTGATTGACCATCTTACCAATCCAAACTTTGGGGCGTGTCTTGGCAACTGTACGCATAAATGGGCGGGCTGGTATATTGCGCGTTCCAAATTCGTTATAAGCGGCATACTCGGCAATGCTTTTCCCGTCCGTGGTTGTAGCCCCGTTTAAAATGCCCGCCTTAACGCCGCCCGCAATCTCGCCCAACTTGGCAAGAAATTTTTTATATTTCTCGCCGCCCGTCATGCTAACAGTGACACCCATTGAACCACAAGCCCCCGTACCTATGCCCTTTGATGATTTGCCAGTAAGCCGCGCCGCAAGGTGTCAGCATATACCAATCACTTTCTTTTCCGTATTGCGGGGAAGAAAACGAGATTGATACGCTTCCTTCCGTTGCGCCCGTCATAGCCCCTGCCGTGCCTCTTTGGGCTAATGTTGCCATGTGACAAATAAGCATATACCAAAGCCGCGTCTTGTCCTCTTCGGTGTAGGAAGTATCGTTTTCAAGCCCTGATATTAAGAGGGCGTTCCCTGCGATAAAGGTTAATTGATCGTCGGAGAGTTCCGCGAACTGCGGGTATACTGTCCGAAAATCATCAACGTCAAATGTCATCGTCGCGCCCTCCTTTCATTATTTCTTGGCTTTCTTGGCTTTCTTTTCAGCGGAGGCGGGGCTTTGTCCGTTGTCCTTTTCGGCAACTTCCTCTTTCGCCGCCTGTTTCGCCTTTTCACTTGCGCCCGCCTTAATCATGCCGTTTTTGAAGATTTCCATATCACCGTACTTTTTAACAACGGCGTCCCACAAATCACTATCAACCTGCGTCATGCCGTAAGCACCGATACCCGGAAGGATTTTAGCGTCAGCACCCGCCAAAGAAAAGCCGCTACCATGAACGCGGACGGCGACAGGCTTACCCGTCGCCTCCACTTCAAAAACAATGTCACGCACAGAATTATAAAAAACTGTCGTCGTTGCCATTGCTCACACTCCCAACATCGTAACGATTGCGAACGGATAATACACAATCGCGCCGTAAGTACCCGCCGATACCTTCTGAATCATGGACGAAGTTTCGCGTACAATGCTATGAGCCTTGTATTTTTCGGAATAGCCAAACTCGACCGTCGGCTGTCCCTCAATCTCATCGGCCTTAATCATAGCGAGATTACCGCTACCCGTCGCCATTTCTGCCGCCGTGACAATCTTCATCGTCGGATAGGTGTCGGCCAGCATCTTCTTAACCGAAACGCCGAAAGCATTAACCTTGTTAAGTTCAGCAAGGCAAGCAGGAGCAATAACAAGCGTCAAAGCACTGTTGGCATCGACCCAGCCATTAGAACGCTCGTAAAGCTTGCTCATCATCTTAGCGAAGTCAGCCATAATCTCATCGGCAGTTTTCAAAGCCCAAGTATTGCCGCCAACGCCCGTGGTCGGGGTTTCGTCTGCGTTCAAATTCGGGTCGTTCAGCAAGCCATAAACGGGCACATTCGAAACGCCGAAGAAAGCGGCCTTGTTGAACTCAATCTCCAAGAGAACCGCCGCCGAACGCTGTTTCTCTGCAAAAAGGTCAATGCGTGCCGCCGCGTTCATATCCTGCTCCAAATCGCCTACGCGAATCGTGGTCTGGAAGCGATACTGCTTGCGGGTCGGGAACGCCGTATTGATGTTAGCCTGACCGTTGGCATCGTAGTCCTGATAGGGCGTAGCCGTGCCAGTCAACTCAAGGGCGCGGAACTGCGTGTAAGCCGTCGACCAATCGCCGTTTTTAACTTCCGGCGCAATTGCTTTATACTGCCTCTTAGCCGTCAAAATCTCAATAACTTTCGGATTTGCATACGCCGTCATATAAGCCGGTACGGTGGTATTCGGGTCGAGCGCATCGGTTACGCCCTTATGCGGCACTTCGGCATCAAAAAATTTCGTGGCACTGCCAAAGTCGAAGCCCTTTTCTTTTGCAAGGTTCATATCAACCATATCTAAATCCCTCCTGTTTTACAAAATTAGCGGGTAGTGATAATAACCATATCGCCGGAAGAACCGGAAGTGAAAGCCTTGAAGTCCGTAGCGGTTTTGTTAGTGCCGATAAAGGAAGCCGCGCCCGTGGTCGGGTCAGCATACACCGTATCGCCAACGGAAACGGAAGCATCAGCCGCAACAAAGAAATCGCCCTTCACGGCAACGTTGACTTCGCTACCCTTCGGAATTTCAAGCGTACCCTCAGTGTTAATGTTATAGTTCGGGAAATTCTGCACCCTCTCCATGAAGCCCAACGGCTTGTCCGTTCCGATAGTGGAAGCGGCAACCTGCGTCGCGGGGTTCGTTGCGTCCCTCCAAACAAAACCGCCAACCTTTACGGCAACGGCAGTCGCGCCGCTTGCAACGGTGAAGTTTGTCGGCGCATAAATTACTTCCTGATTGTTCGCACGATCGCCCTGAATGGCATCTTTATTTTTCAAGGCAACGTCTTTCTGATAACTAAAAGCCATTTTTCATTCCTCCTTATTAGCGCGATTTAATACCGCGCAACATATCGTTCATCGGGTCATCTTCAACCACAGGCGCGGAATCCTGCGCCGTGGTCTTTTTCAGCATGGACACCATAGCACCGAACGCAGACGGGTCAACGCCGTCCGTCGGAATTTCCTTAGCGTCCAACGCTTTCTTGTAAATATCCGCCGCAGAATCAAACGCGAACGGGTTAGAAATTTTACCCACATACGGCGCAACTTCCTCCGCCGCCGTGTAGAGTGCCGCCGCCGTAGCCTTGTCGAAAACGGGCGCGGAATCCTGCGCCGTGTCTTTGCAAGCGTCAGCCGCTTCCTCATCTTTGCAAGCGTCCTCTGCCGCATCGTCAACAGGTTTCGCGTAA
>Ga0310690_10001759_pt1 | contig 37600 bp, 63 predicted proteins | sample AusTroGonzalo_MG_2_FD_207661 | JGI IMG/M metagenome (GOLD analysis project Ga0310690, IMG submission 207661) | Bovine rumen microbial communities from tropical cattle in Woodstock, Queensland, Australia - Gonzalo_04 (v2) (version 2) | ecosystem: Host-associated > Mammals > Digestive system >...
ACAGAACCTAACAAAGGCTGGACACGGCAAAGGTGGTGTTGGTTTGAAAGTTTTTGTCAACTAACCCTTGATTTTTCAAAATCTATGTCTATCTTTGCAGTGTGATAACTTATTGAAGAACAACCTGAATAAAAACAACGTAAAACTCTGATACAATGGAATTTAACTGGAACGAAATAGTTATGGTAGTAGTCGCGTTCATGTTTTCGTGGGAAACCATTAGTAACATTCGCTACCGCCGCGAGAATAAAAAACTCAAACAAAACGAGGTAAAGACATCGGATGTCGATACTCAAAAAGCACAGATTGAACTTGGAGATATGTTTATCAAGACATCCAAGGACATGTTCCAGCAGATGCAGGAACTGCAAGAGCAGACGTTGCTTGCCACAAAAAAGAACGGCATTGACAACGAGGGTATAATCAAACAACTCAATGAGGTTATCACCGAGCAGAAGCGAATTTCTGAGGTTCAAGCACAGCATGGCGCGGAGTTGAAGCGTCTTGCTGATGAGCAAGCCAAACAAGCGGAAGAAATGAAACGTCTTGGCGAAGGTCAGGAACGCCTTACGGAGGGGCAGGAACACATGGTCACCTTTCTCAACGGGAAATACCAAGAGTTCCTAGAGGAGAACGGTTTCAAGACGGTCAACAAGCCGGTCAAGAAAAGAAGTAAAACCAAACCAGCAACTGCAAAGAAATGAGAAGATGTTTTTCAATTCATAATGTTTTAAAGATTTGTTTGCGGACTACCTTGGCGGCAGCATTGATTTGTCTTGCCGCCTTGGTGGTTTCTTGCAAGACGGTCAAAACGGTTGAGGTTCCGGTGTATATCCACGATACCGCTTACGTTGCCCATAACGTACACGACAGCATTCTCGTTGAGAACACTATCAAGGAGTACATCAAGGGCGACACCGTGTTTTTCGAGAAATGGCACACCAAGTACAAGGAAAGGATTGTTTACGATACGGTTTACACGGAGAAAGAAGTCCCGGTGACTGTTAAGGAAGAAACAGTGGAATACGTAGAGAAGGAACTGAACTGGTTCCAGAAGACGATGATGATACTTGGCGGTTGCTTTATACTTTCCATAATAGGCTTTATAGCTTATATCATTATCAAGATAAGAGCGAAAATTCCAATTTGAAACAAATCTGAAAGATGTCAAAAGAAAGAATCCTTACCGTTCTTGTTCCGATTAAGGACAGCGACTGCTACCCGACGGAATATGCAGACCTGGCTGCATTGCAGACTGCTGTGCCGGCAAGTGCGTCAAATGTAAACATCATATACAGGGTTAAAGACGGCACTTATTACCGTTCATATTACAACGGGTCGGCGTATGCGTACAAGGCTGTTGTGGACAGGGAGTTCCCTTTCATTGGAGAGCCGATGGAGATTTACGACTTCACATACGACGCGACAAGAATGGGTACCGCTCCTACCATATCTGCACAGAACGTGATGTGGTACGCGACAAAGGATTCAAACAACGAGGATGTTACTCTTGATGACCTTTGGACTCAGGAATGCCACGTGGTGTTCAATGGTGAGAATCTTTACCTGAAACAGATACCGACGTCGAGCAAGTCCAACGAAGACGCCAGGTACAAATATGACCTGGATTTCGTCGACGAGAGAGTTATCCTTGAGCGTGTATATCTATACGATGTTGTTTCTCCTTTCATAACCGAGAAGCCGATTTCGGAGAGCGCGACATTCGGTTTCTTTGGCGACATCAATGCCTTTGTGTCAAGAATCAACGCCAGTCTGATCAGAAGCGGCATTGCAACGCTTGTCAGGAAATACGTTGGTTATCCCCAACATCCATCGACAACCGTCCAATATCTTTCATACGATCAGTGGAACCAATTGAATGTCAATGGATATCCGCTTATTGGAAGTGTTTTTGTAAGCCAGGCGCAGATGATTGAGTTTTATAACGACATTTATCTTGACCTTGGAGGTGACTACAACGGCTATCTGCTGAACTACATATATGAGAACAACAACGGTATCTTCACCGTAAACGGTTACCAATGCGTTCTTGGCAACGATAAATACGGTGAACCCGTGACATCGGAAGAGAAGCAGGTTCAGTTCGACAAGGTGTATATCCACGACGCACTCAAGGAGGTTCACGACACATTTGAACTTGAATACTACATAACAAAGGAAAAAGACGGCAATGGTGACTTCACTGGCAACACGCTGATTGTCATTGCCGACTGCGAGCACGACTTTGCCGACTGGGACGACCAGGAAGAGGACTACGTTCGTGACGACGACGGTATTCCGACGACAGAGAACCCTTTTGACTATGGTGTTGAAGATGAACTGTTGTCCAAGGAGAAGACCAATACAACCGACAAGATTGTTTCGCGCATCACCGGCGTAGGAAGCACCGAGAACATCCCGTGGTATTATCCTAACCCGAATCCTGACGGTTGGATCAAGCCGCTTTTTGTAAAAGACGGCGAGGCTGTGAACGAAGTTGTCATCGACTATCCGACAGAGCCGGGAAACACCATAGCAAGCCAGGTGTTTTACGAGAAATACCTCAAGAACAGGATTGGTGTTTCGATAAACAAAGGCGCGGTAAAAGACATTATGTATGCTGGCGACTTTGATTCGGTAAGAATAAGATACGTTTCTGTCCCTGGTTCGCCGTATAGGGACACCATTTATCAGGTGACGTATAAGATAGATGTGACTGAGATAAACATCAACGTACCTAGAATCACCATCGAGTTGGACTATAATCCAACGCAAAGTGCCTGCAGCAAGATTTATGCTGTACTGACCAGAGGAGACGTTACCGTTGGTACATACGACTCGACTTCGACGTATGCAGATCCGACAGCCTTCCAGGAGATGTTTATGTACAACGACGGGAAGCACAAACAGAATCTCGCCGGCGGTTATGTCTATCTTCTCAGGATAGACTATCGTATTCCGTATGGTCAAACCCCGGAGCCGTACTACAATCACGAAGGATACAGGTACGAAGCACAGACACTGGATTACACAGGAACGGTTCCCAGCGATTACACAGACCAGCAAGGAAGGGTGCATCATTATGTGCCGCTTCCTGCAAAGATTGGTGAAAATTTCTATCAGAACACAGGGCTACTACCTTATGCCGTATGGGGTGAGGAAGAGAGGGAGATAACGGCTACTATGATTTGGAATTATTTTGTTCCGGTTGAATCCGGTTACAGTCTTGACGGAAGCGCAGACACTGCTATTACGCCAATCGAAAGAAAAAAAGGAGATTGGTACAATGACTTGACTTCCGGAACAACATACGAATGTAATACAAACACGGAGAACAACCCGATTACCGGAGCCCCTTCCGATCCGTTTGATGCCGACCCGACGATGACAAGCACCGAATGGATAAAAAGTTTCGTCAATATGACGCTGAAACTATGGGTGAATGACGGATGGTATATCGGCGACAACAAAGTCCTGCTTGCGGACTATGGTCTTTCGGAGCCTTATATTGACAACGGCGGCGGTGACCACACGCCAGTCCTGACCGATGTCTTTGACAAGATAGAGTTCCAGAGGCTGAAATGGCTGACACCGCAATCCAACCTGATGCCCGAGGTGTTTATCAGAACCGACGGTGAGAGGAGATACTACAACGCACATAACTACTACCCGCTCCAGACAGGAACGCCGGATACGGCAATAGGCGAAGAACAGGTCGACGGATCGAAAGTAAGGAACCCGCTTTACAAGGATGCCGAATCCGACCCAGACAACAAACACTATGAGTTCGAGAACGAGTACAGCCAGAAGTTTGCACACGAGCATATCGAGAACTTCGACGACGTGAAGCCTACTATCAAAGACCAGCGTAATATGGTCAGCGTGACTATCACCAGCGACCAGTTCAATGCCAACAAGACATATTTCTACGTATTCGACAAGGAGACCGAGGCGTTTGTACAATGCACTGATGGAGATTCTTATGATTCCTCAACACAATATTATGCGCAGTTGCTTATTGACGTTGTTGAGGAGTTTGCATACGACCTGACTGACAACGACGAGATTTGGGAGAGCAGCGAGAATGGAAGCATCCAGGGTGAGTACAAGCACCCGTGGTTCTATGCCAGACTCAGACCTATGGGGTTCAACATCTTCGACCTGGCTCTGCAGGAGGATATGGTTGTTTCGATGACCACCGGCAACTGCGGTGCCTGCAAGTTCAAAATCGGTGTTGACGAAAACTCGAAGAAGAACCCTGTTCAACTTTGGGAATATGATGTGTATAAAGGCGACACCCTTTCATCTGCAGAGAAGTTGTATGACAAGGGTACGTTGAGACGTTACGTTGACTTGACTGGGCTGTATTACAACACGAACGACACCCAAGACGGGTATAAGCCTATTGTTGACACCGAGGGTGTTTTGGAGGGCGACAAGCCGCTGAATTACGCTTCTAGTGTTGCTCTATACCAAAGATACAACTACACGGCCGAGGCTGTTGAAAACGGCTATGTCGGCACGATGAAGAACGGTGGTGCTGTGCATTTTGAAGGTGATGTCGTCACCAACGGCAGGTTCCAGGCTTCACAGCAGGACACTTCCGAGAACTATGTCTGGATCGCCTTGATGAAGGACACTGAGACCTACGGCACAATAATGCCGTCTTGTATTCCTGATTACAACGATCCGTCGCTCAATCGCTATATCAGACCCAAGGCTGTTGCTGATGTACATACTAACGAATCGACGATGGAGCAGGATGAGGATAACGCTGATAAGTTTGTGTTGCTGAACATCAAAATGCCGCAGATATATCTCAGAAGAGCCGAACACGCGCTTTCCCATAAGTTGGTTGAGTATATGTACGAGCACAACTACCAGAGGTTTAATTTCTCTATCAAGTTCAGCCGTATCTACATCGAGGACAACCCGCAGACGGACAACAACCTGAATGAGAACTCTGTGTTGTATGTGCTTTTCAATGGACATATATACCGTCAGTATGTCAAGAGTTATTCATACAGGATGTCGCACGACGCTCCTTTGCCTGAGATTAACGTCGATATGAACGAGGAACTGTCTGTGACAAAGACCATATCACAGCAATGGGATGACCGTCTGGCGAAAAACAACAGACGTATTATATCTCACGTCAACTCGGTGGCACAGCAGGTGCAGAACAGGGTTGACAATACGGTGATGAAGAAGGACGGTACTCCGATGATGTCAGGAAACATCGTTCTGCCAGGTGAGAACACGTCCCTTATCGAGATTGCCAGGAGAGGTCAGGGAGAAGGTGGAGGAGGCGGAGAAGGAGGCGGAACCTTACAATGGGGTGAATTTTGAAAAAAAACACTATTTTTGCACTTTGAAAGGATGAACAAATGGCTGACTTCAAGATAAACAGAGGATTACAAGTAAATTTTGACGCGCTTGGGTATTACGACAACGACGCGATATACGTTTGTATTGACACCGGCAGATGTTATCTTGGCAGCAAACTTCTTTCACCAAGGGCATACAAGATACTCACCAGCGGGTTGAAGGCATACTACAACGGCGTTGATGTGACTGATTCACCTGATTTGCCGTACATAGTCGAGACATGCACGTCCGAGTGGTACGGTTCTTCCGGCGCTTATTCCGAACTTGTCACAGCCAGCGGGATAGTTCCTGGCGTGTTGTATCTGATAGAGGCTCAGTCGGACTGGAGCGAGAGCGATCCGACGAAGTTGGGACATATCAAGAACCAGCCGAACCTGCTCAACATGCACTTCGTGGAGGAGAGCCACACCTTGAATTTCTTTTTGACAAAATACAATCAACCAATATAAATTGAGATATGGCAGCAACTAACTATTTTGAATTTGTCATTGACCCCGATACTGGGGCGCAGTTGGAGGTCAAGGACAAGTATGCGCGAGAGCAACTTGTGCATAAGACGGAGAAGACCGTAGTCAACTCACTGCCATCCAAGCCTACGAACCAAGCTCAGTGGCTTGAGATGGAGAAGTTCATATACTATGTCCCTGTCGCAGATCAGAGGGACACATACGAGGCTTGGACGCTGTTTTTCATCGGAGACCCGTCCGTTGCTTCTGATTACACTGACACCGACAACTACAGTTGGGCGCAGTTGGCTTATACGCAAAGCGACCTGAACAACTTCTCGACCAAGGGGCACACCCACCAGGTCAACACCGACGTTGTCGTTGGAGACCACGACTACACGCCAGAGGGACAGGTTGTAGGTGCCTTCGCTGGTCTTGAGGGTACGACAAGCAATAACACGCACAATCACTCGTTTACTCCTCACGGAACTGTTACAGGTAGTTTTTCTGGACAACAGGCAGACACCGGTGATAACACACACAATCACCAGTTCACACCACACGGTTCAGTGTCTGGTGATTTTAGTGGTGACCAGGGTACAACAGATTCTGGCTATGCAAGCATCAACTTCTCGAAAGACGGGAAGAAACTTACGACGAAGAAGTTGAACGTTACTCCTGTGACCGCCGTTGATACGTCTGGTTCTACAAAGGCAGACCGCGTAACAGGTGAGTTGGAAGCCGACGGCGGATATAATGCAGGTACTTCCGTTTTCAACGGCATCACCTGCACAGACGGTGTCCTTCGTTTTGTGACGAAGAAGATGACGAAGGTTACGAATGGTGTCATAACTGGTGTTTCTGCAACTGTAGACGCATCCAAAGTAGTTGTCGGAACCAACGGGACGGACGTATCGCAAGATATGGCAACTGGTGAGGTTGAAAGCGGTAGTCAACTTGTCGGTCACAATGCAAGTGTTTCCGACAGTGGTCACACCCACACTTATACGCCATCTGGTGATTTGGTGAATATGTCGTTTACTGGAGACAAAGAAGGTACGGAAAACCACACTCACCATCACTCGTATACACCTTCTGGTTCCTTGCAGAATCTGGCATTCAGCGGTCAAACGGAAGACACGGTGGACAACACTCACAACCATACGCTCACGCCTGCAGGCCGTCTTGTCTTGGGCTTCAAGGGTGTCAGGGCTAACCTGCATCACGCTGTTGACAACAAGCCTGTGAGGACATCACCTGACAACGAGGACGAGGGCAGCCACGTTTTCGACTGGTACGGCATCAGATACGACGAGGATGCCTCTTCGCGTTTCAAGGAGCGTATTGGCAATATGGATATGCATAGAACTTTACCAATCCAAACCAAGATGCGCAGATGTATCTTGAACGACGATGGTGAAGTTGAGTACTATCTGGATTCCAACGACTCCACCAAGCGTGCTGGTTCACAAGAAGGCTATGTCACTTCAGAGGAGACCTTTATGAGCAAGGTGGAGACGGATGAGATTAGGGATGAGACCGAGGAGATTGGAGTGATTAAGGGGAATACGGGAGAGTTGAATCAGATTCTTTCGGAAATAGATGGTAGTTATACCTCAGATATAGGAGATGGAATAGTGTATACTGTTTCTCATGGAAGAATTAGTATTTCTGGAACAGCAACGGCAACCTCGCAACTGAATCTAACAGAAACGGCTACGAGCAGTCTTGTTGTTGGGCATAAATATTTTGTCTTTTTAAGTAAAACATTACAATCGGGCGTAACAATCAATCTTAATGGAATAGAAGCTTCCCCCACTGTTTCTTTTGATGATAAATCGATATTCACAATAACACAGACTGGAAGTAGTAGTTATATTAAACTCAGAATACAATCTGGTACTCAAGTCAGTGACAGTTTTTACGTTTACGTAATCGACCTCACCCTCATGGGCATTGATTCCTTCACTACCGTTGAGCAGGTGGAAGCCTATCTTGCACAGAACTTCGGTCAGAGAAGTTATTATCCTTACAATCCTGGTACTTTGTTGAGTAACACGATGCAGGGGATTCAGACGGTTGGGTTTAATAAGTGGGATGAGCAATGGTTCTTAACCGACCGTACGTATGTAACAAGCGAGAATCCCATTCCAGTTGTCGGAGGAAGGGATTATTATTTTGGATGTCTGAGTTACAGTGGAAATGTAAGTGTTGTGTTTCTTGATTCGTCTAAAAACGCGATTAGCTCTTCAACGGTTTATGCAAATAACACATTTTCAACACCAGCAGACTGCGCGTATATCACATTTTTAACGGGTTCTGCCTATGGCACTACTTACAACCACGACATCTGCATCAACATATCCGACCCTGCCAAGAACGGTACTTATGAGCCGTATAATCTGCATTCTTACCAGCGTGATGTTACTCAGATTACGGGTATCAATCCGAATACGGGGGTTAGGGAGTTGGTTGCGCCTAATGGATTGCAGAAGGCTGATATGGCTGGTACGGTCATTGACTCCATCTATAATGATGTTAATGGCAATGCGGTGTGTAAGAAGATGTGTGGGGATGTGGATTTGGGAGATTGTAATTGGATTAACGCTTCTTATATTGGTACCGGTGTGTTTAATACAACTGATATTGGAAATGGAATAAGAAGAGCTATTTGCGGCAAGTATTCTTCTAAATATGCAGATTCTATTTCATATATGACAAATGATAAATCATTATATTATGGACATTCAACAACTGGAATTGTAATAAAAGATACGCAATACGAATCTTATACTGCATCGAATTTTAAGAAAGCGATGGAGGGTGTCCATTTCGTCTACGAACTCGCCACTCCTATCCTCTATACCGACCTGCAATGGGGTGATGGCAGTCCTGTGATATTGCCGATAGAGATTGAGGCTGAGAAGAACAGCACGATTAAGATTGTGCCGCCTCACGGTGACGGTGGGGAAGAGTTGCTTATGGCTGCTCCTACTTTGCAGATGAAGAAGTATGTTCTGACACAAGGTGCTAACCTTGACGGTAGTGATGGGCAGGTGATGGTGGAGATTCCAGAGCATTGGAGACGTGTTGAGAGGATTACCGAGGGCAACACGACTTATGTCTATGCCAAAATCAGTCCGTATCCTCAAGTCGGCTGGCATCACGTTGGCAAGAACTACGTCGCTGCTTTCGAGGCTACTATCATTGACGAGAAGTTGGCTTCCACGTCATATATCGAGCCTTATGATTTGAGCACTCCTATATGGTCTGTCGATGCCGACGGCAAGATTAACGTCACCTGTGACCTGACAAAGAGCAGGAAGCCCACGACGGTCAAGAGCGGCGCAACACTTAACGTTGACGGTTTCAGAGCCTTCGCAAGAGCGCGTAACGATGCAAGAACCGCAGAATGGAACGGTCAGACGTGGATGCAGTGGGTTGATGTCACCTGGCTGTTCTTCATCGAGTACGCCTGTACCAACACACAGGAACCCGTGAAGTTCAACAGAGACTCCAACGGCTTTATGCAGGGCGGTCTTGGTGTTGGCGTTTCCACTTGGGATGGTAACGTTCCTGGTACGTCGACGAACGCCTGGGCGCAGTACAACAACTACTATCCTATCGTTCCTTGCGGTGTCACTGCCGTTCTCGGAAACAAGAGCGGTGAGGTCATACTCAACATCAACGGCGGCGGAACCATCACCGGCTTCTCTGACGCTCAGAAGAAGTTAAGGGTACCAACTTACAGAGGTATTGAAAACCCGTTCGGTCACATCTGGATGCTGTGCGACGGTATCAAGTACAGTGGCACCGACATCTACCGCTGCAACAACCCGAGAGACTTCTCCAATGCCGAAGGCACGACCGGGTATACTCTTGTTGGTACGAAGTGCGGAAGCAACGGTATTGTGAAAACAGTTCTCATTCAGCCTTCAAATGGCTATAACGAGCAGTTTGACGGTGACCTCACTCCTGTCACTGTCCACAGCGGAGGTTACACACAATATTACTGCGACTATTATTGGCAGGCATCAGGCTGGCGGGCTTGCCTGTTGGGTGGCGTTGCGAACGACGGTGCGTACGACGGATTCGTCTACGTGCGCTCGGCTAGCGGACTCGGCCTCGCTTACCGGGACTACGGCTCCCGGCTTTGCTTCCTACCGGAGAGCGTATAACCGTAAAAACGTAAACGTAAGATGAGCAGTATGGACATCAACAACAATAACAACAACGTGGAGGTTGAGGACGACGGTACGCTGGCGTTCCTCAATCTTCCACGCCCGGAAGGGAACAAGCAGTTCCATTGTGACGTAATAGCCATCGACGAGTTAGTTAACAAAGTTTTCTACGTCGTTGACTACCAGCCAGCCGTGAAGACCAGATATGGTGAGAACCGTTATCTGGTGAACATCAAGTTCGAACTTGGAGACAGCGATGACAAGGCGAGGAAGTTCTTCACGAACAGCGTTGAAATCAAGGATGTTCTTGACAAGATAAAGGCGTTGAACAAATTCCCGAGGAAGGTTACATTGAGGAAACACAAGAAAAGTTATTGGTTTGAGTGATGAACAGAAATAAGTTGCAACGGTCTCGGGCTTGCCTGTTGGGTGGCAATGCGAACAACGGTTCGAACGACGGATTCGTCTACGTGAACTCGAATAACGAACTCGGCATCGCTAACCAGAACTACGGCTCCCGAAATTGCTTATTTGAAATATACGGGACTGTTGGACTATACCACTTGGTAAAACATCAAAAAACGATCGGGGCTTTGGTAGGGCAACCGAAGAAGAACCGATGAAGCAAAGCGCAAATGAAAAGGCACGGCAACCTATATGACAAGATAATCTCGATGGACAACCTTATACTCGCAGAATCCAAGGCGAGGAAAGGCAAGTCCAAGAAGTATGGTGTGATTAAGTTCGACGCCAACAGGGAGAGTAATCTTCAGTGGTTGCACGACACGCTTGAAAAAGGAGAGTTCAGGACTTCCGAATACAAGAAGGAGAAGATATATGAGCCGAAAGAGCGGCTGATATACAAACTGCCGTATTTCCCTGACAGGATAGTGCATCACGCGATAGTGAACATCCTGGAGCCGATATGGGTCGGGTCGTTCACCAAGGACACATACGCCAACATCAAAGGAAGAGGCATACACAAGTGCGCGACAGAAATAAAGCACGCTTTGCATTCTGACAAGGAAGGAACGACATACTGCTTAAAACTTGACATCAAGAAATACTATCCGTCCATAGACCACGACATTATGAAGCGTGAGGTAAGGAGAGACATCAAATGCGGAAGGACGCTGGCGTTGATTGATGAGATAATAGATTCCGAGGAAGGTCTTCCAATCGGAAACTATCTGAGTCAGTATTTTGCCAACATCAACCTGAACAGGTTCGACCATAGGCTAAAGGAAAAATATCACGTGAAATGGTATTTCCGATATGTCGATGATATGGTGTTCCTCTCAGGTTCTAAGGAAGAACTGCGCAATATCCTCGCTGCTGTGATATACGAGTTAGCAGAACTGCACCTTGAGTTGAAACCCAATTGGCAGATATTCCCGGTCGATTCCAGGGGCATAGACTTTCTCGGATATGTATTCTTCCACGACCGCACCTTGCTTAGAAAGTCGATAAAGAAACGCATTTTCAGGAGAATAGGTCAGGTCAACAGGAAAGAGATTACAGTCAGCACGTTCAACAAGTCTATGGCTTCCTTCGGAGGTTGGTTGAAATGGGCTGACACATACAGACTTAACAACAAGATTAAACTAACACTAAAAATAGAAAGAGATGAAAACAAGAGCTTTGTCAATTCCTAAACCCATCGAGGATGTCGGTATGGGTTATTACTACACGAATATGGACGTTCACGAGGTGGAACGCACTGCACAGGCAAGCGGCGGTGAAGGCGAAGGTGGTGAAACCGTTGAAATCGTCGAGTACGAGTTTGACCAGGTGACGACCTACGGCTATCCGACATACAGCCTTGTCGTTGAGGCGTTGATACGCGAGAGGTACACTTCGAGTGACGAACTTGCTATCCAGCGTCAGCGCGAAAGCAAGCCTGCGGATTTCGCGGAATACAACGATTTCTGCGAGTCCTGCAAGGCGAAAGCCAAGCCTGTGTTCTTCCCGTCGGAGGAAGGAGGTGAGTAATGGGCAGGTGTTTTCAGATAGAAGACCCGAGCAATACCAACGTAAAGCACGACATTGCATTTGAGCGTGATGCGTCCATATTGAATGGATACACCACTGCAGGAAAGGTTATGCGTAAGTCGCTGTTTGCCTTTGCCAAGAGTACTGCTGGGTCTATGTACGCTACGTCGTTTGCTTCGATAAGCGGCGCAGGTGGTACCGGTGCCAAGACCGTGCTCACAGGGAACAAGTTCCCTATCGGGTGCAAGATATACTACTATGACGGTGCTGCGGACATCGCTGCTGCTGATTTGTCAAGCGGCAACTTCACGTCTTTGGTGGTCTATCGCTCTTTTGAGGCGATTAACGCCCGTTATACGGCAATTACCGGGACAAACGTCAACCTCAACAACGGTGCGTTCAGCGACGTGTTTCTGCGTGTTGAACTTGTCGACAACGAGCGGTACTGGCAGCCGATTTACAAGGAAGGTCAGACGAACGAGATCATCGTCACCGCAGACAACCTTACCGACGGCAGTTATTATATCCATCTTGGAAAAACAAGCGGCAGCAACAACTACACGTTCCAGTTGGAGGACAACAACCAACTGTATTTCTACGGGAACACAGCCACGTCAGGTTCGCCGGTATACGACTTGATACCGTACTACATCAAACACACGGATGACTTGTGCGGTGACATAGAGTCGTTGTTGGCAGCAATATAAGGAGGTCAGTATGTCGATAGCAACACAGATAACAAGGATAACCAATCTACGGAACAGAATCAGGACAAAACTCATAGCACTGGGTGTTATCAGCGATACGAATGCGACGCTGCTGGACTGCACCGAGGCGATTGAGAATATGTCCGGTTTTGGGAATCTCACGAAGAGCACGGCTGCGTATACCGGTTCTGGCAGAGGCGTGTCAAGCATCACGTTCGATGTTTCGACCTTCCTGACAGACCTGAGCAACGTCGTGTTTATGAGGGTAAGATCAACTGGTGACAGTTGGTCTACCCCGTCTGCATCCACGTACCTGTTGTTCGAGACCTTCCCGAACCAGACGGTCAGTCCGCAGAACTACACGATGGGAATCCAACTGCTTTCCGGTGGTGGCGGAGCGTTCTTCAATGCAGGGTTCACATATTCGCTTTCAAGCGGAACGCTTACCGTTACAGGGACAAGCAACTCTTTCATAGGAAACTACACTTTGGAGTGTTATCACACATAAAACGATAAACTATGGGAAAATCATCACAATACAACCATTATATGCAGCGGATTGACGTGACTGGGCAATCCGTTATCAACATCGAGGAATATTCTTCGTTTTCTGGACTCTTATATGAAAGAGCAGAAGGTATGAACGACGTTGGTAAGGCGAAGAACATCTATACGGAGACATACGCTGACAGTGACAGCCTGCGTGTAAGCCTACCGAAGCACAGATACAACAACATAAACTTACACAGCACTTCGGATATCGCCAATGAAGCAACGAAGATTACGATGTATTTCCTTGTTGTCGGCACGGCAACACAACGTCAGACGACTATTAAGAACTTCCGTGACTATGTAAGAACAGGAATCCATCGTTACTGGGACGATGCCCGCAATCTGGAGTTCGACTTCATTGTCCAGGACGAGTTCAAGGTCAGCGAGGAACGGTGGCACGGATCACAGCCATACGTGGAGATAACTGTGCCGATGCAGAATATCAACGGAAAGACAAAGCCGCATACGGCATAAAAGAAAGGAGAGGCTAATCAGTCTCTCCTTTTTATGTAGTGCTTTGTTTGTTTACTCCTTCTCGTCGTACCGTTTTACCCATTGGTGCTCCTTGATGTTGTATTGTCCTATCCAGGTGGACGTAATCTGGTGTGGCATCTCGAAATACTTGTCAACGAAATCCTCCCACGCTTTCTGTGCCTCCTTCTTGTTGCGAATATCCACTTCCGAATCATCGTCAATGTTGTATTTGCAATAGAAAGAATCGGTCATCTTGTCGGCAATGTCGTCCAACGATGGCGCAAAGTCTTTTGCATCTATCCAGTGAGCAATGCCGATAAAGATAACATCAGGGTAATCGTCGGCGCAATCATCCCAATAATCGCCATCGGTTTCTTTGTAGCATTCTTCAGCGAACGCAATTAGTTCTTCAATCGTGTCAAACGTATCGGTACCACAACGCTCTGCGCAGGTGCCGAAATTGTACTCAATGTTTTGTTCTTTTGTTTTCATATTCAATATCATTTGTTATTTTGCTATCTTACCAATCTCTTCCTCAAGCATATACAACTTGAATTTGAAGTCGTCAAGTTCATCCATCCGCTTGCGCATCACCATTTGCTCGATGTCGAAGCCGTGCTTCTTTAAGAACGCTCCGATGCGCAGATAGTCACGGTACTTGTCATCAACTTCCTTCTTAACTTTTTGAACGGCTTTCAGAGCCTTGTTTACTACTTGTTTGTTGTTCATAGTCAGTCTTTCTTATTAGGTTTATACTTAATCTCGTTGTCGTAGAAGTCGCCCCATCGCTCCCACGACGGATTCTTTTTCGGTGTACCATCCTTCTTCAGATGATAGCAACGGACTTTGAACTCGCCGCAGTCGTCTATACAGACATCGTCGTAAATCACTTTTTCTGGAGTGATGAAGTTGTAGTTCACCAAGTCGCCCTTCTTTACGCCGAGCAGGGTCTCAAAGGCAGTCTTGGCTATCCTTACCAGTACACCCTCCCATTGTTTACGGAGCTTGTATTCGTGTTCTACCCTTGCTTCTACGGCCTTGATAATTGCGTCTGTCGTTTCCATATCTATTCCTCGTTTTTATTGTTAGTAGCATAAAGCGCATAACGCTTCTTCTTTAAACTTTTCGTAGAACAACCATCTTGCATCACCGCAATCTTTAGAATCTTGCTGCTCTGGGTGGTTGCACAATGTAAAGCCATCTTCGCTTCTAATCTGCCAACTATGAATTGTGCCTTTATTATGTTCGCATTTATGGCACCAACTGCTTCCAACTCTTGCTGGCAATTGTGTCAATCTGCACGCATCGCCAATCTTCACAAAGTGAATGTCTGTTTTAATCTGTCCTGTTGAATAATCATAAGTTGTGCTCATAGGTCAGTCCTCCTTCTTATAATGCGCAAGAAACTTCTTCAGGCAAGCGCGGTTGAAATTCTCGCAGTTGTTAGCACACCATCGGTTGTGATGTTCCATAACCACCTCGCATAAGTTAGATGAGTCTTCCTTTACCAACTCAATGATAAGGTCGAGAGCCTTGTTGTGCTCCTTACATAGATTGTCAAGCAACGATTTTCGCGTCAGTATGATGGTTTCCTTGTTCATATTCAGTCCTCTTTTTCTTTCCACAACCAATCAGGCGTTTTGTATTTCTCTGGCACTTCTCTATGCGGCTCAGACATTACCTCTTCCTCTATCTTCTTTAGCTGTCTATCCATTCGGTTGAGATAGCGCATAATATACAAGTAGATGTTAGCAGACACCGTTTTATGTTTGCTTTCCATTTCGCTGACCCAATGCTCAAAGTCATTGATAACAGCCCTTTCCTCGTCAGTTATCTTCCTCATCATAGCAATCAAACTTTACAATTTGTTTTCTTTATGTTTTCTTTCTCATGCGTTAAAGTATAAAGTTGATTTATTTCTGTTTTTGTAAAACTTAATATACATCTTTTTATTCGGAAAGGCTTCATAAGCTAATAATTCTATATCATGTTTTGTCATAATTGCTTATTTTGATTTCTTTGCCAATTTGCGCCAGCTCTAAATGCATAGTCAAGAGCGGTTGCATAGTAATAATATTCACCGTCTTCATCCACATAATCCGGGCCGTAATCAATTTGTTCGTTCATATAGGATTCTGATGCTTTATTCAAATCATAACTTACAAATTGTTTATAATGCGCAAGGTTTTTAAGCCAACTAATATGAAGAGCTCTGTCAGCCGCTCCCCAATTTTCCATGGAATTAATTGCAAATATAATGTCATCCAGTAATCTTTCATTCTTGTTATATGGTATTTCCGGGAAAATAGCATGAATCATATTAGATAATGCTTCATTAGTCCCACAGTTATCTATTTCTGTTTTTGCTCTATCAAGAGCTTCTTTGTACGCTTTTTCGTAGTCCATAATCAATCAAGTTTTACTTATTATCAGTTTTTCCATTAAGTCCATATAACATATAACCCTTACTGCCCAATTCATTAAGAAGGTTTTGATGAAGCCAAGCGTCATGATAAGATTCCCATTTTGTCATATCACTACAAATATACTTCATTTCTTGTTGGTTTTAGTATTTTGGAATAGTATTGAGGTATTCGTTTTCTAATGTATCTATATCTTCATTATTCATATCTCTTTTAAATTGTTCTTCTGACAGGGAGTCGATGAAGGAAAGAATGTCATCGCATACACATTCTGGAGAACCAAGATGTTCTTTTTTTTGCCGTTCAACTTCTGCGCGGATTTGTTGTATTTTATCCATAGTATTACAGTTTTTTGAGGTCGTTGTAGAGAGATTCGAGTATATCTTTTGTTTTATAAGACAAATCGAAATGAGAGTTTTTAGCTGTACTTAACGCGTTCATTTGTTCTTCACTTGGCTTCCAATGAGACTGAGGACTTAGTGATTTTAACCATTGTTCTTGACCAATAGACGAACCACACCCACGTGAAAAATCGCTAATAATAGTTTTTAACATTGTTTCATCCTCTTCACTCCACTCAGCAGGCTTCTTATGATATAAAGCATTTATTGTTTCTATGGCTTTTTGATGTTCAATCTTTCCATCATTGCTTTGATAACCTTCAACTTTTCCAAAAGTCTTTTCAAGTATATCTATTGCATAATATAGACCATCGTTATGATAGCAATTTTGTTCAATTTTTTTCAACTCCTTCTTCTTAGCATCCCATTCATAACCCGCTTCTTTCATCTTTTGAAACAAGAGGTCACACTGTTCTTTAGTTGCTGGTTTCAAGTTGTCTATACAGATACAACAAGTGCCTTTATCACCAAAGTTATCATTAACGAGAAGCGCATGATAATGGACGAGCCCTTCGTAAGGCTCATACAAAGACCAAAAAATCATTATCCACAAATCTCCTTCGTCTGTTACATAAGCAAGCACATCACCAGCCTTTGCATCTTGGATAGTCCAAAGATGATATAAACTTGTATCTAAAGGCCAATTTGCTCCTTCTCCTGTAGTACAAGAAACTTCATAACGGTTATCATTAATTGCATCAATATGCCAATATACGCCATTAGGTGAAACAACCCAATCACCAACCTTATACTTTGGTTTTAACTCTTCAGCGGGCTTTTGCTCACCTTGTTGTTCAATCCATTTTAACGTGGCATCTATTAGCTTAATATCACTACACCATGCTGGAATTTCGTTTTTCCACTGACTAAGAATATCTCGAAGCATTTTCTTTATCCTCTCATCCTCGTTTTCTTTGAGTTCGGGAAATATCTTTTGTATATCATCTACATAGATAGTCCCCGATTTTTTTACGGTGTTGAGATTTAAAATAACTTCAAGTTTTTCAAGAGCTTCTTTGTATGCTTTTTCGTAGTTCATTGTTGTTTTTTTTATAGTTGTGTATAAGTTTGCTGGTTATTTGGCTTATGTTTCCAAATATACGAATAATTATTTAATTGTTTTCTAATATTTGGTGAATAGAGTTCTGTTAAATCAGTTTTCTCAAATTCTTCATATAGTTCTAATTCGTCGTTCATATTGATTAAATTAAATTTTCTAAACAATACTTTATTGCTGCTTCACAAGCTTCCTCGTGAGTATCATAAAACACTTTTTCCGTAGGAGCAACTTCTTCAAAATCAGAATTTGTAGACTCGATAACAATACTATAACCAGAGTGTCCTCCGCAAGCCCAACCATCAAGCATTATCTGAATGTATAAATTGTGTACTTCTCTTATCCATTTCATTGTCATTTGAAGAGTAGGACAATAAATAAATCTATCTTTTACATATTGTGTCTTTTTAAGGTTAGGACAAAAATTATCTCTTATCCAATTACCACTTACCATTATTTCTTTTTCTAAGTCATAATAATAATCTGTAGGTTCATTAAAACCTTTTTCTTTTAACAGTTTAGAAGTTTCAAAACTAACATAATCCTCGGTAATTTGTGTCATAATTAAAATAGCGGCTGATGCCAAAGGTATTTGTGTCATTTTTCTCTAATTTTAATATTCATCGTACCACTCGGGGCACATTATTTTAAGGTCTTTATATTTTCCTTCTTCGTTTAGCCATGCTTGAACTTCTGGTTTGTAAGCTTTCCAACATGGTTCATATCCTTTTCTATTTATGCAACTTATACAGTTGTCACTATATCTTTGTTCTTTTGCTTGTAAATATTCAAGCTGCTCTTTTTCTTTTTGAGTCAACATTGCTTCTCAGTTTTAATGAAATTGTTTTCAATGAGCCAACATAGTAAGGAATACGCTGCTTCAATAATATCTTCGCTGAATTTTACTTCTATACAGTAATAACCAACATTCCATAGTTGACCGTGTGCCCTAATATTAAAGTCAGCAGAAATCCTATTCTTTTGGATAAACTTCGGCATCAACTCAAGCATTGCTGAAAGAGACCAAGCTCGAACATGTCCTTGTCCATAGCAACCCCTCCAATCTCCTGCATGTAGTTTATAATCTCCGTATTTTAACCCAGCAAGTAAATCTTGCACATAAGTCATATCTGCCGTTTTGGGATTCAAGCCAAGCTCCAATAGATGCTTTGATTGCTCAATTGTTGTTGCTATCATTGTTGTTCCTCCTTTTCAATTACATAATGATCCGTTTCAAATTCTACTTTAATACATTTCTTTGGACACTCATATCTCATGATCATAATAATCGGATTTGGATCCACGCACACATCCCTAGACCCAAGCCGTTCGATTTCTCTTTCTCTAGAATAATCATCAATATCTCTTGCATAGCAACCAAGACGACTTCCGCATACTGGGCATACAATTTTCTCTTCTACAATGATTTCATCATTAGGAAGATGAAAAATCAAACCTTTCGGCATTTTCATATACTTTTCTCCGATCTCCATTATAAGTCCTCCTTATATGTCTGCTTCATCATTCGTTTCTTCAATCCCTTCGCCGTCAAACTCAAATGTTGGTATAAAAGACGGATTGCTATTAGCGTATTTTTCAGCCAATTCTATTGCAGAGTATTCGTCTGTTGCCTCTACAACAACCGATGCTCTTGATACTAAATCTACTCTGTACTTCATATTATTTCTCCTTTATTTTTAGAAGTTTGTCTTTTTTAATCTCGGTTCAATCTTCTCGTACACATACATTGCAATCCACGTTCCTGCGAAGTTTGTCGCTGCTTGCACGCATATTGCAACCCATAAATCCGCTTCCGCAATAAACTTCACCACTATTGCTGAAAAGGTGTAACAGATGCAGTTCGCCACCGAAGCAATCATCTTCGTGGACTTGATGATAAGTATGCTCCTCAGAATGTGGAGAAACACATTCGCGAAAGCCACTACGATGTAAAGTGCTATACTCATATTCAGAATTTTTTCATCCGTATCTCAGATGCCAGACTTTGGATTGCCTTCGCAATCTCAAACAAAGCCTTCGTCCTCTCTTTGTATTCCTTGCGTTCCAATTCGTCCATCGCTTATTCCTCCATCATGTACTGAGTTCCACAATAGGTACACTTGTACAAGCCATTGGTATAGGTCACATTCGTGCTACCGCAGGAGGTGCAGACGAGTCGGAGTTGGTGCTTCGGTTTGTTTTCCTTTACACTGACCGGCGTGTTGTCTGCTATCATTACCCAGCCGTCACCGACGATATACATATAGTCTTTGCCATCCATCATATAGATTGTATTGACATCGGCTATAATTGGAAGTTCGTTAACGATCGCTTTCATTATAGGCTGTGTTTCTGCGAAGAATTTTTCCACCATCTTTTTCGTTTCTCTTTCTGGTTTACTGACAAATTGTTCGCCAAAGACTTCGTTGCAATAAATCTGTCCACACATAGAAATTGGGAATGTGAGTAATGTAATCAACAATGCTTCTATTATCGTGTTGTAATACCACACAAGTCCAAAGAAGAGCAAGGTCATAGCCAAAGGTACCAAGAACCAGTTCAAGAATGTTTTCATCGTCTAATAATTTTGCGGGTTCTTCGACAGAGACACGATAACTGCTTTCTCGTCAACAGCGTAGATGATGTTGGTTACGGTGATAGCATCGCAGGCGTAGCAGTCGTTTTCGCTTTTTCTAGCACAATAGATGTACGGGCAGTCATCGCACCTGTTGTTTCGCCAGCATTTCTTCACCACATCGGTAAGTTTATCCTCTGCTTCTTCCGAGCACCAGAATTTTTCACCAATACGCGGAACAAACGGAATTTCAACCTCATCAACATACTCGTCGTACAGCGCGTCGCAATCACCAAGCCTGAGTTTTGTTTTCCAGTTTTCCATAATTCATAGTTTAGATTTGTTTGTTGTTTACGGCTGCAAAATTACAACTTATTTCAATACGGTGAACAAAAAAATTCAGTTTTTTATCAAAAAGTTGGTTTTGGAAAGAAAAAGAGGGGTTTATCGCCCCTCTTTCGCTAGTTGCTCGTTTCGCAGTCTTGTCTGCAAATCCTCGATTTCAGATCGTAGGAATCCGACGGACTGGTTGTTGAGTTTCTTCTGCTCGATGTGGTTTTTCTCGCAGAGTGCCTTGAACGTGTTTCGGTTCTTCACGCCGAGTATCTTCATAGCCTTGTCGTAGTTGACCAGACTGTATTTGTCGTAATACCCCTGGCTTTCGGAATTGAACCTGGACAGCATTGCCGCTCCTTCTGCTTCGGAACACTGGTCGTTGTCAATCATCTCAATGCCGTGAGCCAGGATACTGCGGATGTGCTTGAGAAATGGTTTCTTTGATAAGTCTTTCACGTCTTTTGAGTTTTCGTACTTTGATGTAGTGGATTATGGCAAGTGTTATAGTGGTGAGCAGACCGATTCCGACCAAGGCGACAGGAAGAAAAACAATGCAGTTGTATGGCAAGAAGTCGAACAACTCGTCCGCTGATACCATAGCGTCAGACAAACAGATTCCATACGCTGTCCACCTCATGTATTTACAGTGGTACTTGCCTTGAACGGATATGCAGATGCAGACACACAATTCGAACAAGACCGTATAGGTGTGCGACCATAGGTTGATTCCATATGCGACCGCAATTATGTGGCACAGACCCATATATATCGCCACAAAGAGTATTGTGAGGCGTATGAATAACTTGCTCATTTCTTCATTGATACCCTTACCGCAACAGCCTTGTTCAGCATTGTGTTCTGTATGTTACGCTTCGGCTTGACTTTGGCTTTCGTCTTTGCCTTGGCCTTCGGTTTTCGTCCTCTTTTCGCCATTGTTTATGCCATTACGACGTTCATACTCTTTTCCTTCTTTTTCCAAGCCGGCAGCGAAGTTCTCCATCAACTCGTTCATCGACTGGATGAACTTGTCATATTCCGGATTCTCCGTTTCCTCGGTTGGCACTTCTCCGTTCTCCTGCAGATACACCAGGTACCCGGTTGCCATCGTAGCGATGTTGTAAGTTGTGAACGGATGTGAGAACACGAACAGCGGGAGACGGAATATCATCTCCACGGCGTTCTTTGCAAGTTCAACATCTTCGCCTTTTTCGTCACTCATAAGCAGTTCCATGGAACCACAGGCGGAGAGAAGTTTCTCGTCAACGACAACCGTATAACCGCCCTTGTAGTGGATTAGATAGCCGTTGCGTGTCTTGCATACCTTGTAAAAATCAAAGTCTTTTTCTTCCTCGATTTCATTTTTTCCAACGTGAACAGTGCTTTCCAGGTCGTGCTGGAAGATTTCTTCCTCTGTAAGTTTGTCCAGGAGTTCGCGTGTCTTGATTGGGTCGGAACTTAAACCGACAAGTTCCTCTCTGATTTTGATAATGTCTTCTGTCATATCTTTGGTATTGTTATTTCTAAATAAGTTGGAGGCTGCACATTATATCCCTGTGCCTGGAGTTCACGCACAGCCTCCTTGATTTGTTCGTATGCCTTATCGAATGTTATGGCGCTCATTGGTTTAATTGCAGATAGATACCGGCTCTGATGACTTCCTTGTTGAGTTCGTCCATTGTCATATCTTCGAGTTTGGACTCGTCTAGATACGGCAGGTGGCAGGACTTTAGGAATGCGATGCGTGCCGGCTCTTTCTCTTTTGCCGTGAACTTCTTGATATACTCCTTTTGGAGTTTGGTGTAGGGATAGACCTCGACGATTTCGACGATTGCATAGGTGTCGCCGTTGATATAGGTCACAGTCGGTTGCTCGTCAAGAACGTAACGCTTGACAATGCCGTAAGCGATGCTGTTGTTCGCGAGTCTGATTTTTGCTACGCCGGCGAGCCACACGGATTTGTCGTCAGCGGGCTTCGGCAGTTCTGCAAGATGTGCGGTGTTCAGCACGTCCGCTATAAGTTCTTGTTCTTTTTTGTCCATTGTATTCTAATTTAATTGGTTAAATCGTGGCAAAGATACAAATTATTTTATTCGTCCGCGTCTCCTGTTGAACTTTTCATCATTGCGCCGATGGAGCGGTTGGCGAAAGCCTCAATCTGGTTGGCAGACATTCGCTTGATGTCCTTGTATGGGATGTACTTCATAAGGAAATGGGAAAACTTGCCTTTTCTCTCCCGGTAGGCGAAAGCACGGAACCACAGTTGGATTTCGTCATTATATAGTTTAATGTCGTTGTCCTCCAGAGGTATAACCACGGCTTTCACCTGGCGACCATAAAGGTCTATGTCAGCCATCTGCACGCCGATAAGAACATTCAAGCATATCTTACCAAGATAGTGTGCCATAATTACAAAGTATTGATATTCAGAAGATTCTAGAACGGAAGATCGTCAACGTCTTCGTTATTGAAGTTCTCGTTCGTCGGTTGTGCCTTACCAGATTTTGCTGCCGGCTTCTGGTAGGTGTATTCCTCCTCTTCCTGCTTTTGTCCTCCGAATTCCTTGAGATTGCCAAGAATTGGAGTGGTGATACGTTCGCCAGTCTGTTTCTCTTGCTCTTGCTCTGCTTTTGACTTTGAGCGAACACACCTGTGGGTGCCATACTCGTTGCCTGGTGTCTCAAAGCAGGCAATGTCAAGGTAACAACCTTTCTCGCCTTCGAAAATCTGGTTTTCTTCGATAGGAATAACAAGACAGCGCTTTGGTTTGCCGCTTTTGCCAGTGAGAGTAATCTTTCCGAAACCGCTCAACTTGGAGAGGTCTAATCTGAAGTTGTAATTAGCCATAACTTAATGATTTTAAATGTGTTAATAGATATCTTCGTTTATTTGTTTAACTATGCGAATATGCTTTTTGTATAGATAGAAGAAGAGCGCCGCCTTGAACTTGAAGAGGTCGGTCTCGTGCCCCTTGAAATCCTCTACGACTTCTTCTCCTGTTTTGTTGACTGTGTAGACAAAGTCAGCTTCGTAATAATGAGCCGGTTGCACGACCCTTGTAACAACCTTGTCCTTTGTCTTTAGGTGTTTGACTTCTTGTTTTGTGATTTGCGGGATAATTTCGATGTTAACATGGTGTCTTAAATTGGAAATCTCTCCAGCTTTTTCCATAAGTTTAAGAAAACACCAGCGCCTGTATTCGTTTTTTCCATCAAATGTCATTCCATTTACCGTAACAGGTTCGTTCCCATATTTATTTTTCTTATTTTGGTTTTTCCAAGTCATATCTCAGTTTTTCATCTAATTTAGTTGTTTCCCTGTTTTCTATGTATATGATGTCAGCAAGCATAAGATATTCTATTTTTGAAGCAAGTGCTCTTTGTATGACATCAATTGTCTCTTCTGCTTCATCAAATATCTTTCTTACAATATCGTCAGGTTCCATTTTATTCTTCTTTTACCAGTTCATATTCTGCGTTTTTTACAAGTTCTATATAGTCATGGATGTCAGCATGAATTGTTTTATGGACTTTAATACGCTTTTCGTGAAAGAGTTCGTTCATAATAGCCCTAATGTCCTTGTCAACAGCCGAAAAAAATTCGGATTTTGTTATCATGTTCGGCTCAACATTCTTCAGCCGTTTAGCCTTCTCAGTCTGCATTTCGTCGAGTTTATTGACGATATATTTCAGGAGGTCGTTGTTCATAGGATGTTTTGTTTTCCGAGTTTAAGGAAGTCTTTCGCGATATGTTCGCCCCATTCGAGCATTTCCTTGTTCAACAGCGAGTTTGTTCCTTTTATAAAGTGCATTGACACCCAACGTGTTATTTCCTTCTCAATGTCGTATGGATGCGGATTGTCGATTTTGTAGTAGTACCAGTCGATGAGTTTGTTCGGATTCATCTCCTCTGCCTTCTTGCACATATTGTTGTAGAGGGCGTCGCTGATGATATGGCAGTCCTTTATCCTGTCGGCAAGAACGGCGTACTGGTATTCCGGGAGTTTCTTGTTGATGTCCTCTGTTGGCATTTCCTTGAACATCTGCAATGTCTCTGCTATCTTGTCGTAGCCGCCGAAGGATATGCTTGCGATGTCGCCTTCTGTTTCGCCCCATTTTTCGCCGATGGCGAAGAGCAGACCGTCATAGAACAGGGCGTATGTGAAGAAGTCCTCCTCGTCGCGTGACTTGACGATGGTAATATGTTTCTTGTACCAGTCGGTGAATCGCTTGATAAGTTTGTCGTTGTTCATAGTTTGTGTTTTAGAAGTCGTCGTTTTCAATTTTGAACACATCTCCTTTGTGTGCCACAGCAACGTTCTGGAAATTACAGTATTCTTTCACCGTTTCCACGGCGTGTTTCTCGTTTATGTTCGTGCTTGACAGGTGTATAAGTACAACTTGTTTGGTGCTGACCGATATATTCTGTTTGCAGAACTCACAGCAGTCTTTCAGTCCAAGGTGGTATTCCGGGTGAGCCATCGACACGTCGTGCCTGTCGATATTGTCAAGAAGCGTGTCTTCGTCGTGGTTACATTCGACCAGGATTGCGTTGATATTCTTGAAACGGAGGCTAACCCCGGTAGTATCGGTAAGGAATAGTATTCTTTCATTTATTGGAGTGGTTATGAGAAAACCGTAATTTGGGACATTGTGTGGCGCTTTGAAGGTTTGGATGGTAAAATCCCCTATCTTGTTTGCATAATTGCTCTTGATGGGCTTAAAAAACGGAAGGAAGCCTTTTTCTTTCAAATCCTCAATCACCTCTTCATGGCAGTATATGTCGAAACCCCTTCTTAGAAACTCTTTTGCTGTTGAAGGGTTGATATGATCACCGTGCGAGTGCGTAAACACACATCCTGCTATCGAAAAGAGTTCATCGGATGAAAGTTGGTCAATATAGTCATAGAACCTGCAGCCAAGTTCCAAGATAAGAGTTTGGTAACTTGATTTGAGGATAAGCCCGTTCCCGGATGAGCCAGAACCGATAATACGTATTTCGGTCATTCACTTCTTCGATTTGGCGACTTTCTCCATTGCCTTAGCCTCTTGTTTGAGGTTGTTGGCGCGTTCCTGCGCGACCAGCTGTGCTGCTTTAAGGCGTTCAGCGTCCTCTTGGATTACTTTTGCTTGTGCGAGGCAGTATGCATCATCTTGGGCACGCCATTGTTTCTGTTCCTTTGTAAGTTTCTGTTTTGCCATAGTATTACGTTTTTAAAAGTTTAGGTGGTGTGGTGGGATTCGAACCCACGCCCTTCTCGCTTGTCTGCCAGATGTTCTTTTCCAATGCCGGCCCTAAACTATCACACCAATCCGTGATTTACTTGTTCTTCTTCTTGAAGATTGAGAAAATCTGTTCGAGGAGTCTCCAAATCTCCTCGCGGTCGTACATCTTGTTTGCGCACAGTCCGCAACCGAGACCGACCAAGGCGGCTTTAGTCCATCCTTGCCACTGGTTTACGTCTCCAATCTCTGCGAAGAATCCGAGTTGGAAGCCGAAGCCGACGCAGGCAAGAGCAATGCTCAATACCCACGAAAGGATGAGTTTTGTTGTGCTGTTCTGAATTTTGAACAACTTGTTGATTGCCTCGATGATAACAATCGAGCCACCGACGAATGCCACAAACGTGGCAAACATTGTCGCAATTGTTGTAACTGTTGTCATAGTGTTAGATATTAAGGGTTAGATTAAAATTCGTCGTTGTCGTTTCCTTCAGGTTCGGCGGTTGCTTCTTCAGGAGCCGCCTCTTCCTGTGGTTGCTCAATCTGAGCCGGTTCACCGGCGTTGTGCTGCTGCTCAGTACCAACCTCCTCGAAATCGGTGAATGAGTTCTCGTTGCTTCCACCGTCCTCTTGTGAAGGGATGTCGTCGTCAGGCGCAATCATATTCGGGTCTGGCGTGGCGTTGATGACCTTATTGCAGCCTGAATTGTAGATGGTTTTCAGAATCATCTTCTCATCAAAGTCCTTGTGAGTCTGTAATGATTGGGAGCTCGATTTGCTCCAAGCCTTCATAATCTGCTTGCGAGTCATCACATACAACTCTGGCTCTCCGTCAGCACAAGGCAGATACATGTATGCACCTACAAATTCCTTGTCCAAGTTTTCGAGTTTCTGCTCGTGCTTGACCAACTTCATCTTGCCGTTCTCTGGGTTGATAGAGTACTCGAACACGTCGCCTTCGCGAATGGTGTGCGCAACCGGAGACCAATCCGGGTAAAGCCTTTTAACCTGGAGGATTTTACCGAAGTAAGATGGTTGGAAACATAGTTTGTCTCCTCTTACAATAAAATACCCTTGATTAAGGCTGACATCCATCCCGTATATAACCATCTTAAACAATGATTTCTGTATTGACACTGTCGTACAGACTTCAAGTGCGGGTCTCTTGTTCTTGTCAACGGTTTCTTGTAACACAAGCATACTGGCTTTTACTGCATTTACAGCGGAGTAGCCCTTGGGTAATACAAATCCAGCATCACAAAGTTGATTCACTCTTTCGAGAACCATAGTCCCGACATCTTTTTTAGCAATTGGTTTGTTTTCTGACATAGTGATTTAATTTTAATCGGTTATTTCTACATTATAATTCATAAGAGCATTGTATATTCTATCGTCAACAATGCCTTTGTATTTATTTGCCATTTCTTTGATATATTCTTCTCTCTCTTCTTTATAAGCGTAAAAAGCATCGGTTGGATTGTCAAAATATCCTATAAATTTCGGTCTCCCGTGATAGGACATAGTAGCAAGATATTTGTTTTTCCTTTTATCGTATTGAACACCTATGGGGAGGTTGCCTCTATATTTTCCCCTTTTACTCATCAGATTGTTCAGTTCGTGAGAAATGTAAGCACACGTCTCTGGAGAATAAACCTTATTTCCTTTACGAATAATGTCCTTGTCTAACGAAAATCCATCCTTGTGATTACGCTTCCACCATTCATAAAAGTTTGAGAAGGTTTTCCATTCTTCACACACCGTACAACCTTTATAAGAAGGAGTCCTTTTGTGAAACAGAGGGTCATAACATCTTTGCAGCATAGAGTTCCAATCCACATAACAATCATGTTTCTCGTTTCCTTTTGCGGCGATGTCACAGAACCCAACACCATATACAAGTTTTCCGTTTTCTCTAGTGTTCTTGTCAATTTTGCAAAGGGAACAACCAACCTTAAACATCCTATCCAAGCGTTGGGATGTCTCTCCGTGTACTGGGCAAATAAATTTCACGAAAGTTCTCTTGTGCCCATTTGGTTCTACTACAAGTTCTTTTCCTATAACAACAATATCAACGCCAAACACCTCACGGTATCTGTCCTCAATTTGTTGCTCGTTTAGAAACTCTCTTTTCTTCATTTGTTTAACAACTTGTTTATTGTTGTAATGTCTTCTTTCATTTTAGTGTCGGATTTCAAAGCCACTTGAACTTCCGCTACGTTTCTGTAAGCCAGGCGCTCGGATATTTCAAAGGCGTTGGCTATGTCGTAAACCTTAACGCCTTCTGCGTATAACAAGTACATCAGCACACGCTTTGCCGCGTCTATTGGATAGCGGCTCTTGTGTGAGGTGTACACTTCGTTTGGATCTACCTTGTAGAATTCGCAAACTGCATTCTCGATTATTTTTTCTTTCTCCATAACGGCTGCAAAAGTACAAATAATTTTCTAAAGTGGAACAAAAAAGTTCAAGTTTTTAATATCCGAATAATGTTTTTAAAGTTTCAGTGTTGTCTGGTGCTACCTCCATCTTCAATCCGTACCTGCGGCTTCTTATTGTCGTTCTTACGCTTTTGCGATGATGGAAGTTTCTTAGATGTTTTTTCCTATCAAAGTAAATGCTTTGGTTTATGATTGATTCAACACTCATATCAGAATAGTTTTAGTTGTTGTCAAAAAGGGGTGTCAGTGTCGTTTTGGAATTGTCCCCAATATACATCGTCATCTTGTGTTGATTCTTGCGGCATATCAAAGTTGGGATTTGGAGCGATGAATGTCATTGGCGTTTCTTCTTGTGGAACGGTATATTCTTCATACCGCTCTTCCCAGTCGTAATGCATTTGTTCTGCTTTTGAGTTCTTGAAGCGCTTTGTTTCAGGCTCGTAGTACAATCCTATCACAAAGTCTACAACGCCATAGTCGCGGTTCTTCGCTACTTCGATGATATTGCTGTAGTCTTCAAGTATAAGTTTGTTTGTACGTTCCTTCCCCCAAAACTCCGTTGCCCGTTTCTCAAAATCGTCTCCTACACGGTGGATAAGCAGCACGTTCCAGACGATGTTTGTAAGGTCGGATGTTCCGCTGATACTCTCTTTGCGAAGTAGTTGGAAGTTCGCTTCCTTTCTAGGGTGGGCTATGATCAGAATATGAATCTTGTACTTCTTCGCCAATTTGTCAAGTTCCAACATCAGGTCTTTCTGCTTCTCGTTCATTGTGCCGACAAGATTGTCAAGTGACAAAGCCATAAGGTTGTCAAGCAACACGAGTTTTAGACCATATTTTTTGATAGCCTCTTCTAAATCGGCAAGAATCTGCTTGCTATTGCTGCCGTAGTTATTGTTGTAGATAACAACACGCTCGTCAATCCAACTTTCAATCTTTTCTATCACGTCATCATTGACCTCGTATGCGTTATCCCTGCCTTCGATTTTTGTCACGTTCTGCTTCCCTGCTGCGGTTTGGCAAATCCATGACTTGATGCGGTTCGCCGGCAACTCTCCACTCCAGAGACCGCTTGGAATGTTCCGTTGCGCGGCGTTGAGAATAATCTGGTTGAGGATTGCGGTCTTGCCAGAGGCGTTGATGCCAGAAAGCAAGGTTGTCTCGCTTTCGAATAAACCTCCTATGGATTTGTCAAGCGCGTATATACCAGTCTTGATAGAGAACCGCTCGCTGTCCTTGACCATCTTGATATCGCGAAGCGTAAGCCATTTCTTACCAAGTTCCTCGCTCTCTTCCTTGATTTCAACCTCTTGTGGGATAGAATACTTTTCGTAGTATCTTTGCTTGTACTGGAACTCGCGATAGTCTTTCTTTTCGTATGCATCTGGTTCAAACATTTTGCGCACATCCTGCCATTTGTAGTGGGAACAGGAGTTGTGCATACAATGATATGCCAAAGCACCATTGCTTCTTTGGAATATTACGGCATCTTTGCCTTTGTGTTGTTCGTTGAATACGCAATGATCAAGAACATACTTGGTTCCATCAGCGACACTTTCGGTTTTGTAGTTTATCCCGTGTTTATTAAGGAACGATTCAAGGTCAAATCGTTCTGTGGAATAATGATTCTCTTTGTTTGGTTTGACCTCGTCTTCTGGATAAAGATTGGCTATTTTCTCGAAATACTCTCTTGGTGTTGGTTCTATTTCGCTTGGGTATTTGAGAATTTTGCACATACGCTGAGGACGGTCGACACTCAAAGCGCTTCCCTTTCTGGAGAAGGTAGACGGCAACTTTGCAATACGTCCCAAATTAAAAACCTTGGAGTCTACTTCAACCTGATCGTCAGAGAAAAGCATACCCATAGCGAGAGTGAATCTCTTTATAAGGTTTGTGTTCTCCTCAGAGTTTTTCAACTTACAAGGTATGTATAAATGATAAGAGTTAGCCGAGTCAACAACAATAGGTTCGTTGAACCCCTCCGCTTTAAGATACCTATATATCTTTAGTGTTTTCTGGTGTGCAATTTCTTTCTCCTCGTCTGTCGAGTTTACATTAGCAACTTTCTTGCAGTCTATATCAAGGAATACAAAAACTCTACCTACAACCTCGGCATCCGATGTCGTGTTCTTTGGGTTTTTTAGCATCTGTTCGCATTGAGGGCGACCGTGCAGAGCATCGTTTATCGGATTGATTGTAAAGTATATGTTCTGGTCTATATGGGCATCAACGTCTCGTATAATGTTGTTTATGTCCTTATAATAGCCACTGTATGTTACTTTGTCTCCAACGACACGTAATTCTACAAGGTCACCGTCATTTTTAAACAGGTGCCACCAGAGGTATAGTTGTCGTTTTTGTTCCTGGGTTAACATTTCTGTAGTCTTTTTATAGTATATCCTTTATATGAACCGTATTTATATATACCATGCATAAAGTTTCCATATTTCTTTTTCGTTCATCATTGCCACCCTCCGTCTCTATCGAATGGCAAATCCGTTTGTCCGACCTTGATGCCGTAGTCCTTCCATTCGATGTTTTCAAAATACCTTGCCATCACACCTTGCCAGTTGCGTTCGACAGCGATACGGACTACATCGTCGGCAGAGACTCCGTATTCGTCCATAACCAATTTCATTTGCGAAGCTACGGTCTTGAATGCTGTTTCTGTCTGCGCGGCTTTTTTTGCTTTCCTGACCTTAATCCAGTCGTCGGCGGTTTGAGGCTTCACGCCAAGGCTGATGAGCGCATTCTTGAACATAAAGCGAGATGAAAATTGAGAAGGAGCAAAGTCTTTTGGTTCGACATTTACGTTCTCATAGTCGAATTGTTTGTTCTCTTTCTTCTCGAAGAGATAAACATAGCAATGATTGTCTGGGTTGTATGTAAATCCGACAATCGAGAACCCGCGACTTTTGTATTCCATAAGCATAGGCTCTTTGAGAAGGTCTTTCTCTAAGATGAAATAATCAAATTGTTTTTCTTCCATATTCTGTTCGTTTAAAACAACATCCCTCAACGTACTCGCCACTTGCTCTTGGTTTTCCGTGAGGGATGTATGTTATATTGTTGTATTGATGGTTAATGAGCAAGACACCATCAACTATTATTTTCACGCCGCAAAGGTACGGACTTTTCCTTGAACCAAACAAGAAAAATCGTAAATATTTTTATTTGTGTTGATTTACAATGATTTACAACACAAAAATACTTCGTGGTATCAAAATGCCTATATACGTAGGTTTGCAACCGTTACGTAACGCAATAAACGGATTTACTAACCTCTTAAACACTTATCATTATGTCACTTGAACTTAATGACCTTATGGCTCTGAAAAGCCTCGATGGAGGAATGAGCCCCTATGAGCAGACCAAGTTGTCGATGATGGAGTCGAAGCGCCCGAACGGTGCAAGCACCACTGGTATTGTCCTTGGTTCGGTCGGCACGGCTCTCGCCGTCGGTGCCTGGATCTTCGCTCCGCTGTTCGCCAATGCCCGCTCTAAAGAAGCCCGCGAAGCAGCTTATGCCGCCAAGGATGTCGCCAATGCCAACTTCAATGGTTTGGCTAACCTTGTTGCCGCCAACAACCAGAACACCAACGCCACTCTCGACCGTCTGATTGGCACTCTTGCCACCGAACGCGCCGAGCGTATTGCTGGTGACGTGACGCTGACGCAAACCGTCAACGACACTCAGACTGGTTCACAAGCCAGCCAGTTGACCGCACAGCAAGCCGCTGAACTGAGCTCTATCCAGAGCGTGCAGCAGAATCTGTTGAACCAGGCCATCATGGGCAATCTCTCCGAGAACCCGCAGAAGGTGCAGATTTATTCTGCTCCTCAGCCTTGTGGGTGCCCTGGTTGCGGATGCAACGGCTAAAACAAACTAGGGCGGGTTGGCTCGTTCACCCGCCCTTCTTTCAAAACCATCTACAATGTTTCGCAAAAAGAAGAAGAAAATGGAAAGGCTGATGAACATGATGTCCGGATTGAACATCGCTAGCAAATCCTCGCTCAAGCAGTTCTGCTTGATAGCGACCCAATGCAATGTCGATGATGCGGAAAGGTTATACAATGTCCTCATCAAGGATATGGACGACCTGCCGATGTTTGACCCGGTGAGACCCACCGTGATGCAGAACGTGAAGTCAACCGCTGTAGACATCTTCTCGTTTTTCAAGGAGAACAAGGAGGAGATAGCACAGGGTCTTGACTTCATCAAATCCGCTTTCTCAAAGGGGACTATCCAGGCTCCTGCCGCACCACCTACTTCACTTCCACCAATAAACTGATAAGCCATGCAAGGATACGAGATAAAATTCAACATATACGCTGATAGCGAGGAAGAAGCGGCGGTTGCCAGGAATGCAATAGTCGGCTTCATCAACGAACACGCGACGCAAGGTCGTGCAGTGACCGGCAGGAAGATTGCCGAAGCACTTGGAAGATGGAAAGATAATCCGCTAGTAAGAAACAAAATTATCCAATACCTGAGTTGATATGGAAAACCAATTCACTTGCTCCGGGGACTGCCTGAAATGCAGTTTTCAACAACGGGTCTACTGCTCTGCCCAGATGTCACGCAATATGCTTGACGTTCTGGAAGATATCCGCCAGCGCCTTGACAGGATTGAGAAAGCCGGCGCAGAACAAGAAGGGCTCTTCAACCCGATGAACAACGAAGTCGAAGCGGAAGCCGAGACGGAAGTCGAACAACAAACTGTTTGAACAGCACAATAAGGCGGCGGTGCAGAGAATAGGTCGCCATCATAATAAACCTCAAACAACTAGAATTATGTCTTGCAATTGTAAAAACGGAAAGACCGAGATTGACTTTCTTACTCTCGTTCCAGGCGGCGAAGCCGCAGACGCTAACTATGTGTTGAACCTTACGCACTACACTTGCGGAAACAGGAAGATTTGCGCCAACGGATTTATGCCGATTACAGCAGACCTGAAATATCAGGTTATGGGTACGCCCCAAGACCTGGGTAACGGTATATTCTGCTGTGATGTGCTCTGCACTGGTACAGTAACCTATATGCCGTACAAGTGCGGTCAGCAATGCCAGTGCAACCAGTGCCCGGTCACTGAGAACATTTTCTGTTCAATGTGTGTCCCGTGCTCTTCTGCTGCGGTGCCAACGATTACGGCGGGTAATGCTGTCGCAACTCCGACGAACTTGACAGACTGCTGCAACATCACCAATGCCGTTGGTATTGCTGCTTCGTTTAACGTCGCAACCGCGTAAGATTATGAACTGGAATGACATTGCGATGATAATGGTGTCATGCACGCTGGCTAACCACATGGGGTTGATAGAGGCAGTAGAAAGTGTGATAAAGCACAAACTGCCGATAATAAACTGCTGTAAATGTGCTAGTTTCTGGTGTGTTTTGATTTATTGTCTTATCACGACTAGAAGCGTTATACCTTCCGTCGCGGTGTCATTCCTTTTCGCATATCTTGCCGTATGGTTTGAACTTGGACTAGGATTACTTGATAACCTATACAATCGTATTTATGAAAGTGTATTTACCGAAAAAACAACAGACACCGAAAATTCCGAAACAACGGTGCCCTAAATGCAAATAATATGAACAAAGAAGAAATAACACAGAAATTCCGTTCGCTTTACGACTATATGTCGGTGTCGAACGAGCCGAAGTATATGATGCTGTTCGGCGACGTGATGAAGGATATGATGAGGTGGATGATTGACAACAAGCCAGAACTTGCAGAAATGGAAGTTGAGAAACTGGAGGCCATCAAGTGGAAACAATACCTAACCAGGAACGAGGCTTCAAACATTGTCAACAACATGAAGCCTGCCGCTCCGTGGGATTACACCACCTGGGAGAAGGCAATGAGAGACTTGAATCTCGAATGTGAGCGCGAAGGCGTGTTCAACAAGTACGCTATGTGGTGTACTATGAACCAGATTTACACCGATTTTGGTGAGACCATTGCCAAGACACTCAAGATGCCCATTATGAACATCCCCGCAGAAACGATGGTGCCTATTGTCCACGAGATGGCACTTGATCTTCTTCTGGATAAGGACGGTGCTTTCCAGATAAGAAAATACCACTTGTCAAAGTGAACCGCGTTGCTCAATATTACAAAACGAAGGCTCTCTTGGATTACCTTGAGAGCCTTTCTGAAAACGAGAAACATTTGTTGATGCAATATATCAACCTTGGTGAAAAAACGTCTTATATCGAAGAAAAACAGCCTCAGAAACAATATTCCTTTCTTCGCGGTGTTGGTGAAAACATAGTTGGCAACGCACTATGGGATATTCCTATTTGGGTATTACAGAAACTGCTTTCTCGTCTCTAGCCTTTCTTTCCGGGTAACGCTCGTCATACTCCTTGTCTATTTCCTTCATAAAAGCAAGGTAGTCAAAGCCGGGGTCGTGTTTCTTTATGATTTCTATAAGCCTATGCCGTTCAATTTCGTTGTAGTCGGCACCTTCGACCATAACCATATAAAGGCGCTCATTGGCAAGAGCAAGTTCTTTGAAAACTTTGGCTTGTTTTTCAGCCTTTTCCTTTTCGATTTTCATCTCCTGGTAGGTCATATCCTGCCCTTTGCCGGAGAGTTCCATTTGGATATAGCGGCATTTGTCCTCAAACATCTTGCGCCATTCCCAGGCAGTTCTTCTCCAACTCGCCATATTGTAGTAAAACTTCTCGCCGAGTTTCAGTTCCGCGTCTGTGTATTTCCTATCGTGCAGCCTCGGCGCTTTCTTTATCGTTGAGATGGTTCCGTCGTCAAGGATATAGACCAGACCGGCGTATCTCGGCACCTCGGAATCAGACACGAGACCTTCTGGGACGGCGTAGTAGAAATAGTTCGGTCTCTTGTAATAGTCTGTGAAATACCAAGGACAATGTCTTTTACAATGGATCTCCCATACGTTAATGTCTGGAAACAACTTTGTGTTTGCATCGTGAAACTCGAAGAAGCGCGGCAGATGATGCTCTCCTGAGTATACGTCGTCGAGAATCAGATGCTTGTCAACCTTGTGTTTGAAGTCGTTCTTGAAGTCGGCTCGGCTTATCTTTATTTCGAACTCGTATGCGTATCCGCTTTTTGTGAAAAGCAGTTTGTCTGATTCCCAGGCAAAGACATAAAGCCCGTCAAGGTCGTACTTGATGCTTGCCGGAACGAAGAAGTTGTAGGAAAGCAGGTGTTGTATCTTCTGTTCTGTAAATTCTGTTTTCATAGATCAAGTGTTAGTTGTTCTTCCTGTTTGCGGAGATAACTGGCGCAGTTTTCGCACTCTGGAGGATCGCACCAGAACGGGGAATACCACAGACAGTCATCCTTCTTCATATCAGCACAGAGGTTTGAATCCGATGATTTCACAGTTTTTGAACATACTGGTGCTGTAAGAAATGGTGTTTCTCGCCGGCTGACCGTTTTTGCAGATTTTGTGACACATAACAGAATATTCGCCTCTATCCGCTCCTACAATTTGAACGGTGCCAAAATTAGGGATGTTGACGATAGTCCCTGGTTCCACATCATAGGTGTTGCAGAAGTCAAGGAATTTCCTTTGGCGTTTCTCTTCGTATAATGCGGAAAGTCGCTTGTTAGCCCTGTCCAGATCAATCCTTGCTTGCTCGATGTCTTTTTGTATTTCGTGTAATTCTCTCATTATACTTGTTTTTGAAATTCTAACAACATTGGCTTTACCGCGTTTTCAAACAACCAGATGGCACCAGAATAAAAGTCTTCGAATGACTTCTTTCCTTTGCCCTTCTGCAGGCTGTATTCAAACGCTGCTTTTCTGATTGCGTCATAGTTTGGTGTGATTTCAACTTTTGATTCTTTAGGATCTGCTGGGTCTACAAACACAACTCTGCCTTCTCCAACAGACTCCGTTTCTTGAGACTCGTTTTCCAGTTTTACTTTGATTAGTTCCATAATTCATTCTTATTTAATGATTATTAGTTTTATTTTATCGCCTTCGTTGAGCTGACGTTTCGGGATGGCGACATAAGCCATATCTCCATCATCGGCATCATTCTGAATAACGGTGGTGGTGATAGCCTCTTTCATCATCTGCTGTTTTGCATTCTTGAAACCATCCGAATAACCTTTAACATAATCCTTTGGATATTCAAGATTCTCCAAATCCACATCATCAATATTATCTATATCAATGTCTTCGGATTGTAAATCTTTTCGCTTCTGCCAATTGGCACCGGCTTTGAATGTTGCTATTATATTGTTTTCTTTATAAGCTCGTCTCCAACCAATTCCATCTGTAATAATAAGAACATGTTCAATACTTTCAACATAGTTATTTGCCGCTTCCTCTAAATCCTCGCTTATGGGTTCTTCAACATTGGAAAGGATTGGTTCTCCTTTCATTTGCGCAATAATTTCATCAGCGGTCTCTCCACGGTGGGCTTCTGATAATGCTTTGACTTTTTCGTCCAACTCTGCCATTGCTGCGTCTGTGTCTTTTTTCGTGGAAATCAATGGAAATCCGAAGTCAACTTTTGGGGAAATTTGGGGAAGTTTCGGGAAATTTTCCTCTGTTTGCTCAGGCAGCGAGTCAATGAAAGTAATTAGCTCGTCAAGGTTTATATCTCTCTGTTCGCCAAGTCTTTGTCTTAACGACTGAACCTTTTGTCGGATTATTTCTCTGTCATTCATCTTCATCATAATCGTCGTTTTTAATCATTTCGTTTAGTGTTTCCACGAGTGTTTTGTAGCACTCTATTACATATCTATTCGTTTTTATTGATTATATGCAATTTTCATTTGCCATGATTATTCAGTTGTTGTTATTAGCTTCGTTCCTTTAACTTGAAGATAGCTGTTCCAAATACGGTTCACTGCATCTTTCGGCGACAAGTTTTCTGCATCAAGATACCATTTCATCTTGAAGAAAAACCAGGGCTGACGAATGCCAACATAGATGTCGTACGCATCAACGAAATATCCTCGTTTTGTGATTTTTTTTCTTACAAGTTTTACATTCATTGTTATTCCTCCTTTACGATGATTTGTATTCTTTGTTGTTCATATTACCTCTACTTTTATGGTGTTGTCTTCATTTAATGAAAGTTTTACTTCCTTGTCCATAGGGATTTCCCAAGAGGTGAACAGGCTCCCGATGTCTTTGATTTGCTTATATAGGTCTAATAGTGTCATTGTTTGTTCTCCTTAATAATTGTTTATTGGTGTCCATCCTTTCATTTCTTGCTTGATACGCTCGTTTACCCGTTTCTCTTCTTCGGATAGGTTCCCGTATTTGTCACCGAAATTCCATCTTGAAAGAGCATCAAGTTCTCGAATATAACGCATACAAAGTTCGTCATCTTCTTCTGTTAAGGTGAGATATATCACCTTAGACACTTTGGTAAATGCCTGCTTATACTTCATCATGGC
>Ga0310690_10001760_pt1 | contig 37599 bp, 67 predicted proteins | sample AusTroGonzalo_MG_2_FD_207661 | JGI IMG/M metagenome (GOLD analysis project Ga0310690, IMG submission 207661) | Bovine rumen microbial communities from tropical cattle in Woodstock, Queensland, Australia - Gonzalo_04 (v2) (version 2) | ecosystem: Host-associated > Mammals > Digestive system >...
TCTTTCGCCCATTTCTTCTGCTTGATACTGCTCTTCAAAAACTTGATAAAGCTTTGCGCTTATAGAATTATAGCTTCCGATGTATAAAAGATAACAAAACATAATCAGCACCTCCATATACAGGTTGCGCCGCGACCCTCAAAATTAAAGACCGCGGCTTAGTTTTAACGATACTGGTGATAGAAGGATTGAACGAATCTATCCCATTCCTTATTGATAAGATTGCATATTTTCTCTGCGTCCTTCTTATTCTTGAACACACAGTGAGGGAAACCTGTGCGACCCTTTATTGTGCCACCGTTGACAGCACAGTAACGAAGATACTCAGGGTAAGTAAAACCGAGGAGTCTTGCGGCGAGGACGCCATATGAACCACGGAGAATGAAGTTTGGATTTTTGTCGTGAAAGTCTTCTGTAAGACCAATCATATAGTTAGTGAGTTCACAATCTTCACGAACAGTAAAAGCCTTTTCCATTAAAATACTCCTTCCACATAATATTTTGTGTTACAATATTCACAACTCATTGTGTTTAAATTAATTGTGCCGCCGCAGCGTTCACAAGTAGGCACAGGCTTGAGTCCTTGTAATACAGGTATTTTCTTCTCTTCATCTTCTGGCGTTTTAATTCTCTTAACCCAGTCTTTACATAGGTCAACAAGAAGAGTTTCCCCTCCAAAACAACTATCTCCGTACATCTCAGGAAAAGGAGCTCGTCCAACAGAGAAAGTATTCCTCCAAGGTATCTTATAGGAATAGAATTTCCTTTCCCAGTAAATGAGAATGAAAAGTTTCTCGTCGAAAAGATTAAGCTGTTGAAAAAGTTTTATTTTTCTGTCATATTCTCTTAATACAAATTCCTCTGCCCTATCCATTTGCTGATGATGGCTAAGACCACAGACCATAGTTGCAGGATAATCTTCTCTATATGGCCACTGTCCCATTTGAACTACTGGATAACCATTAAATGTAACTATCGCATGAATAGACTCATCATTAGTTTTAATACATCTCATCAGAATATCTCCTTTCTCAGAGCTTCAAGTTCAGCTCTTTCAGTTGCATCTATGGAACAAGTCTTAAGAAGTGCCTCAGAAACGCCGCAACCTTGTGCGATTAAATCATTAATCTTCACAATGAAGCCGCCACAGTCATTCGCTTCCTTATCAAAAGTTATCTGAATACGCTGTGACTTAGGAACGTAGTCAGGAATTATATACTTGCTTACTGTGCTAACTGAACGCCCCACAGCTTCAGCAACTCTCGCCTTTACTTTAAGTTCACAATAAAGCTCGTTAATAAGCTCTATCTCTTCCTGTGTAACTTTATTAGCCACATTAATCCTCCCTTTCCTTTAACCAAGCTGACTTGCCAGTCTTGGAAATGTAAAGCCAGTTCTCCATCATTTCTCCTTCAGGATAGCCCTCGACTAACTTTACCTTTAAATCGAGATTAGCTGTCTGAGAGAGAAAGTCTTTTTTCTTCATTTTAATTGAGTGTTCTACTTCTTCGCCGTAGACATTAACTGTTGTAATCATAAGATGAAAACGTGAAGCCAAAGCCTGTTCAGCGAGGACTCTATTTGTTCCCGTCATTCTAATCTCTCCTTTACTTTTATAATAATATTATACTATAAAATATAAAAAAAGTCAAAGCTTTTTTAGCTTTGACTTTCTTAAAATCAATCTTCTTTTTCTTCCTAATTAGAAGTATCTTCGATGGGTGCTACTTCTGAGAAATTAAGGAAGAGACTATCGTCAATACAATTGACTATTTTTGTAACTCTACCTCCCTCATCTACGTCAAACTGAACAACCTGTCCATTGAGATTTTCCCAGTTTGGTGTATCTGCCGCCTGAAGAATACCTGCGATTGCATTTAAGTCTTGTGCTATAATTGGACCTACGGGATATTGCTGTTCTTTAGTTGCAATAACAAGCTATATTCCCATTACCCATTCGTCGCCATTCTTTGCAAGTCCAAGATATGTACCAGCAATCTTACCATTCATCATTTTATTTCCCTCCTTAGAAAATTGTTTCTTTACTATCATCTGCAATCATACGCACATCATCGTAAAGGATTATTCCGTCTGGAGTTACCTTATCAACGTGGTAATGACCACAATAATGCTGTTTATAAATAGTTTCCTTTAAAACCTTATCAAGCATAAGGTCAGATACAGTAGATTTGAAACCAAGAAAGTTACAAATCTTTGTGCCGCCAGTATGAGAAAAGACATAATCTACTGTGCCGCGATAGAAAGAAAGATTAGTCTTAGCTATCTCAACATCTTTTTCTGTTATTTGCTCTTGCTCCCACCAAGAAGTATGTGGATGACGATAACGCTTACCGTCAATAAATATATCGTGCGAGTCTGCCCCATTCATAACAAGACAATCCTGACCGCACAAATGATATATTTTGCCAGTCATCGCATAATAGATAGAATCAGAAACCTGATAACACTCTTCACCGCCGAATGTAGTGGTAGGAAGCTGTTCAATCCTGTCATAGTTTTCGTGATTACCAAGGACACAGAAAGTTGTCCAAGGCTTATCGTTCAAAAACTTTTGCCAAAATCTCTCCTGAGAACTATCAGCCCAAATGAAACCTGCATCTCCCATTATGACAAGAATATCTTCTTTAGTCAAGTCATTACATTTAAAATGGCGGCTATTTAATTTTGACATATCGAGACCACCGTGAGTGTCTCCTGTGACAAATAATCTTGCCATAAAAATCTCTCCTTATTCGTGAATATAGTTGCCGTCGCCGCCCTCGATATTTATCCAAGGCTCAATAACAGAATAAAGGTCGTTATCGCTCTCGAACCAGATGTCATCGCCCCACTCAGCGTGAGCCATTAAAACACCGAGAAAACTTCTCGCATCTACTCTGTAACGACCATTACCATGGACAAGCTCCATACGGCTCTCATCATTTAAAAAGTTCAACTTTCTACTGAAAGCTTCAACATCCTTATAACCATCGAGATAAATTCTTACTCTCATTCACTTTCCTCCTTACTTAAAGTTATCGAAGAAACCATCAAGGACAGCTTTAGTAAAGACATATACAATTATACCAAGTAATAGAAGTCCCATTTGAATTTCTCCTTTCATCTTTTGATATAAAAATTATATCATAAAAGAAAGGGAAAGTCAAATAATTGATTATCCCTTTCTGATATTATATCCATACTGGTCGGAGTGATAAAATTCTATCCAGTATTTTTCTTTTTCAGTTTGTTCTTCTTTGGGGCAAACCTCTACGATTTCCCAAGTGAAGTTCTCCAAACCTTCTTTGAACATAGCGTCATAGATTTGACCAGCTATTCGTTCAATATTACAGCCGCGCTTAGCATGAGTACGCCAGCGGTCTATAAACTTTGTCGTTTTACCAATATAAACTTTCTCATCATTTATATTAGTAATCTTATAAATGCCGCCCTTATCTTTCTTATCACCAAGAACTCGTTTAAAGAGCTCCTCTATTTGAGTTTTATAGTAAGTCTCATATAGAAGTTTATAAAAGATTTCTGGACGAGAGAAGCCAGGTGCCATAGACTTTAACTTAGCTATATCTGAAAGAGTTAAAGTATCAAGAGTAATGTGATAGAAGTCGCGTTGCTTACGAACTTCCTCATCTTTCTTAAACTAAGCTACGATTGCCGCCTGTCTTTGTTCAAAGGCTTTAATTTCTTCAGTCAACGCCGCCTTTTTCAAATTTATTTCGTCGCTGAATGTCTAAAAATTTACAGCCAACTGCTCCTTATCTTTCTCATATTGAGCCTGAACGCCAGCTATTTTCTTTTCTCGTTCTGCTGTTGCCGCGGCAACAATTTCGGCATTTTCTTTTTGACGCTCAAGTTCAGCTTCTCTATCCATTTTAGCATACTCTTCACGAGTCGCTATATATTGTGCGTCAAGTCTTTGTACATCAGTATTATATTGAGCTTTCTTCTCGTCGAGCATACAGGTGTATTCTCTTAATGATGCCTACTTTCCTGCAATCTCCTTTTGGATTTCATCCGTCATTTCCTTAACGGCGGCGTCTTTCTTCTCAATAAGTCCTTTCTTAACTTTTTCCTATTCGGAAGAAAACTTTAGCTTACCTTTAAGAGACTTAACCGATAAAATATCGCAGACGGCATATGTAATGCCGCCACATACGATACCAAGTAATACAACCAATATCCATATCATTCAGTATTCACCTCTGGAGCTAAGTCAACTCCTACTATAAATGGATATTGAGCAAGTAGCATATCTCTTGTCGCTACATCATTAATTGGCTTTCTCTTACAAGTCTTATCTTCAGGGCAAAAGCCGAGCACTTCACACTTAGGCTTAAACAATTCAAGCTCTTTAACAATAGTTGCCCATTCATCAGAATAGAAAGCAAGAGCTTCGATAATCTCTTTCATTAACTTTCTGAACTCCCAATAGGCTCTACTACAAAGTCTCTGATGTGACATATCAATCAAATGACGAAGATTAGTTCTGATAACAACAGTCGATGTCATACCCAAAGGAAGTAACATACCGACGTCTTCTCTTGGAACTTTATAGGTTTTCTCAAGAAGTATCGCCGCATCAGAAATCTGCTTCATTATATTCTGATAAACAGCTAATGCTGACCCCTGTAAACTTGGCGGAGTTACATACTCAAAATTTCCATAATCAATATAACGAGTAGAAGCTTGCAAACGTGTAGGGCCGCCAGCAATATGGGTGTACAGTTCACGAATTACGCGAGCTGAATAACCTGTTATCTTCATATAAACCTGCGGGAACTCCATAGTTCTACCGTGATTACATTTGATACAATCAAGTCCTCGCTGATAATTCTTTTCGTGGTCTTTAGTATTTGCTCCCCAACATTCTCCTGCATATTCACCAATCATTGTAATTGGTATATCAGTAGTATCTGTCATAATTATTACGCCCATATCAATCCCTCCATTACTTCTCGCTTAGGTTAATTTCTTCATTGTTCATAGACTCAAATAAGATTGCATCATCAATCATACGCGCAACATCAGTATAAAGTATCGGAGTGTAATTCCAATGTTCCATACTGAGGTTCAAGGTATTATCTTTGAATCTTTCCTTTTTCTTACTTAAAGACTGTGCCGCCGCATAGTATTTTACTTCATGACTTCCAAAGTTTCGTGGTTCTACAGCGATAATAGCTGGCTGTTCCTCGCCACATATCTCGCCAATTGTGTATCCACCGACGCAAATGGTTCGTGAAATTCCAAAATTTAGCCATTTTTCTTTTGAAAAAAATCCTGATGGAAGGTCTTCCCCATAGTCGATTATCTCCAATGTGCCCGTGAGCTGCGATATGACTTCTTTTATTTTATCTTCACCAGCTTCTTTATTGACAAAGTTTCCGATAATAAGAGCGATATCATCTGGTTTTATAACCGAGCGCCAGTTCTTAATTATTTTCTGTGTGATTTTCTCATCTGTTAATAGATTTGCGTCAGCACAGATATAAACTTTTCCCATAGCCATTTCCTCCTTTTCATTCTTTTATTAAATTATAACACAAATATTTTAAAAAGTCAAATAATTAAAAAAAAGAGTAGTCAATGACTACTCCTTTCGTTTGCGTGTTCCCATTTCGATATTTTCTGTTTTTGCCTTTTTACTTTTCTCGCTTACGCAATTGAGTTGCCAAGTCAATCACATATCTTTTCTAATGGGTATTAGATAGTGCGGAAGTGGTTGTATTTTCCATCTCCCCACCATTGGTTGCAAGTCCAGCCTGCAAATGTGTCGGGGTTGTTAAAGTAATAATCTACAGCGTCTGCCATCGCTGAGTAATGGATTGAGCCGCCGCAGAAATAATCTGAATATTTATTAAATCCCCAAGGAGCACAAGTCTGGTCGAGTACTGCCTCGACTGAACCAGGCCAACGAGAATCATTTACCATATTCATTACTGAAGCTACGATTTTTGCTCTTTCGTAGGTATCAGACATTCCACCGTATTCACTTGCGACAATCTTGCAAAGCAATGTGTAATCATAATCGCTAACTACAGGAGCGGTTGCATTGCTTACATACGGATTTACTATTTCTAAGTCTGGATTACATTCGCTACATTTTCTACACTCAATATCGTTTGTATCTGTGATTTCATAACAAGTTGAATCAACCCAGTGACAGGTTGATTTATGTATATAGTGTGTACTTGGTTTGTACACTGTGTATTCTCTTGGTGTCTCTGCCTATGTTGGTGCCGCCTCAGTAACTTCGGCAGTTGTTACTGGTGCCGCCAGCTCAGTTTCTTCAACTGAGGAAGTGGATGTGCTTGTGAGTGTTGTAGTTGTGGATGTGCTTGTGAGCGAAGTTGTGGATGTGCTTGTGGTTGTAGTTGAGGTAACAGTGGTAGCTGTTGTAGCTGGAGTTGTTGTAACTACTGTTGTAGTTGTTGGCTCAGTTATTTCAGTAACCATTGCTGCCTGTACTGGCAGGTTTGTGCCGTGAGCTTTGTCAGTTCTTACCACGGTAGGTGTCGCTAAACAAAGCACGACAGCAGCTGCAAGAACTGCTGTCGCAACCTGAATTGTTCTTTTTATAGTTATTTTCATTATAAATTCCTCCTTTTCGTCCTTGCGGACTATGAGGGGAACACGCATTTATACCGCCCGTTTAGCGGACGGCGATATATTTAAGTAGAAAATTATATAACCCCTTATATAAAATTCATACTGAAATATCATTTTCAATTAAATCATCGAAGCCCCAAAAGACAATTCTTAATTTTTCTTCGGTGATATGAGCACAGTATCCTCGAACCCCTCTTACTGGAGTATGGAAAATAGCTGTGTAAACTACGCCTTTTATTATTTCTTGCTCAGAATAAAGTTCCTTTAGTTCTTCGAGAATTTCAAGGTAATCATCTGGATTACTTAAATCATCATATGTGGATAAGTAATTTAATGCTACTGCAAACACGTCAAATGGCTCAGCTAAACCAATAAAGGTACGTGGTTCTATTATAGGAACCTGTGCGAAGTATTCAGTAGGAATATCTACCTTAAACCCCGCTTCTCTTAATTGCTTTTTAACTAAAGCAAGTAGAATAACTTTTTCTCCTTCTGATAAATTAAACATTGGAGTTTTACATTCTACCAAAGCCATATGCGCCGCGAGAGCGATTTCTATTACATAATCCTCATTATCACATAACACTTTCGTTTTCAAAACTCAATCATCTCCGTGGTGGACTTATCAAAGATTCTGCCCGCCTCGGCTGATTTCGGAAGTGCTCTGTGACCTTTCTTAGTTCTTGGAGCGATAGCATTACACCAATATAATGCGTTCTCTGCTCTTGTTGCTGCGACGTATGAGATTTTACGTTCCTCTTCATTATAGAGACGTGCGCCTGTAACAATTACATTTTTATTTTCAAGACCTTTAGCTGAATGAATGGTAAGAACCTTAACACGATTACTTGTTAAAAGTGCCGCGAGTTCATCCAAATCAAGGTCTCCCTTTTTAAAGGTGACGTTTGGAATTTTTCTGCTGTTTAAAATATCCTGTGCCGCCGCAAGCTCATTGTTGGTTCTGGTTAATATAAACCAAGACCCCCAGTTCTGTGAAAGTTCAAGTTCTTCAAGAGCTTCAATAAACGGCATACGCTCTTCTTTTCCTTCAAGAATGCCTACCCTCGTCTTAACTGGCATTGAACTTGGACTTAACTTTGTATAAGAGTCCAAGAAACTTTCTGCAAAGCGAACAATGTTTGGCGCGTTACGATAGTTTTCAGTTAAGTAATATTTTTTGAAATCGGTATCTTTCCACATAGAAATTAGGTATTCATCTGTACAACCTCGGAAGCCGTAAATAGCTTGTCTGTTATCTCCTACGAAAAAGATATTTTCGGTTGGAATTTTCATTAAAAATTGATATTCCAGAGGGCTTAAATCCTGACACTCATCAATAAGTAAATGCTTAATTTTAGGAAACTTTGAAGAAGGTATCTTTACTGCCCTTAGAAGAATAGCATCAAAGTCATAATCATCAAGATATTTTTGAGTATCAATACCGTTAATAGTACAAATCTTATTACCATAAGAATGAATAGTACCAATAAAAGCTCCCGACGCCGCCCCGCCTATACGGCGTTTCATTTCATCGGCTGCCATATTAGTAAATGATATTGCAACAATATCTGGTGGAAGAACATTTTTTTCTTCTATTAAAACTCGAACCCTTTCAGTTAAAACTCTTGTCTTTCCGCAAGCTGCGGTTGCGAGGCATAGTATTTTAGGCTCTTCAGCGTAAATAACTTTCTTTTGTCTTTCATTAAAATTCATTCATACCTCTCCTCCAATTTGATTACTGTAAACATTATACCACAAGAAAAAGAAAAAGTCAATCATTTAAGATTGACTTTCTTCTTCATCAAGTATTGCATCTTCCAAATTAGCAGCTCGTCTTTCCAAAACACCAATCTTATATATTAATTCATTCATATTAGGTTCTTTAGGACGTTCTTCCCATTCGGGAAGTGCAGGATAACGTTGCTTTAAAACATTGTAAGTGATAGCATCGTAATTAACACCTGATTCGTCGTGATAACCACGATAAATAAAGTAAACAAACTCTGGACCTATAAGTCCCTGCTCTACTAAATCACAATACTCTGTCCAAGTTTCGTTGTAGTGATAAGGAAGATACTCCCATTTGTAAGTAACATCATTAGAGTCAGAAACCTTAATGTTGCCGCGAGCAAATTCTCGTGCAACAAGCTCTTCGACTTTTTCTCTTGTTAATGTTGCAATAAAACGATAAACCGTTTGTTTATCTTCATCACCATTAACATTAGAAAAGTCGAAATTCATTTCTGCTTTTCTTTCTCCGTCATTAGGTTCAAAAGTATATGTTTTCGGGGTGGCCTTTTCGCCGGGCTCAGCCCCGATATCATATTTAAACTTCTTTGTAAAATCAGACATTATTCATCGCTCCATAGAATTGCTGGAGATAATCTTCTGCTTTCTTATCAATTATGTAGAAATCAGCACCATGTTTCTTTGGTAAGAATGTCGGCCAATCCCACCAGAAAACTCCAGCAAAGTACGGGTCGTCTTTGAATACTTCCATACAAGACATATAGAAATTCAACTGTTCATCTTCGTCATATGAGAGACTTTCTGTAAAATCCCAAGGATGGGCAGAAGCATTCATTACTGAGCGACATCCTACTTCCATAAAGATGAATTGTTTTCCGCGGTCCTTAGCGATAGCATCAAGACGATAACGAATTTCCCACCATCTTTTTACAAGAGAGTCATAGCTATTATCTACTGGTCCATCGAGGTACTCTGCACCAACTGGATAATAAGCAGAAGTACCGAGATAGTCACAAAGCTCAAACCATTGCTGGTCATCTTCATGGTCGTGATTAGTGTTATAAACAATTTTACCCTTATAAACACGGCGGACTTCTTTAATTATATATTCCCAGTCATACTTACGGTGCTCAGTGCCAAGCATTTCACAGCCGATACATAGCATTTCTGCTCCACACTCTTGTGCTATTTCTGCATAGTTGAGAATAAAGTTTTTATAGCTTTCAAACCAAGGGCTCCAATAAGCATTTAGGTCGTCCATATTAAGGTCTGGGAAGCCGATATGGGCTCTCCAGACATTATCTCTTGAATGTACCATTGGTTTTAAGCAAACTTTAACTCCACGTTTATGTGCCGCCCTGACAAATTCTTTAATATCGCCTTCCGTTGGCGTTTCCAAGTGGTCTGCATAAATTCGAGTTGAATGATATGTGTCTTGGTAGTTTACTATTGTTAAGCAAACCCAATTATTATTGAGCTTATACATACGCTCTTGAGATTCTATTCCCTCAGCAGATTTAATTTCGCCCCTATTTGCGAAGTATCCATAAGTCATACCCCACATCTTCTCATTTTTATTGACTGGCGGCACAGAGGTTTTTGCTGTAGGGAAGGGTTCCCAAGGAAGTGCCGCCGAGATAAAAGGTGCGCCATCTGAATATCCGATATTAGGTCCACCGATATATGTTGCGAGTCCAGTCGCTCCATCAGCTCCAAAAAACTGTGGAGGGTTTGGATATGTTAAATCGCTACTCATTGCTATATCCCTCCCAAAAAAATTTCACTATTTAAATAAGGTATCATACCTTATATTATAATATTAACATAAATTTTGAAAAAAGTCAAATATTAGATTTCATACGCTATTTTACCATCAGTAATGAAATTTCTTAATCCTAAACGTACCTCTCTAAATGAGTTATTTGTTCCCTATGATTTTATAATAGAATAGACATTTGGCATATATTCATTTGATGAAGGAGTTATTATTGCTGTTGGTAGCATTTGAGTCATTATTGAATTAGTTGTTGAATAAAACTGGTCTGAACTCATTTGGTCTATTACTATGTTATCAAAACCATAGGAAAGTGCTGTAGATGTTCCTCTATAGTAAATTCCTAAAGTATTTAATTGCGTTTTACTAAAAATTAATGCAGTGAAAGTACTTGTAGAAGTAGTTGCACCATGTATTGCTACACAATATGGGGTCTAAATTACATAAGTTTTTCCAGAGTTAGCTGTACTCCAGCCTGTACTTGCTTGCAATGGGGCTGCGCTATTTTTGCTTGAAAAATACATTTTATTATTTGATGAAGATACAGTTGATTGTATCATATCTAATTTAACCATATCAACGTTATCTTTTTTAAAAATTAAATTATTTTCAACTATTGTTGCTCCCTCAATAGTTTGGTTTAATTCAACTTCATCAAACAAATCTCCGCTATAATTTTTAAGTATATTATAAATATCAGATAAAAAAGCTGTTGATGGTGAAGCTGTAATCTGTTCAACTGAATAACTCATTCTTCTACCTCCTCCATAATGCCGGTTAAACCAATGTTATTAACCAGTCCAGATTCTTGATTTGTGCTTACTAATTCGTCTATTGATGGAGAGAAGTTCTCTATAAGACGTTTTAATAATCTAAGTTCATCAAATGTAAATGAGACTTTTTCTATTGGAGCCTTTGCTCCACTCTCGTCCATATCTGTACCGTTAGTATTATAACGATTAACAATTTCAATACCTGGCTCATTAGTCTCAGGATTATAACGAGCATAGATACAAATACCGTCCCACATACGAAGCTCTGAATTGTCGGTTATTTCAAGTAAAGAGCTACGCTTATTAAACATATCAAGTCCAGCATTTGGATGATATTTTTTTACATATGAACTATCTCCAGTATACTGAAAACAAGCTCTCTGAACAACAATGCTTGTTGGGTTAGCAATAATTCCGCTCTCTGGTACTAATCCTATAAACTCCTCATCGCTATCAAAGCATCCTAAGAAGTACTCCCATTCAGTTGTATGAGATTTTAATTCAGTAAGAGAAATAGGAGTTGCTGCAGTTAAATATGAATATGCTGTTGTTGGAATAGTAACACTACGTTCAGGATACTTCCAAAAGCCACGAAGTATTAAGTTAGAACTTTCATACATCTGGAATGTTGGACTTGTGCTTCCCTCGTTGTTAATTGGTCTATCCCAATATTTATTTAGGTGGCATTTGTCTTGAGCAAAACGATAACGTTCCATAAGCGTATCTGACATATAGAATTGACTTGAATCATTCTGATATGACGTACCAGGTGAGTTAAAGCCAGGATAATTTATGCCTCTCATAATGAAACGTGAATCGTCTCTCATTTCTTTATGAATTGAACCAGACTCCAACTCAAAAGTATCAATACCCTCAATCATCTTCTGTATAGTACCAGGTCTACCCGTATATCCGATACAAGTACCATTATAAATACCTCCAATACCCATACCACCGGCAAGAGTGAATAATAAATTAGAACCAGCTTTGCTCTTAATATGTACAGCTAAATTTGTTGCTGCCTCCCTTTCATCCTTAAAATAAGTATCACAAGAACTCTCAGGATTTATTAAAACGCTATGATTACCGCCTTTTGGACAATACTAAATGCACGTTACTGCACCATTAGTACCACCAAATTTTGCAGCGAATTTTGAAGAATTGCTTAAATAAGGAGCTACATTAAATATACTGCTTCCTGTTATGTCTGGAGCATAAACGTATCTTGAAGCGTATTCAATTTGCGGATTGACAACATAATCAGAGCCGCCATCAGTAGATATCTGAATATATACTCTTCCACCATAATGGACAAGTGGTAAGTAATTATATTGATATTCATTATTTAATTTTCCTTCTAACCAGCTGGCCATATATCCTCTACCACTAAACTCCATTTTTTGAATAGTATAATTTTTGTATGGACCAAGATTAACATCTCTCATAGAAATATCACAGTGATTTTCGCTTGGAGAAGAAAGCATACCACTCATTATTGGAGGCTCTGGTATGCTTGTAGACTCTGGATTTCGAGTTGTAAATCCTAAAGAAATCTAATGCTGAGATGCTGACTCCGTATCATTTACCATTATATAAGGAGCAAATTTTGAATTCTAATTGCTTTGCATCATTAAATATGAACCATATAATGAGGTAAAAGATTGTGAAGCTACTAACTGACATTGCCTATTCAAATCAAGTCTTGCTCCGGTTTCTATTGAAATGAGTGAGTAGTCTTGTATTTTAATATGTGGGGCACCAGTAATATTAATGCGAGGTACATTTACTGATTCAGAGGGCCAATCATTATCAACATTATAGTTATAAGGCTAATTACCTGTAATATGAGTGTCAGGATGTTCACTATCATATTTCTCAAAATTAGCTTCCATGTACCAAACTGGAGTAGATTTTCCATCAATATAAATACTCCACCCAAATACAGTACTTAAAGTATATGTATAACCAATATCCGTTAAATCGCTACTTTTAAAGGTAGGACTATCTATAATTGCTTCTTCTTCTTCTTTATATGGATAACATGGACTAAACTCCTTAGTTTTCCAGTAAACTGTGCCATTCTCATCAAAAAACTATAAATCTGCATCCGGTTTATCGGGATATTCTGATTTTAATATATAATAAGTAACTTTTGGCTTTGAATGTGAAGGCTCTTTAGCATCATTAATTACAATGAAGCCACCATGCATATACATATTGTTTTTGCCATACAAAGAGTCAACAAAAAATTTACTACCAGAGTTAAATTTAACTTGTGTATCATTACCAGTTACGTCAAGCCATGCATTATCATGGATTGCAAGACGAGAAGTTTCTCCCATATATAATCTTGCATCTCCGCTAATATCTGCAATAGCATTATCCTATGCTTTATAACCATTCTTTAAAGTTGGAGCAGTCTATCCTGCTATAGGTGCTGCAAGACCTCCAAAGGCTACTGGCATATCAAGTAAAGAACCAACAATATTTTCTTGGTTACCATTACTATAAATCACATAGTATTTATGACCATTTCCTTTTGCCCAATTACTACCATTACCAACAATTATTTCATCACGTTCTGAAGTAATTGGAGGGACATCTGCTCCAAGTGGATAGAACTACTCGGTTTCAACGTCATAGCGATAAGGGAGACTTGTTTCTTCAACTATATATAAATGGTTTTCTTTTTTATCTGTTAAATCGAAAAGGTCTTCATAGGCATAGACAGTAGTTACATCGTCTTCTGCTGCGCCAAAAGGAATCCCATTACGAAATATAATTCCCATTTATTATTACCTCCTATCATAATGTGCCGCCCTCCATAAAATTGAGGAAGGCGGCGCAAATTATTATGTTAATAAATTTTTTAAGGCTCTTAATTCATCAATAGTGAATGAGACCTCTCCTTCATCTTGAGTACCACTGAAAGTAACAGTTGTTTTATCCCATTCAGTAATAGCTTTGATTTTTGCTCCATTGTAAAGACGGAGTTCAGAGCCGCCAGTCATTTCAATAACTGGGTCAGCTTCATTACCTATAACATGATTTTCTTTACCTTCATCTCTTACAACATAAGTAATAAATAGCTTTGTGCCAGGATTCTCATCGTCTCCTTCAGCTATAGATATAATTTCTGATAACTCCTGTTTAATTCCATGGTAGGTATGCATTGATGGCTCTATTCCCTCTAAGAAAGTATCATAATCACTACTATTTAAGAATTGTGTAATTACATCGTACTAACTTTGAGTAAAATCATAAGTCTCTACTGGAGAGTTTAACATATATGTAAGATTAACAGATGGGCCTACATACTTATTTCTCATACAAATATTCGCATTATCATAAAGCTAAAATACAGGGCCGCTTTTACGAATCTAAATTGGAGGCTTCCAATTTTCTCCCTACTGAGAACTTGTTGTATAAGTAAAACCAGTGATATCTGTATAATATTTCATATCTGTACGAACATCATTTTCGACAACAGTTGCAGCATCTCTATTTTGATAAGTAGAAGCAATTTTACCTTGGTCTGTAGAAGAGAGGTCTCCATATGCAGTTCCAATTGGATATTGAGTTTCACTATAAATTCCGACCTAAATGTTATTAATAGTACCGCTAAAGTACATATCATATCCACCGCCAACTGCACTATAAACGTATTTCATAACTCCATTAGTAACAGTCGCATTAGGACCATAATTTCTGTGAAGCCAATTCTAAAAATCAGGCCAATTGTACATTGTAGAAAAATTATATGTATAGGTATTAGCATTCCAATAATGGAAGCAATAATATTTTGATGAGCCAGTCTCTGTTCGAGTAAAACCTTCTAACTTAATATAATATCTATCAGGATAATATTCTCTTGATGCTATATCTCCGCCTGCAATATTCCATCTTTTTTGAGATGAAAAACCAGCTATTTTATTAAGCTCTATATTGAAATTCTTATAATCATTCTCGCTTAGGTCTTCAACAGTCATTCCTGTATAATCAGTAGTAGTAACAATTTCAAAAGTATCTGAGGCGGTCTTTGCTTCAACTCCGCAATCTGTTTTATGCTCGCCGCCTTTCATCTGAATTATCGCTTCGTCTCGTAATTCAACACGAGTCAATCCATCAGTGCTAATAAACATATCATCACTATCAAAAATTGCTTCGAGAGAATCCTGCTAAAATGTAACATCTGAATAAGATGGAGTATAGCTTATGCCACAAACCTCGCCAGGTGACATTTTATATGAGAAGCTTCCATTAGGCTCTATTGCAATTGCTGTTCTTGCATTGGCAGCCGGTCCAAATTTAAAATGAGTGACTGTATTTGCGTAAGGAGTAATTTCATATATTCCTATAGCTCCAGACTGACTACCAATCTTTATTCCTGTATTACCTTTGGTAGTCCAGTCAATACCAATAGCTCCTCCAAAGTCTGCGCCAATTCTCGCTCCAAATACACCACTATCACCAATTATAATATTTGTTTTACCTTGAAGGGCCAAAGTTGGCTATTCAACTCTTGAAAGCATACTATAAAGAGTAGATGTGCTGCCAGAACTGATATTTAATTTGGCACGAGGGAAGCATCTATTAGGATAAGTTGAAGTATCTCCCATGCTGTAACCGCCAGCAAAACCTGCCATATTATTAATGCCAGGATTAGAAATGGTGTTCATCAAATCACTAAATGAATAATTTCCATAAGACCCTCTCTATTCAGCATCTGTATAATTTCCTTGCGCACTGATAATAATCTATCCTAAAGTCTCATTGCTTCCAGGAGTAATTGCAAGGACTGGAGAGCGATTTGCCATTAAGAGGGTATGATTGGAACTTTCATAAATAGGAGACATTATAAAAGTAGAACCTGGGTCAATATTAATATAAGTTCTACCCTTTTGGAACATATTTCCTCCATTAGTATATCCACCTGAAATTCTTACATCGGCATTACCGTCCATAAATAAAGAACTTCCTCCACAAATATGTAATAAAGAACTTCCTTCAAGTAATGCTGTGGCACTTTCTTTCATCATAAAATATGGATAAACTAAGTCATCATTTCCGAGATATTTTCCTGTATCAAAAGGAGAAACAACTTGTGAATAATAATTTTCAGCCTGTTCTGATAACCAAGGAGTATAGTATCCATATTGTCTATTCTTTCTCATTCCATTCTAATGATAAGCGATTCCACCATCAATATCAATAATACCTTTTTTAGACATAGAGAAAACAGGAGAACCAAACTGAGGGTCGCCTAAAAATTGAACTTTAGGACTCCATTTCATTACTAATGACCCCTTATGAGGACTGCTCCAATAGCTTTCTTCTGTACCGCCAGTATCTTTTAATTCAAGGATAGGGTAAGGTGTAGACAAAGCTGACACACTCATACCATAGCCTCCTTCACTTGTACTAAAAAGTGCTCCTGCGCTTTGTTTAGCTTTTCCTTGACCGTTGGCCGCAACAAGCTGATTATCCATACCAGGTATAACCATATCTGATGTTAAAGGCTTAAAAGTCTAAGTGGTTACATCATAATAATAACTTTTACTATCAGCAGTAGTAACATAAATATGATTTGTCTCTTTATTTGGCAGATTAGTTAAATCTTCAAAATTAGTTACAATAGTAACATCTTCTTTCGCCGCCCCAAAGGGTCTACCGTTTCTGAAAATAACTCCCATTAAGTACCAACCTCCTCTTCTGCATCAGGGTCAAAATCGGGGTGGTCTTCCTAATAAGCTGCGACAAGTTTATCATACTTAGTCATTAATTCATTTACTTTGTTAAGTAAATATTCAACAGCATCAGAAAACTCTATATCTGTAACAAAGAATATTTGGTCTTTGTACTCATTCATAAAGTTTGGCTGTTCAGCGAGAGCAACATAATCATCCCAGGTTATGTCCTCCTCATGCATTTTACGCTGTTCATTTGCCATTTCCTTTGCACCTCCGTACAATTTGTTTTCTACATAATAAAGTAGAGATTTGAGTCGAAACGTCTAATCCTTTACTTATTAATATTATAGCATAAAAATAGAGAGAAGTCAAGTGTTGACTTCTCTCTTTTTAATATTAAACTATATCCATATCAATATCTACTCCACCAGCAGGTAAAGCAAAATGAGGCATATTAAATCCACTTGTATCTCCTTGAGAGTTTGTCTCAAAAATATAAGTGCCAAGGACAGATTTACCAAATAGCTAAGTATTTAATGTATCAACTGTAGCACATCCACTTGCCCATTGGGTGCCGGCGGGAGGATTTGTAAAATCTGGCATACCTGCAGCGGCACATATAATAGCAAATCCAATAGGTACGTGAGAACCATCGGAGTTTCCTGATACATCGCCATTTCCATCAAGCCAATAATTATCGAGATTTTTAGCGATGAATCTTCTACCACTATTTGCAGTCATCTAAGATTCTGATTGTGCAAGCCAGTTAAACATAACAATACCGCATTGAGTTAAATCAAGATAAATAGTATAATTATATCCGCCGTCTATTCTACTATAATAAATAGGAATAAATATAATCTATCTTGAGTGTCTTATGTCTGAAACGTGAGCATCTCCTTCAGTTATAAAATCAGTTATAAGTCTTGGTGCCATAGAAGGATTGATTTCATTTGGGAACTCTGCAACGGCAAAAGCGTTACCATACTATAGTCCTATACCTTCAACAAAACTTCTTATATTACCAATACCAGCTATTTTATTTGAAGATGGAGTATAAATTTCATTATCAGTAAAATCAATAAAATCTCCTAATGTCATAACATTTTTAGATTTCCAACCGAGAACAGTACCGTCTTTTGTTATTGTATCAAATAGGCCGCCCAAGCTATTTTTTATAGGCAAATACTTAGAACCATATTTTACAATATTACCGCTTCCGTTAACAAAACAACGTGCCTAAAGACTACTACTGCCTCCTGCATAGCTTGATAGTGCCATTCCCTTATATGTTAGGAATTGGGCGATAGGACCTTGTGAAACACCTTCATCATAGCTATTAGTAGAAACAACATATGAGCAAGCTCCAATTCTTCCACTTTCACCATACATTGTGTGTACTGCAAGGGGTGCGCCGCCACTTAAAAATTCTGCTGTAAATGAACGCTGAGATACAGATGATGTTTCAGAAGTTCTTGAGTTCATCATTGATTGTCTTAATGATAAAACATTAGAAACTTTAACTGATTTTCTTAAAGAGCTACCATCTTTATCTATTAAGGCAGGAGAAAAATACTGAATACCAATACCAATTTTTTCATTAAGTTTAGCATTTCTTATACCAGTTGTCATACCATTATAACGATAATTAGTTCTTGCACCATTTTCATAGTGTGCATCTAATGGATTATAACTGTTAAAATTATTTGTTGGCATAGTACCACTTGCATCAACAGCAATTTTATCTGTGACTGCCTACTTAGGGTTAAAGTTAATCATAATCAATTCTAATTCTGCTAAGCTTCTATTTGCATAAGCAAGAACTTTGGTTATATCATATGTATATTTTTGCTTACCCTATGTTTTATCTGAAACCGTTGTCTCGGTAAGAGTAAATGTAGTTGGATTATTTAAGTCGTCAACGCTATATGAATAATAGTTAGGATTATACATCAAAATGTTTACATCCTAAACAAACTTAAATTCATCGCCATTATTACACATAGTTCTTAAAGTAGAATAATACCAAGTAACTACACTTGTCTATGCCAATGAATAATAGAATGGATGTGCAATTTTTGTAGTGTTAATAGGATAGCTTGTGCCGGCGGCTATTTCTGAACAAGGAACTACATTTTCAGAAGCATACAAATCATACACATTTATTTTTCTTGAACCTGGATTCCATCCACTAACCAAAGCAGAAGCTGAAGGTGGCTTATTCCAAGATTTAACATAGTTTTCCCAAGAACTATAGTCATAATTATCAAGAGTCATATTATAATTATTTGTAATTGGAATAGCTATATCTCTTGTACCATTACCTCTCTAAATTCTTGCAACAAGATTGGTAATGTCATATCCATTTGTCATAGTTGCCCATGCGCCGCCCCTCAAAGAAATTGTGGTATCACCATTCAAACCAAGCAAAATATTAAGAGCATTAACCTGATTTGTAACGTTATTCAACTGCTTAATAATAGCTTGGATAGCATCAACGATACCATCGTCTCTCCATACGGCCTCTGCAAGAGCATCAAGAACCTAACCAATAACCCAGAAATTCTTATCTAAATCTTCTACCTCAACTCTTCTTGAGTATCTTGGCATTAAAAGATTAAGGTATCTCTTAAGTTTATCAGCATCAGACATAGGGAATACATCGTGTTCTTGAACAAAAGTTGAGAACTCATCAAATGTAATATATGCTTTATCTTCATGACCCTCACCTTTAGCGTTAGCTACAAGATAAAGTATAGTTGAAGCTAATGTAGCATCAACAACTAAACGGCCCTGTCTTCTTATTTTTATAATCTTTGACATTAAAGTATTGGCGCAATCTTCTATGTTGCAACTACCTGCCAAATCATTAACGTAAAAAGTTATAAATTCATAATATTTTGCTGGGTCATCATCGTCTACACCGTGAACTTTTGCAAGATGATGGTCTACATAAAAATATGATTCATCTTGTGGATATACGCCAGGAGTAATAGCGTCACCATTTTCATTAGTATAAATTACATTATAAGCATATTGGCTGCCCTTATTATGGTAATTATCATAAGTAAGATATTCCTATTGCTGTCCTGTTCTATCCCATTCAAGAGTATGCTCAAAAGCGACATCCCAGTTAGTATCTTGTTCTGTCATAATTTCATTCAAAGCAGTTTCTGTAATTGGTTCAAAAATCTACTTGAAAAATTCAACTTCATAAGCCTCAGCATGAGTTGAATATATTGCATAAATATTCAATACAGCCCATGCATCATCTATACCAAGAACACCGTCATTACATACGTCAAGTGCATGGTATAATTCTTCAAGAGTAAGGCTACCAACCATATATTCTTCGCTTTCTTCTTCCTCGTCTTCTCTCTTGATTTTATTAGTATAATCCATATTACGAATATTCATTGGAATCTCGTCATGACGAGCTTCTCTATATGTCTATCCGAGTTTATTAATTAAAGGTCTGGGATTTAAATACTCGCCCTGAAGAGTACCAGTTGCATCTGCTGCAAGTATAGTAGTTCTAAATTTCTAATCGAAACCTTTTCTACTACCATTATAAGTATTATCACCAGTTTTCTTTTCATCAATATAAAGATTGGTACTTAAATCATCAATAATACTTTCCCAAGAAATAAGACCGAGGTCATCAGTTTCAAGCAAAGAAAAGGCTATCTCGCGCTCTTTTCCTTCATTCGCCATTTTCTTCATCCTCCTTCTTTCCTATCACCCTTTCCCAAATCTTCTTTAGGGAATCAAAGCCGTTCATACTAATGAACGCAATAATAAAACCATTAAGAACACTTGCCGCGATAGTAGCAAAACTAATAACAACGCCAGGTGCAAGGAATGGAATTATAACAGCAATGATTAGAGCAATAATTAATGTTAATATCTAAGTAGGGAATTTCTTAGGTACTACATTTTTCATAACTTCAACTATAATCATAGTCAAAAATGCCATAGCACTTATTGAGCCTAAAGTTCCTAAACCTAAAGCTGCAAAAATACTCTCCATTGTTATCCCTCCTTTAAATTAAGGGGAGGTTTAACTCTCCCCTTTATTATTTCTTAACAATTTTCATTTGAAGCTTATCAATCTTTCTACCGAAAATACCAGCATAATCCTAAGTTCCAGTTACCCAAGGTAAATAAGAACCGCCAACAGTAGATACTCTATACTGAACTTCATATCCATCGACGCCAGTGAGATATGCCTGAACTCCGTCAATCATATAAGCCGGAAGTCCTGCATAACCATTATACCAGTCATTAGCATCATACTTAGTTATCCAACCAAGCCAGCCGCCACCAATAATGTGAACACGATAATGGAGAACTCCTTCTGAAGCTTTTGCCATTAAACATCTTATTGGAGCATAATTAATACCAGCGTATCCCATATCATTTGAATCATTACAATTCTTTATTTCTCCAAGCCAAGAATTTGTACGGACTTTATAAATTACATCAATCTACTTCTTAGCTGGTGCCGCAGGAGCAGTAGGAGTTGTTGGTTTAGCTGGAGTTGTTGGAGTAGGAGCTGGAGTAGCTGTTGGATATACAGCTTCACCTTTACTATTATAAATAGTATAGCCTTCCTTCCAAGCTTTCTTAGCATTATCAAGAGAAGTATAAGCGCCAATCTGAGACTTAGCATCTGTCCAACTCTTACGAATACGATACATTTCGGATGTTGCTGGAGTTGTGCCGCCCTTCAACTTATTCAACTCTGCTATACAATTAGCTTTAAAAGTTGACCAGTGAGGGAGGATATAGATTGGGCACCATTTGTATGGGTGCTTGCGAGTATTAAGATAATCGTTATTCCCAGTAATACCATCACGAACATTAAGCCAATGAGTGTGAGTAAAAAGATTATCTTCAACATTAAGATTGTATTTGTTAAGTAAATAAGCTACTAACTTTGCACAGTTAGCTTCTGCCTTTGCAGAATTTCCAATTACTTCTATAGCAATAGTTTTTCTATTACCATTACCGCCGCCGTCAGCTGCGTGCCAACCACTTAAAGTAAGAGGGAGGCCCTACCAAGCACAATAATCATCAACGTAGAAATGAACTCTTACGTCATTCATATTGCCGTTAACTGTTGCACGAGTATACTGCTCTGCAGGAGTAGTATTTGAAGCTACTGAAATAGCCTCAGTATTATGAACAGTAACGCCCAACGGAACAGCAGGAAGATTATAACCCGGCATATCAATACCATAAGGATTATGGTTTGTTAAAAGATATTCATAAACCTTCAACCCATTCCAAGTAAAGGTTTTATCCGGTGTAAGTGGCATTATATCAACCTCCTTTTATAGGAACAATCCTATTATTTCCTTTTATAAGTAGAAAAAGTCACAAGGACTTATAATAAATCCCTGTGACCTCTCTGTATATATAACTATTAATTGCAAAGCGGTTGAAGGGGCGCCGCCTGAGCCAGAGCAATTATATAGTTTTTAATAAGTTCTAAACTGTAGTTTATAAATTGAAGGTGTTGCATTATTTTGGCTTGAAGATGTTTCAATACCAACAAGATACTTACCAGAATTTGGAAGTTCTCCAAGCATTATACCCTCAATATCATTTTGACCTACTGTTCCATTATGAACAAAAGACATTGTATATACTCCATTCTCTGCACCATTCATGTGGTCAAGGAGCATTGAAATATACTAAGCAGTTGTTTTATTCTAATCATATGGGATAAGATGAACTTTAACTTCTGTACTTGTCCAACTTCCTTCTGAAAGAGCGCAAGTTGAAATAACACGGTCTGAAGCGAAGTCAAGGACACGATTAATAAACATTGCTTTTACAGGAGTCAAAAAATTCTAACTATTGTCTCTTGCCTAAGGTTGAAAATTAAGACCAGAATGGAAACCAACTGCACCATTAATAAGGCACATAGAACCATTATTAATTGGGTCTAAAATTATCCACTCGTAATTATCAACATAGACATTATCCCAGTAATACTGAATAGTATGGAAGTTATTGTTGGGGTCAATAACATAAGTATATTGACCCAAAGTATCAAGCATTTCCTATACGGTTAAATCTCCTGACATAAGTGTCTCAGGAATTTGAGAAATGACTTTAATCTGAGCACCGCCTTGTGGCATATGTAAAATTCCACCCATTTAAATCACTCCTTAATAACCCATTATTTCGAGCATAATATCTCTATTATTATATATATCAGTTACACGGATACATTTAGCTCCTTCTGAATCATAATAAAGATTAAAATTAGGTGAACCTTCTGGACCATTTGTTGTATCAGTAATTGAAGTTGAATTGTTAACACCAGAACTTGATTCAATCCAGTAGTAACCTGTTTTAATGACCTGACCTGGAGTATTTCTGCTTATAACAGTATAGCGAATTAAATAATATGCTTTATTGCCTAAAACAACATCTACACGGTCATGGCCACCGATACGCTGGAATCCGTCATCAACAGTAGCTTTTGAGAAAGTAGGAGATACAATTGAAGCATCTGAAACCATTGGATAGAAAAGCTTATCTGTTATTACAGTGCCGCCAGTAGCAACAATGGCTAATGAAAGCTATGTTGGAGCGTTAATTGTAAATGTATTATCAAATCCATCTTTATTTGTAGCAAGCAATGCGCCGCCCTTTTCATAAAGAACCATATAATATGTATTATTGTTTCCGCCAGTACATCCTGATAACTTATATGTACCCGCAGGAAGAGTATTAGTAATATCAATTACAATAGTACCAGAGCTGCCGCGCTGACTTCCATCTGTAGAAACAATTACACTACCATCTGAACGAATTGCTCCACTATAACCAGTATTAAAACTAATACCACCAAGTGAAAGAAGGTTATCAGAAATTTCTGAAGAAGCGCATTTTGCATTAAGAGCATTAAGGTCTGCCGCATCAGCTTTGTCATCAAGAGCTGCTGTAAGAACCTTGTTCTGAACTGGATTCTCAGAAACAAGACTTAATGTATCATCAACTGTAATTACAGGAGTTACAGAAGTGTATGAACCTTCAACTACAAGTAACATAGGAATATCAACTGAAGGCTGTTCACCATACGCCTTAAATACAATTGAACCATTATTGATTGCCTGAATAATCATTTTAGCACCAAGCAAACCGTTAAGCTGGTTCTCAGTAATTCCTGCCGCCGGACCAACATCAATAAAGTTTGTTGAGTTGATTGCCGCATTGCTATATGTATAATTATATGAACCGTCTTGCTGTTGTACCCAGTTAGCTGCTGAAAGCACGAAACTATACTGCTCGCTTCTAATTGTTACATCGCCAGCATCAACATCCGCGCCTTCACTAAATGAAACAATTAAATGTTTATTGGCATTAATTGTTGTACCAGTAATACTAATACCATTATCACCATCAGCACCATCATTACCATCAGCACCCTTAGGACCAGTCTAACCATCAGCACCATTTGTTACTGTAAATGTTGATGTTGTATTGTTACTATATGTAATAGTGTATGTATCAACAAGACCGCTTGTACTTGTTTTTGTAACAGAAGTAATACCTCTACCTGCAGGACCTGTTGCACCATCTTGACCATTAGTACCATTTATACCGTTTGTAACTGTAAATGTTGAACTTGAACCTGATGTATATGTGATAGTATATGTATCAACATTATCAACTGTACCTGTCTTTGTAACAGAAACAATACCTCTACCATCAGAACCATTTTGACCTGCAGCACCGATAAGGGAAGCTAAGAAATCTGCTTCTGTACCTACATTACCTGCATCAATCCAAATATCGTATGCAGATTTACCATCAGCGCCATCGTCACCATTCTAACCAGGTGCACCGTCTTGTCCATCAGTACCGTTAGTACCATTTGCACCATTAGTTACTGTAAATGTTGTTGAAGTACCATTTGTAAAAGTAATTGTGTATGTATCAATAAGACCAGAAGTACCAGTCTTTGTAATTGATGAAATACCATTACCAGCAGGGCCTTGTAAGTTACCCGCATCAATAAATCCATTTACTGCACTTGGGTCAGAGCTGTTTGTGTAAACCCAAAGATGTCCATTAATAATATAACAGTCTCCCATTGTCTGACCAGTTGAAGGAAGGTCACTTGAACTTGGAAGTTCATCCTTGATGATAATTGATGTACCATCTGCGCCTTTTACAACACCGGCGTCAAGAGAGTTTCCATTACTAAGAGTAATGATAAGGTGACCTGAAGCATTAACTGCCGCGCTACTTACTGAAATACCATCTGTACCATTAGTACCATTTGTACCATTAGTACCATTTGTACCATTAGTTACTTCAAATGTAGTAGTATCACCATTTGTATAAGTAATAGTATAAGTGTCAACATTACCAGAAGTTGCAGTTTTAGATATTGAAACAATACCCTTACCATCTGTACCGTTAGTACCATTAGTACCATTTGTACCATTCGCACCATTGGTTACTGTAAATGTTGCAGTATTACCATTTGTATAGTTGATTGTGTATGTATCAACAAGTCCCACTGAAACTGGGCCAGTAATTGAAGCGATACCATTACCTGTTGCACCAGTAGCACCAGTAGCACCTGCCGCACCGTCGTTACCATTTGTTACAACGAAAGTTGAAGAAGTATTATCACTATAAGTAATAACATAGGTGTCTGTTAAGCCAGGAAGACCAGGCTCATTTCCGCCTGCTGAGTTACCACTAAATGTAATAAGTGTAATGCTTCGTCCATTTGTGCCGCTTGGACCTCTACTACCAGCTTCACCATTTGTTACTGAGAAAGTTGTTGAAGTACCGTCTGTATAGTTGATTGTATATGTGTCAACAAGACCGGCTGTAACAGGACCTGTAATTGAAGCAATACCAACACCGTCTTCACCATCAGCTCCGTCCTTACCGTCTTTACCATCTGTACCGTCTGCACCTGCTGGACCTGTTGCACCAGTAGCACCAGTTGCACCAACAACGCGACCGAGATTTACTGGTTCAGCTACATCTGTGTAAGTTGCATAAAGGTCTCCAGATAAAATATAAAGTTGGTCAATACCAGCTCCATTCTTACCATCTGCACCTGCGGGACCTTCTGGGCCTGCAGGACCTGTAGGACCTGGAACACCCTAAGCACCAGTCTGACCAGTAGAACCTTTAGAACCATTGGTTACTTCATAAGTTGAGGGAGAACCGGTAGTATAGTTTATCTGGTATGTATCAGTTGCACCTTCAATACCTGGTTCATTGCCGCCAGTACTTGAAAGCCAAACTATAGATTCAATACCTTTTCCGTCTTTACCAGCTGGACCTTGGCCGCCACCGCCGCCATTAATGAAAGGATTAAAGCTCATTTATCTCACCTCCCATTAATATATGAACCATATTTTCTTAGTACATCCTGTTTTAAAAGTAACTGAATGTATCATCATATGGTTTGCTCCATCATAAGGGGTAATGAATTGTCCAGTAGATGGAACAATATTTGGAACGCCGTTAATTGTCAACTCTTCTCCGGCAGATTCTTCGAAGGCAATAAACTGAATTTTGCACTATTGACCTGGAGGAACAGTTCCAGTCAATTCCTTAAAAAGTAAAGGAACAATATTCTCGCCTGCCTAAGCAGTAATTTCAACACAAGCATACTGTGCCATTAAATTTCCCCTCCTAATTCGTTAAAAATTTCTTTTATTTTATCTAAATCATTCTCATCATCAAATACAACAGTTATTACGTCTCCCATTTTATACTAAGCACTTAATATGCCAATAAGAGATTTACCATTAATAACTCTTTCACCAGACTGAATATGTATTGATGAATGAAGTTGACTTAAATCCCAGTTTAACATAGTAGCTGTTCTTGCTACAATATCTCTATTTAATTTATATTGAAGTTTCATTCTCAATTCCTCCTTTAATATAATAACATTCTGTACAACAATAGTCAACATTTCGATTTCAATAGCAATTAAATTGTTGACTTTTTACCTCAATTATGTTATACTTAGATGAAAATAAAAAAAATGAGGTGAAGAAAATGAATGTAATTACAAAAGCTTTGCTCGAAGCAAAACTTGAACATCATAATCTTAATTTGTTCTATCCTATCGGTTATGGAAATGAAGCCGAAACAAATATGAGAATAGAACAAAAAATAAGCGAGTTCCTTAATCAATATGGCAAATATGCAGAAACTCATACTTTTGTATTAGAATATCACGACGATATCATAAGTGCTATGTGTTACAGAATGTTAAAAGTTATATCTGCTATGTCTACACCTATTAATTTGGTCATATATGGCAAGCGCCGCAAGACCAAAGATATTGTGAAGGGAGTAAAGAGAATCGGTAATTACCGATTGAAGAAATTAATGAAGCAAGAAAAAGCTATCTATATTTCTCCCTTTAATCCTCTATATAAAGTAACTGACTCTAAGGACATCTTCAGAGATTTCCCTAATGTTACTTGGTATCCAATGAAAGAGTTTACTCCATACCAATTAAAAGCAATTAGATTATTTTATCATCTTGGATATATTAAGAATGATATAATTGAAAATGATACTATTATAAATAATCTTCAGCATTGGTGTGAATGTAGTTATTCAATGGAAAATCATGCTTGGGAGAATATGAGCTTCCACTTTAATGACAACATTATTGAGCCTTATGAAGAAGACATAATAGTCCTTTTCTTGACTCCTTCTCTCGAAAAGAATACAATATTATTGAGGGAAGTTGAGAAAACAGATTCAATTGTGCTCTACAAATTCCCTGACAATATAGACGATGAGACACATGATAAAATAATTACTCAGCTTAGACAATATTCTATCTTTATTAAAAGTCATTCAAATGCTTATGGCTATTTAAATGAAGTTGATAAAGGAATTACTATTGAAGATTATCAAGAATTTTTCGGCAGTCATATAACTATATTAAATGAAAATAGTATAAAGGAGGAAGAAAATGTTTGATATAAAAATTTTTATAGTAAATGGATAGGGCGGCTCGGGTAAAACTACTTTTGAAAATTTTGTAGCTGAGGCTTGTGAAGGCGATGTTGCCGCCGTCTCAATGATTGATTATACAAAACAATGCGCCGCCAAGCTCGGTTGGAATGGAGCCAAAGAAGATAAGGACAGACGTTTTCTTAGCAATTTAAAAGATGCTCTTACAGCTTGGGATGATAGCCCATTTCTTACTACTTGTGCTATGGCTCATATGGCAATTAAAGAAGGCTGCGAAATTGTCTTTATTGACGCGAGAGAGCCCGATGATATTGATAGATTAAAACAAGCGTTCAGTTGCCTTACAGTCCTTGTAAAAAGAGGAGGTCAGAAAGATTATGGAAATCATGCTGATGATGACGTTTTTAATTATAATTATGACATCGTTATTGAGAATAATGGAACGCTCGATGAACTTCGTGCTTCGGCAGAAGAGTTCGTCAAAATGACGAAAGGAGAATAATATGATATTAAATTATTACACTGATGGTGCCGCAACAATGAGAAAGGTCAACAATGAATACGTTCGTGAAGCTGGCGGCTGGGGCGTTATTTGTCTTGATGAGAATATGAAGGAATATAATCGTCTCTCTGGCGGCGAGAAGGAAACCACAAACAATCGTATGGAGTTAATGGCTATATGGAACGCTCTCAATCTTGCTGAATATGAGACTCGTTTTGAGAAAGGCCCATGCACAGTTAATATCTATTCTGACAGTGCTTATTGCATAAATATCTTTACTCAATGGATAAAAGGTTGGATAGCAAGAGGCTGGAAGAAAGCAGATAAAAAGCCAATCGAAAATCTTATTCTTATTCAGCAGATATGGGACAAGATGAATCAAGTTGCGGGTGAAGGCTCATTTAATTCTGTTAATTTTATTAAGGTAAAAGGACACGATGACGTTTACTGGAATAATGAAGCAGATAAATTAGCTGTTGCCGCGAAGGAGGAGATAGCCAATGGGTAATATGTTTCATCCCGATTTATTACCAGAGTCAAGCGACCCAGAAGGCTCAAAGAGATATGAAGCTACAATCTTTGTTAATTACTTCCCTGCTGAAAAAGAGGGTGTGAAACATATTGATTTAATAGCTACTAATAAATTATTCATTGTCCAAGCATACGGCCCTGACTTCAAAAAAATAACATCAAGTGTATTTGACGGAGTTGTACTTAAAGAAAAGAATGGTAATTATTCTTGGTGGAGACATTTAAAAGCAAAATATCGTTATCCATTAATTAAATATGAAGATTAAGTCAAGAGTAAAATCTTGACTTTTCTTTTTATTTGTGTTATAATTATAATATAAATGAGAAAGGAGTAAAGATTAATGAGCTGTATTAATTGTGAGTATGCAAGAAGAGCAGAAAATAATGAATATGTAGGTTGTTGCCTTCTTGTAAAACTTTCTTATGAACACCCTGCGAGATTTGCTTATGAAGGAGACCAGTTATTTGACTTCTATGAAAAAGACAGTATATGTACTGGCTGGGTAAATTTAAGCTATAGACCAGATGAAACTGGTAAAGAAGGAATGATAACAAATTATATTCCTTGTTTTAAGAAAGATGACGTTTGTAAACATTTTAAAGAAAAAGGATATATAGGAGGATTATTAGATGAGTATGATTATTGACGGTATCGACTTTGAAAATCTTGAGGCAGAGAAGTATTGGTCTTTCCCCAAGACATATAAGGGCGATAAGCAGGCAGATACAAAGAATATGATTATGTCTGGTAACTATATCGGCGCTGAGAAAAAGGACGGACACTATGCCCGTTTCATTAAGGATATGGACGGCAATATGAGACTTCAGGGTAGAAGCGAAAGTGTTAATGGTGGCTATCTCAATAAGATAGAATGGGTTCCTCAATGCCAGTCTTTCTTCGACAGTCTTCCTAACGGCACGGTTCTTCTTGGAGAACTTTATTTCCCTACACAGCGCGGCTCCCGTAAGGTTACTACAATCCTTGGCTGTTTAAAGGATAAAGCTCTTGAACGTCAGGAAAAGGGCGAAAAGCTTCATTACTATGTATTTGATATATGGGCATACAACGGTAAGTCTCTTCTTGATACTCCATTCCAGACAAGAATTGAGCAGTATCTTGATTATGAAATTCTTGACCTCTTTAAGGGTGAAGATTATGTAGAAGATGCTTATTACTATGAAGGACAAGAGCTCTGGGATGAGCTTGGTAAGATTCTTAATGAAGGTGGCGAAGGAGTAGTAATTACTCAGAAAACTGCTAAGGCAGCGCCAGGTAAGCGTACTGCTCGTAAGACATTAAAGGTTAAAATGGAAATTGAGCAGACTATTGATGCTTTCCTTGACGGAAATTATAAGCAGCCAACTCGTCTTTATAATGGTAAGGAAATAATGACTTGGCCCTACTGGGAAAACGAAAAGACTATGGAGAAGTCTAATATTAACCGTTTCAAGGATTACAATGACGGACTTCCTTGGGTTCCTGTTACAAAACCATATTACTATGGTTGGGCTTCTGCTGTATCAATTTCTGTTATGAGAGACGGTAAGCCATTCCATATTGGCTGGATAAGTGGTATTACAGATGAAATGAAGGAAGGCATTATCAAAACTCCTGATAAGTATATCGGCAACGTTTTTGAAATAACTTGTATGGAAGTTGAAAAAATCGACGGCAATTATTCACTTCGTCACGGAAAGTTCGTTGCGCCGCGCCCCGATAAAAATGCTAAGGACTGTACTTTCGACCAAATAGACTCTTAAAAATCTATAAGAAGTTGAGTACGAAATCACTTAATCTTTAGAGGAGAGACTTTATGTCTCTCTATTTTTTTTAAGAGGTGAGTGGTTATGAAAGAGTATTTTCTAACTCCGATAGAAATTAAGGAGCCTCCACGTCATACACAGATTCATCCTCGTTGTTATACTTGTAAGAAATTCCCTGTTTGTAATCTTAGAGAAGATTACTTAAAAACTGCATTACTTATGCAGAGAATACTTGGTGACCCATAGGACGATAGAGAGTTGGGTTACTATAATAGCTCTTGGGGCAGAGTGCCTGGATACAAGGGCTATAATTTTGAAAACCCAGGCGAATACTTCCCAGAGACTATTACAACAGAAAAGAATACTGGTACTTTCAAAGAAGCTAAGTACCGCAACAAAGATATAGTTCAGTTCATTTATGATATTGAAGGTTACTTTGTTTTATTCAATGCTGTATATGATTAGGACGATGGAGTATTTGACTTCAGTGAAGGAAGGGAAATCTATTACGGATTAAAGTATACTCTTAGCGATGATTCTATGGTAGAACTTGCCGTTGGTCTTGAATCTTGGCGTCTCGAAATGATAGCACACGAAGAAGATTCAAAAGATTTGGAGGTCATCAACACAACTTATTTCTCCGCAAAATTAGAATGTGATTTCTATGAATGGGAGAAAGGTTTAACAGAAGAAGAAGGAATCAAACGTATGATTGCTTTCTTCCCTAACGGTATTCCTTGTAAGGATGGCACTTATTACCATTTAGCTACTTTCCACATTGAGCCACATAAGGTTCCTTGCTATCATCCAGAAAACGGAAAAGTTGCATTTGCTCCTATGCCTTATCCTGTATTTATTCCTCCAAGATGCAAAAAAGATTTACCTCGCCCACCAAGAAGAAGAGGCGACATTTGTGAATCAGATTTCTAAAGGGGAACAAAAGTTAATTAACTTGTTCCGCCGCGGCGGGATACATTTTGAACGAGAAGTGTCTTTTGAGGATTTACACGGAAAAGGACAAACGTTACTTCGTTTTGATTTTGCTTTATATCGTAATAATAAAATATGTTGTCTGGTAGAATATGACGGAATACAACATTTTCAATATACTCCGCATTTCCATAAAAATCTTGCTGGTTTTAAAAAATAGCAAGAATGGGATAGAAGAAAAAATAGTTATTGCTTAATGCACAAAATTCCTCTTATTCGAGTTCCATATTGGGATTTAGAAGATTTAACCCTAAAGAAGGTTTTATCTGACCCCTCTTATTAGGTTAAAAGCAAATATCATATAGATGATTTAAAACGACAAGGGGTGAGAAAATGAGCGAAGTATTAATAGCAGCTATTTTTGCTGGATTAGGTGGTTTAGTAGGCGCAGTCGGAAAAGTTATTGTTGATGTAATTCGAGCCAAGCACGAGCCTGATTAGGCAGACTTGGAACTAAAAGACGAACTACAGCGCGAAAAAGAAAAGAGCGACACAGCAATCGCAACTTTCACAGACTTCGGGAAAGACATCAAGAAATGTGTGGAAGATATGAAGACAGAAATGAATTAGAAATTTGAGGATATGAATGAAAAGATTACTGATTACAGAGAAGAAACTCGTAATATAAATAAATCTGAATTAAGACATTCAATTACTCAAATTTATTATGCACGCAAAGATGAAAAAGCCCTTGACCTCAGAACAAAAGATGACCTTTGTTCTTTATACGAAGCATATAGTTCAATCGGCGGCAATTCATTTGCCCATGAGCTATATGAAGAAATGATGAATTGGGACGTCAAATAATAAAAGAGTGGCCGCGGCGCCACTCTTTTTTTATACTTTAACCTGATTTTGATAAAATCATTTCTAATTTATTAGATGAACTTGTTGTCAATTTTACTTGTTATTACACTCCAAGTGAATAATTTGACTTTTACAAATTTTTGGAGTATAATATTTATAGAATAAATTAGAAAAGGAGTGAGAATATGGCTAATATAATACTTTATTCTACTGGCTGTCCAAAGTGTAATGTTCTCAAAAAGAAGCTTGATGCTATAAATGCTTAGTACGATATCATTACGGATATGGATGAGATTCAAAAGGTTTGTGAGGCGACTCACAATGATATGCTGCCCCTTCTACAAGTTGATGAAGCTTGGGGCACAGTAATTTTTGACTTTTCAAAAGCAATAAAATGGGTAGGTGAACAGTCTAATGCAGATTAACATTAAAGTATCAAAGAATTTCACTACATAGTGGAATAAATTATAGAATGAGTTTGGAACTCAGCTTGCAGATTTAAACGGTTTCGGCGATGAACAGCTTTCTTATGGTGACTTCATTGATAATTTCGTTGATGTTCCAGTTGTTGCAGATAGCTCAATTGACTCAAATAGTAACGTAAGAAGAAAAGATATGGTAACTCTTCTTTCTGAAATGCCTAAGCCTCATAGAAAGCTTATGTCATTCCAAAAGATTTATTACGAAATGTAGAAGGAATATGGCTTTAAAGCTGCTAATGAGTGGTTGCGCCGCGACTGGATGGGAGAAATCTATATGCACGACGCAGACACAGCAACATTCAAGTCATATTGTTTTGCTTATGATTTAAAGGATTTGGCAGAAAAGGGATTATTCTTCCTTGGAGACACCTTCAATCCTAAGCCTCCTAAGCATTTGACTACTTTTGTTGATTTCGTAAAGGAATATATTAACTTCGCAAGTAATAGAACTTCAGGAGCCGTTGGCTTACCAAACCTTATTCCTTATATGTATTATTTCTGGAAACAAGATTGGAACTGTGCTTATCTTGGTATGCAACAGTTTGAAGACTATGCGAGACAGAATATTCAAAGATTCATTTATGCTGTTAACCAGCCTTGTGTAAGAGATGGACAGCAATCAGCATTTACAAATACCTCTGTATTTGACAGAGAATATCTTATGGCACTTTTCGGTGGTTCAGAGTTCCCAAATGGCGATATGATGGTTGACCACATTGAAGGAATTATGGATTTCCAAAAGATGTATATGGAAGTTATGGCAGATGTTCGTCATGAGAATATGTTTACTTTCCCTGTTTCTACTATGTCTATGGTAAGAAAGAATGGTAAGTTCCTTGATGAAGAATTTGCAGAATGGGCTATTAAGCATAATATGCAATGGTCTGATAGTAACCTCTTTATTGATGATAATGTATCAAGTCTTTCTAATTGTTGCCGCCTTAAGAGCGATATTCGTGACCTCGGTTACTTTAACTCTATTGGTGGTACTGCATTGAAGGTTGGTTCTGTTAAGGTTAATACAATTAACTTAGCAAGACTTGCACTTGATACAAATACTAAGGAAGAATATCTTGAAGAACTTAAAGCAAGAATACTTTGCATTGTTCGTTCTCTCCACGTTGTTCGTCATATTATTAAGAGAGATGTTGAAAAGAAACTTCTTCCGAATTTCTCTTATGGACTTATTGATTTCGAACACCTTTATAATACAATCGGCTTCATTGGTATCTATGAAACTATGAAGAAATTTGGTTGTACATATCAGGATAAACTCGGTAATACATATTACACTCAGGAGGCCGCAGACTTCGGCGAGAAGATTTTCAATACCATTCGTGAAGTTGCAGACAATTTCCTTGAAGAGAATGGATATGATTACAAAATCAATACAGAGCAAATCCCTGGTGAGAACGCCGCCGCCAAGCTGATGAGAAAAGATATGTTCTTCTATCCTGATGCTGACATTTATGACTTGCCTCTTTATGGTAATCAATTTATGCCTCTTGGTATTAAGTCAACATTACAGGAAAGAGTTCGTGTTCAGGCTATGTTCGATGGCTTCTGTAACGGTGGCTCAATTCTCCACGCAAATATTGATGCTCCATTTAAGAACTATGAGACTGCAAGAAAGATGACAGAATATATTGCAGACCAGGGCGTTACATATTTTGCCTTTAATACAAAAATACAGGCTTGTGAAGACAACCACGCTTTCTATGGCACAACTTGTCCTATCTGTGGTAAGCCTATTGCAACTGAGTACACAAGAGTTGTTGGTTTCTTAACTCCAATTAATACTTGGACAAGAGAAAGAAAGGCTGAATATAAGTTAAGAAAGTGGGAGCCTGTTAATGTAAACTTTGGAGATTTAATGTAATGGAAAATAGAAAATTTTCTGAAGAAGAATTAAATCGACTTGTTGATATGGCAAGACCAGGATATATATTAACAGAAAAAGAAGCTAAAGTTGGATTAAAAAATATTAATGACGGTGGAGTTATAACTCAAGAAAAGCTAAATGAACTTATTGAGAGGGCATTACTTCCAGTATGCCCTCCCACTTTACCTCCTTCGGATATACTTCAGGTTGTAGATAATTATGCTTATGTTTTTCCTGTTGACCCAGAAATACCCGTTAAAATTGTCTTTGAAGGAGAACATATAGAGGAGGAAGAAATCATTAATGCTCTTTATGAGAAGTTAAAGGAGATAAGTAATGAAAATAGTAAATCTGATTGATGAAGATTTTTGTCAATATAAAAAGCCTTCTATGTTTATAGGTATGCCTAAATGCTCATTCAAATGCGATAAGGAATGTGGAGTATAGGTTTGTCAAAACTCTACATTGGCTAATGCGCCGCAGATTGATATGAATCCAGTAGAAATAGCAACAAGATTTTACAATAATCCTATTTCTGAAGCAATTGTCTTTGGCGGTCTGGAGCCATTTGATACTCTATTGGATATGTGTGAGCTGCTTTCTATTCTCTACGCTCTTTATAACTGTTCTTTTGATATAAAGAAAGCTCCAGATATAGTCATCTATACCGGCTATTATCCAAATGAAATAAAAGATAAGCTGGAAACATTGAGAGTGTATGAAGATATGAATATCATAATTAAATTCGGAAGATTTATTCCGAATAAACCAAGTCGCTTTGATGAATTACTTGGAGTAGAATTAGCTTCAGATAATCAATATGCTATGAGGCTGGAGGATATTACCAATGACGAATGAAGGGAGATAGCCTGGTGCTCTTTGTCGTTTAGAGAAAATAATAGCTCATACAGACATAAGAGTACCTTTTAATAATGATAAAAATGCGTAGATATGTTTCATTGACCCGCATACTATGATACCATATGAGAATGGAACTATCATAAACGCTGGAATGGCATTTTATAAATATACGGAGGGAGAAACAGAATGAAAATGAAGGTTAATGATGACATAGTTCTTGTTGGTGAAATTCGTGCCGCCCTCAAGAAAAATAAAGAGTTGTATGGTAAGTTCTATTGTCCTTGTGTACCTACCTTTAAATATAACACATAGAACGATTAGGACTATGTATGTCCTTGTAAAGATTTCCGTGAGAACGTAAAATGTGGTGATACTTGCCATTGCGGACTTTACGTAAAGGAGGAAGAGTAATGTTTTGGGTAGGATGTGCTATTTTTATAGTTGGTTTTGGATTTGGACTTTGTTGTCGTGATGATTTATCTGGAGAGAAGAAAAAGCCCTGGCAAGATAAAGATGAGTGAGGAGAATAAAGATGAGCGATTTTAAATGTGACCACTGTATATGTAAAACTTGTTTAATTGCAGAAGTGAATGGCGGTGCGCCCGGCTGTGGAGATTGCTATAGATGTATGAGTGATAAGGAGAATGACCATCCAGGTCAATGCACTAACTGTCCTGATTATTATAACACAGATACTGCAAAAGGTATGTCATTACATTATTTATTCAGAAAAATGGCTGAAGACGACAATAAACTTGAAGAAGAGTATTGGGCTGAACTTGGTAAAGCTATGGCTGAAGATATAGATAAAAATTTCGTGGATGTAAAGGAGGCTGCAAATGGTAACGATAGTTCAAGGAAATAAAAATGTATTAAAAGATTATAGATATTTCAAATGCAGAACTTGTGGTTGGGCAGGAAAAGCTGAAAAAGGCGAATACAATTATGGCGACCAGAGAGAGCCTGAATGTTGGATGAAATGTCCTTGCTGTAAAAATACCGCCCACGAGGTTACTGCACAGAGCGAAATTCAGTTTTTAATGGACAAAGAAAAAGAGAATAATAATGCACATCAGATTCTCCATTACCCTCCAGGAGTAAGATAATTAAATAAACAAAGCGGTCAAGATTTAATATCTTGACTTTTTTGTTGATATATGATATAATTATATAGAAATTAAAATAAAGGAGGAATTTAATGAGCTACGGCGTAGAAGATATTAAATCGTTAAGTGCCGGCCGTGCTTTCAGAGAAAAGCTTGGTATGTATCTCTGCGGTGATAAGCAGAAGGCTATCAATCTTGGTTTGAGAGAGCTGGTAGTTAATGTACAAGATGAATATGAAGTATATCAGCCTGCAAATCCTTATTGTAAGTTAACTCTTGACTCTAAGACAGGAGTTATCAGATGTGAGGACAATGCAAGAGGTATCCCAGTTGGTGTTCGTAGTGACGGCATAAACTCTTTAACTGCGGCATTTCTTATCCCTCATAGTGGTGGTAAGCATACAGAAGGAGCATACTCTTCAGCAGTTGGTATCAATGGTGAAGGTAATAAAATTGTTTGTCATACTGCGGAATGGCTTGAAGTTGAAGTCCACAGAGACGGAAATATTTACAAGCAAAGATTTGAGTCAGACGATGAGGGTGCACACCCCACTTCAGATGTTCAGATTATTGGTAAAGCAAATGATACTGGTACAATAATTACCTATAAACCAGACCCAAAGATTTACGGAGACATTTTCATTGATACAGAGTCTTTTGAGGCGATGTTAAAGAATATGAGTCTGTTCTCTAAGGGATTATCATTCATTTTCATCGTTGATGGAAAGGAAAAGACATTCTATTCTAAGAACGGTCTTATTGATGGACTTAGTAAAGATAATGTTATGTTCCGTCCATTCTCATATTTTTATGAGACTCCCGATTGTAAGGTTGAGTTTGCTTTACAGTGGGTTACAAAGAAAGGTAATTTAAGGGGCTATGCTAACTCACTTTATGTTCCTAACGGCGGTAAGTTTATGAGTCAGTTTAAGTCCTCTCTTACAAGAACTTTCAATTCATTAGCTAAGTCTAAGTTTGAAGGTGAACAGATAAGAAATCTTCTTGATGGATTCGTTTCAGTTAAAGTTAAGGTAGGTCAGTGGTCCAACCAGCAGAAGGACTCACTTGAAAA